>Ga0172370_10001972_pt1 | contig 30264 bp, 27 predicted proteins | sample LakKiv5m_FD_114538 | JGI IMG/M metagenome (GOLD analysis project Ga0172370, IMG submission 114538) | Freshwater microbial communities from Kabuno Bay, South-Kivu, Congo - kab_022012_11.5m | ecosystem: Environmental > Aquatic > Freshwater > Lake | place: Democratic Republic of the Congo...
AAATGACAAGATTGTTTCGGATATCTCATATATCATCCCCGTCGATGTCAAATCGATAGAATTCATCGATGATGTCGGCACAACCCTCTACGGATCAATGGGAGCAAACGGGGTGCTGAAGATTACTTTAAAATAGGTGAGCGGCCTGCGGCGTGCGGTACGCGGAAAACAGTAAAATCGGCGTGCGGTACACGGCACACGGTGTGGGGAGGAAGCAGTTCAAATCACAAATCTCAAATCACGAATCACAAATCTAAATCAGCTAAAATGATTTGTGATCTTAGATTTTTGATTCGGGAATCCTGATTTTTGGTCTTTGACCTCACGCCGCATGCCGCACGCCGCACGCCCAACATCATAATTCAACGCTAAACCTGTACATCCCCGATCCAACTTTATACACCCCATACCCATCCTCCATCCCCTGAAAAACAATCCCCTTCGACTTTTTTATCTTTTTCCCGCTTTCTTTTACTGAACCCGGATCAGAAGCCGGCACATATACAGTTGCAGTCGAACCAACCGGGACTTCAATCTCCATTATGAAATTGCCATTATCCTTTTTCCAGTTTATGGAAGCAATACCGTACGGGGTTAGGTTTGAAAATGATGCATTATCTATTCCTTCAGCTGGCTGGGGTCTGAAGATAATATTTTTATATCCGGGATTCTCTGGATCGGCATTCATACCAGCCAGCTTCCTGTAGAACCAGACTATCCCTCCCCCGAACATCGGATGATTGCGCGAATTGGTTCCGTTCCACTGTTCCCAGGTTGTAGTCGCTCCCTGGTCGATCCACCATCCGTACGATGGTTGTGTCCTCTGATTCATTACTTTCGCTGCCAGTTCATGAAGACCATTTTCCGACAATACCTCAAAGAAAAACTGTGTTCCGAAAATACCTGTATCGAGATGGTCGCCTGCTGCATGAATATCCGACTCGAGCGCTGCCACGACCTTCTTACTCTGGTCGCCGGGAACTCCCATTTTTAAAGCAAATACATTCCCTCCAAATGCTCCATAACTTCCCTTCTCCGGATCATAGAACTTTTTCTGAAAAGCCTTCTTTACTTTATCAGCCAGACCTCTGTAATATTCTGCATCAGAATCCTTTCCAAGAACTTCTGCCGCCTTTGCGGTTAAATCAGAACATCTCCAGAGGTAAAAAGTATGTACCAAAGCATCGGGAGGCAGTTTGCCAGGCGCAACCCAGTCACCCAGGTTGATCCACCTGTTCGGCTTGTTCCTGTCGGGCGCCTGTGAGTACATTATCCCCTCATCGTTTGTCCAGGTCAGCATATATTTTATATAACCTGTCATGCCGTCGTAATTCTCCTCAAGTATTTTCCTGTCGCCGTAGTGAAGATAGAATTCCCACGGCATTATATTCATTGCCGCTCCCCATGCTACCCCTCCTCCGCATCCGGGCTGCCAGGGAGCGCCATTCGGTACATACCCGTTATCCTTATTGCGGGAGCCGTAAATATCCCTTATCCATTTTGTATAGAAAGGCCTTGCATCAAAATTGTGCATCACCGTCACACATGCCACCTGTCCGTCACCGGTATACGGTGATCTTTCACGGTGAGGACAATCGGATGCCACTCCTCCATGCATGTTGTCGGTCTGGCTGCGCCACCATATCCTGTTTATATTATTGAAAAGCTCATTTGAGCAATTGAATTTGCCAGTAGTCTCAACATCCGTATATACCGCTTCCGCCATTATCTGATCCGGACTGAGTTCACCCGGCCAGTTTGTGACCTCCGCTTCCCTGAAAACGAACCATGTAAACCGTGCAGAATAGGATTCAGGTCCTCCTCCCTTCATTGTATAGGAGTTGGCGCCCATCGCCGATTCACATATGTATTTTATTTCAATCTTCCTTCCTGTCTCGCCGGTAACATTCATCAAATGAATCCATCCGGATATCTCCTGACCAAAATCAATCCTGTAATGTCCTTCACCAAGCTTTTGGGTTTTTACCGGAGGTAGGACTTCCATAACCCTGTCTGGAGGCGACATATGGGCTTTAAGGAAACCATCCGGCGCTTTTCTTATTGCTGCATTCTGCCATCGGGAATCATCGAATCCGGAATTATTCCAACCGGGTTGTTCGAGCCTTGCATCATAATGTTCCCCATCGTAAATGAGATCCATCGTAACAGGACCTTTTTCAGCCTTCCAGCTGTTGTCTGTAATAATTAAATCTTCTGTGCCGTCGGTATATTTAATATAGATCTGTCCGAGAAATCTGGGACTTCCGTAGCCCTGGCACCAGTAGCTGGCAGGGTTATAAAAGCCGTTTCCAATGAAGGCGCCGACGACATTTTCACCTTTCTTAAGATTTTGGGTGATGTCATAAGACATATACATCACCCTGTATTCACTGAAATTATTGCCGGTCATTATGCCTATTGTACCTATATCGTCGCGTTTCCCGTAAAGTGTAAGGTTGGGAACCAGAACATCTTTTCCGATTTTCTCCCCGTTTGCATAGAATTCAAAAAATCCCAGTCCCGTCACGAATGCCCTTGCCGAAGCCACCTCTTTGTTTATACTGAAGCTCTTCCTTAGCAGCGGGGCAGGAGGGGGCAATACTGCCGGTTTAAAATTGACAGATGCAGGACGGGGAGACGCCGGTCGTGGCAATGCCTCTTCGCCCTGCCACGGAGCTCCTATCCACTGAGCTTTCCATTCCGCCGGGTCGAGTATGCCCATGCACCAGAAGGCAGGCTCGCTCCATTCCGAGACTTTTCCTTTACTGTCCCATACCCTTACCTGCCACCAGCATTCCTGACGGGAAGGAAGCTTTATACCCCCATAAACAACATTCACTGATTCTGAAGTTAATGTTTTACCACTGTTCCAGAGATCTGCTTCGCCTGCCAGAAGCTTTTCCCTTGTTCCTGCCGCCCTTATTTCCCACGCAGTCTGGATCTGTCCTCGTTCACCCTGATCAGCAATATTTACCCATGACAGCCGTGGATTCTGAATATCAACGACCTGAGGATTGTTAAAATATTCACACCTGAGTTTTTCAGGTTTGATGCCTGCAAATACAAGGTTACCTGTGAAAAGCAGTACTGCTATTAAAATATTTTTCCTTTTCATTCCTTAAATTTAAAGAATAAATACTAATTTATCAGACAATTCTAATTTTTCAGACTATACATTAAATAAATCCGTAAACAATGAAAAAAATTCTACCGATTTCAGCAATTGCAGCCGTATTGATGATTATTCTGTTGGGTATAAGTTCAGTGATGAATGCCCAGGGAGTAAATATTTCTTATAAATATCCTTCCGATAAGGCTGTGAAATATAAATTGACGTCGACTATGGCCCAGATAATGGATATCCAGGGACAGACCATGCAGACGGATGTCTCTTCTGCTTTCGGATGCTCTGTTAAGTCAAAAGGCAGCCAGAACGGGAATATTTCCCTTGAAATTACCGTCGATACACTCGGACAGGTCACCAGTTCACCGATGGGTGGATCAGGCGGTCCGGTTCAGGGGATAAAGGGAAAATCCTGCAATATCGTTATTGCCCCTGACGGGAAGATTGTAGATATTACAGGAGCCGAAGGTATAGTTTACAATATTGAAGGAAGCGGGGAATCGAATCTGGGACAGACAATCAGTGATTTCTTCCCTCGTCTGCCCGGGAAATCTGTTAATTCAGGGGATACATGGAATTATAAGGATTCAACAACAACAAAATCGGCTTCAATGACAATGACCACCATCGATAATGCCGAAAATAAAGTTGAAGGTTTCGAAAAAGTGGGTGATATTGATTGCGCAAAGATAGTATCAACACATTCAGGCACAATTTCAATGGCTGTCCAGGCCCAGGGGATGGACATCTACATTAAAGGTCCATTTACCGGAACAACGGAATGCTTTTTTGCAGTTAAGGAGGGATATTTTATCAAAATGACTTCCGCAACATTACTAAAGGGTAATCTCGATCTTCCCTCGATGGGGATGAATATGCCGGTTACTATTGATATGAAGTCGGAGTGTGTTTCGAAGTAGGAGTCAGGTGTGAGGTGTCAGGTGTCAGGAGGAAACATTGGGGCGATCCGTCTTTAATTCGTGCATCCGTGGCGAAAGAAAAAGACGTGAGACGTGAGACGTGAGTAGTGAGGGCCGAAGATCTGGTAATCGGTACTCAGTAATCGGTAAACGAAAGAACCGAATACCGAATACCCGCAAACCGCACGCCGCATGCCGTTTTTGAACTTTCTTGATAAACTTTTGTTTATTTGTCAAAACACTCAAAAAATGAAACGAAACACATTACTAACAGCGTTAATTATGACATTGCCTATGGCTGCGGTATCACAGACGAACTTCTATGACTTTAAAGTAAAAACACTTGAAGGTGCTGATTTTGATTTTGCATCACTTAAGGGGAAAAAGGTGATGGTTGTAAATGTTGCATCAAAATGCGGATTTACTCCACAATACAAAGATCTGGAAGAGATGTATAAGAAATATCAGGGGGACCTGGTGATAATAGGATTTCCTGCAAATAACTTTGGTGCACAGGAGCCGGGAACGGCAGCAGAGATACGTCAGTTCTGTTCAGCAAATTATGGTGTCACTTTTCCGTTGATGGAGAAAATATCTGTGAAAGGAGATGATATGCATCCGCTTTATAAGTGGCTTACTTCAAAGTCCCTCAATGGGGTAATGGATTCAGAGGTGAAATGGAATTTTCAGAAATACCTGATTGATGAGAACGGAAAGCTTGTAGATGTCATGTATTCGAAGGAGAAACCCGAATCAGAAAAATCTCTTAACTGGTTATCAGCCAAATAAAAATCTTGTTTTTTTGATTGGGTTTATGTTTATAAGCCCCTGAGGATTATTCCGAAGGGGCTTTTTTGTTTGAAAGAAAGTTTGATTTAACCGCAAAGGGGGAACGAAGTTTATATCCAAAACCCTGTCTTGTTTCACCCCACCATTAAGGGGGGTAAAACAAGAATGGTGATAAACAAACCCGGGGGGCCGGGGGTAAAACAAACTTCAGGGGCTGATAGTAAAACTTACTTTGCGTTCCTTGCGATTAATAAAAAAGTGTTTCTTAAAGAGTAATAGTCAGTGTGTTTCCGACTTTAACCACTGAGTGGGATTTCAATGCAACAGTGGCAGGACCGTTTACAACGCTGCCGTTGGTTGAAAATACCGATCCGTGGCATGGGCACGGGAAATTGTTGGATGCTGCGCTGTATGCTATGCCGCAACCCTGATGCGTACAGGTATTGTCGAGCGCCACATATCCAGATGTTGTGTTTGCCACAATGATTCCCTGGACATTCACGAAACCGCCTGCGGTATTGAGTGCAGAATATTTTGCATCTGTAAGATCGAGTGTCAGTTTGTTTTCATTGCCGTTACCACCAGTGTTGGTGTCACCTGAATCGTCTTTTGAGCAACTGGCCACAACTGAAGGTATGATCAGAAATGTGGTTCCGCCGATAAGAACCTTTTGAATTAAATCTCTTCGTGTCATTGGGTTTATGTTTTATGTTTCCATAATAACAGATGCAAAGGGATTTTGTTCATGGATTTCAAACTAACTATTCGGAAATCGTTTTTAACAGCCGGGTTCTTCCTGACCCACCTTTAGGGATATAGTGGCGGTAAAACAAGCTTCATAGGGCAGGCGGGTAAAAAAGAAGATACGTTTAATCCGGAAAGCTTATTATTTTTAAGTAGCTGGAAATAAATTTTCCAGATCCTGAGCGGAATTGATATTTGTAAATGCCATTCTGTTACCGGGGGTATCTTCAACATTGAAAACTGAATAATTCCGGCTTAAGATGAAATCCCTTATCGCCCTGCTTTCCCCGGAAGCAATGAATTTTTCAAGATCTTTTAAGGCACCTTTTCTATAAATAGTATGCAGGGGTTCAATGTTCATCCCGATTTGCGGGACCAGCATATCGCCATGGTCTGTTTCAAAAAATGAGATCATATCCATGATCAGCTTCTTATCAAGAAACGGCATGTCGCCAGCGAAAGCGAAAGCCGCATCCCCCGAACATGAAAACAATCCGGAATGAATTCCTGAGATAGGGCCAAGGCCCGGAATAATGTCTTTTGTAATTATGTACTGAGGAAATGGTCTGAATTCTTCCGGCTTATTTGTAACGATGATTATCTCATCGAAGATTTCAGCAATGACATCGGTTATCCTTTCAAAAACAGATCTTCCGTTTAAAATGATCTTTGTTTTATTGGCTCCTCCGAAACGTCTGGCACGGCCACCTGCAAGAATGACTCCCGATATCCTGTTTTTCACAGGCAACGATTTCAGATTCACATCAGCAACCTCCGGCAGCCTTTTTCTTCTTAGCTGCAGTTTTTACGGCAGGTTTTGCAGCAGGAGCGGCTTGGTTATCAGAAGCTGTAACCGAAATTTCGCCACCTCCAAGAGCCTGTCCTGCGCTTTTCCTGAAATCGTATAAGGCGAATTCCTCATCCGGACTTGTTGATGAAGGCTGCCTGGGATTCAGAATATTCCCGAACCAGTAATTAAGTCCGCCTTCAAGGACAAAATTATTATTATATCCAAGCTGGCGTGTTATCATCCAGGCTTCATTTGCAGTAAGGGTGCCGTTCGAATAAAAGACATTCATTTTTACATCCTGATTCAGAATATCTTTATAATCGGGAGACAGCAGGTTTGTAATCGGGATATTGACAGCACCCGGCAGACTGTATTTTTCAAATTCGTCCTGGCTCCTTACATCAATAAGGCGAAGCGACGGATCTTTCTTTACAATCATATCTGCCACAACATCCGGAGCCACATACTGGTTTCGAGTGTTGACTTCGCTAAGGAGCTCCTCCGCTGTGAGCTTATATGGATTTGTCTTGTTCTGCGGGACAGCTGCAATAATAAGTCCCATAGGGATGATGAACATTGCGAGTAATCTTAATGGCTTCATGTTTTTTATTTTTTTGCAAAATTAATTCATTTCATTAATAATCAGTATGCTTCCCTCGGGAACTTTTTCTCTGCCCATTCGGCAACGGCGAACATTCCAATGGCGGCGATTATGAGTATCAGTCCGAACATTCCATCTGACATCCCGAGTGTTGTGCTTATCTTAGGTTCACCGAGATACTTCGCCATATACATTTTCTCCCACCAGGGATAAGTAAAGGCGAAACCGTAAACCCCTATGAAAAGTCCGCCTATGAAGACCATGGCGTCAATTTTTCCTATTGCGGCGCCGCAGAAGCTTGTTCCCGGACAGAATCCTCCCATTATGAATCCGGCTCCCATTATCACACCACCAAGAATTGCTGATGTTAGATATGTGGGATTGATATAGACAAGGTCGAGGTCGATCCAGCCGAAGAGGCTCATAAAAAGAAGTCCAAGCATAGCGGTTATTGCTCCTGTAAAGAAGACTTTCAGTACAACAGTGTCGTAACCGTAAAATATCCCTGCAAGTTTTCTGCTTGAAGAGAATCCGCTGCTTTCAAGTACCCATCCGAATGCTATTCCTATAAAAAATGCCAGAAGGAAATTTGTGTTTTCGGATATTATTTCATTTGGTGCTAAAGGTCCCATGGTGTGTGTTGTGTTTTTGAAAGTTTAAAAGTTTGTTGTTATGTGTTACATGTTACATGTTGCAGGTTGAATTCAATTTTCTGTCGCTTTTTCGCTCCATTGCCCAGGCGCTCCCTCGCTCCCTCATCTTCTTCACTGCTCCCTGTGCCCCGCATCTTCCTAGATCCAGTTTCGTCTGAAAAAATAAGCCAGCGCGAATGCAGTACCGAAGATTCCCATCATCGTAATGAATCCTCCCAGAGAAAGCACAGCCATACCGCTCAGGGCTGAACCGCTTGTACATCCTCTTCCCAGTTGTGATCCGAAGCCAAAGAGTATTCCACCTGCAAGTGCAAAGACCAGTCTGCGTTTCGATGTGATCTTCGGGGAATGTTCGACTTTAAGCTTTAGTCTTCCTGCGAGTGCTCCGGAGATAAATCCCCCGACAAGGACTCCGAGCATTTCAAATACAAGCCACGACTTCATCGGGTTGCCGGCATGACTTTGTGAATATTCTGCCATGAAGGGCATGTTTTTTCCACCCTCTCTGCCGACAGCCTGAATGGAGGTGGCAACAACACTTTTAACAGCACCACTGGCCCCCAGACCGCGTCCGGAAACATAATTGGCAGCTAAAAGTACTAATCCAAGCAGCACCCCTCCGACATAAGGATTCAGGTACCTGGTTTTTCTTGATTCTTTTGGTTCTGACATTTTAATGTTGTTTTATGCTAGTATTATATTCTTTTTTGCGTTCAGTGCTGCAATTTGCTGGCATCCGGCGTGCGGCGTGCGGCGTGCGGTATTCTGTATTCGGTTTTTGCCAACTGCCAACTGCCAACTGCCTTCTTCCTGCCGCCAGCGGTCTTCAATACAGCCACCTGCTCACTTGTCCCGCATATACTATAATAAACCTCAGCATCAGACTCCCGAAGATCACCAGGACCGGGGGAATGAGTGCCGGTATATGATATTTTCTCAATTCAAGTATTTCCAGGATTGCCGGTATGAGCAATCCTATTATCACAACAAAAATCCAGAATGACATTGTATATGGTCCGCCAAGGAACATCTTTGCAGCCTCAATCTGCACCTGTGTGCCGGCAAGATATCCCATGAACATATGGATTATCAGGAATATTTCTATCCCTATAATTACAAGGTCAATCTGTGCAAAATGTTTTCTTTCATCGGGATTTTTCGACAAAAGAAGTGTTGCGGCTGCACCGGCCGACAACCCGGATGCAAGGAATAACGGACCCAGTATAGAGGTATTCCACAAGGGTCTTGCGTTGAAAGCCGAAAGAAGGATACCTGTATAAATACCAAGTATTAGTCCATAGATCAACATTATCCATGCAAGAGCCAGTTTATATTTATTGAAAAACTTCTCCAGTTCCTTGAGCCATTTGTACTTCCAGTCCCATTTAGGTAAGATGTCCCTTATATGCAAAGCGCACCAGATGAATGAAACAGGAGTGATTACCATCAGCGTCCATGCTCCCCACGACATTGGCGACTGCAGTTTAATATTCGTATAAAGTTGCCAGAAAAATAACTTATGGCGAAGGTCGATGAAAAGAGCCAGCAATCCCAACACAAGCAGGAAGGGAGTAAGGAAAGGTGTTATCCTGACGGCTGTATAATATGTTTTGCCTTCTCCTCTGATATAATAAAGCGCTGCCAGGCAGAGGATACCGGCAGCCATGCCTCCCAGAAAAAGGTAAAGCGGGATCTGCCAGTGCCAGATATGAAGAGTGGGGTCAATCATGTCGTTCATTCTTCCGCTGACAAACAATTCTTCTTTCATATAGTCAGATTTTAAGAAATTAAATCAGGAAATATAACCGTGGATCCGTACCTGCTTCAGGGATGAGAGTTTTGAATTTTCTCTTCTTCAATATAACCGAAACATCGCTGTTAGGGTCATCGAGATCTCCGAAATACATGCATTTAGTCGGGCAGACTTCAACGCAGGCAGGATCCATTCCGTTAAGGATACGGTGTTCGCAGAATGTACATTTGTCAACATATCCGTCGGGGTGGGGATATCGTGCATCGTAAGGGCATGATGCGATACATGCTCCGCAGCCAATACATTCTGTCTTTTTCACAAGCACTATTCCTCCTTCGGCAAAATGACTTGCACCTGTAGGACAGCATCTGACACATGGAGCATTGACGCAATGGTTGCATCTTTCCGATCTTATTTCTATTTCCAGCTGCGGATATGTGCCATCCATAACTTCAACGACCCAGTCGCGGCATAAGCCAAGAGGTACATTATTTTCTGTCTGACATGCCACAACACAGTCGCTGCACCCAACACATTTCCTTGTGTCAACAGCCATTGCGTACCTCATAATGCTGCCTCCCGTTCTTCTTTTTCAGTTAAAAAAGTTACAAAATTGCCTCTCATACCTGTTCCGCCCATGATAGGATCCACCAGCACTTTTGTTATGAGTAAGGTGTCACTGGCGCCTTTGCCATAGCACCTGGTCAGCTGCTTTTGAGTATGACCGAAACCATGGACAATATATACAGAATCCCATCGTATCCGTTCTGTTATCCTTACCTTAACCGGAAAGTCGGAAATTTGTCCGTCCTGGTTCTTAAGCCATATTTCCTGATCATTATTCAGTCCCCATTCCCTGGCCACCTTTGGATTGACCCATACCTTATTCTCATCCATCAGCTCGGTGAGGTTGGGATTATTGGATGTACGGCCGAAGGTATGCATAGGCGCTCTGCCGTAGATCAGTCTGTAGAAACCTTCCGGAGGCTCTTCATGGGGTACATATTTAGGCATGGGATCAAAACCATATTGTTCGAGGTAGGATGAATAGAGCTCTATTTTTCCTGAATCAGTTCCAAATTCGACCTGCTCATCTGGTGCAATATAAAGATCGTCGTATTCTCTTTCAAAAGTTTTTACCCCAATGGTTTTCATCTCGGCAAGGGATGTGCCAAGCTGCTTAAGCTGCCAGTCGAGAAGGTCTTCCTGTTTTTCGTATGGGAAATATGCTTCAAGTCCCAGCTTAATCGCCAGCTCGCGTGCGATCCAGTATCCCGGCTTTGTGTTGTACATTGGTTCTGTTGCCGGCATACGGAGGGCGATCTGTGGCTTTCTGTGAGGACTTGATCGTATTATGTCGTAACGCTCAAGATATGTACATTCAGGAAGAACAACATCGGCCCATCCTGTATATTCCATCGGCATTGTATCGATGGCAACGATCAGATCGAGGTTTTGAATGGCTTTTTTTGTGGTGTTGATATCCGGGATTGTAGACATCAGGTTAGTACCGTTTATTATCCAGCCTTTGACAGGATATCCCGGGTTGTTCTCAGGTATTGATGCGTCGATTAAAACATTTGTTGGAACAGAGCCTGCAACAGGATATTTTCCCGGGAAGAAGTCCTGCCATGATTTTTCAGGTTCTTTGTAAGGTGGAATTTTGGCACCCGGAACGGATGCTTTTGCAGGTCTGTAAAATCCTCCCCTTCTTCCCCACGATCCGAGAAGTGCGTTCAGAATGGCAATAGCCCTGATACGCTGTGTGTCATCGCCATACCAGGTCACGTGACGTCCGGGATGAATGAGTACTGCCGGTGCTGCATTTGCCATTTCCTTAGCCGTTTTCTTTATTAGATCAGGTGCAATGGTGGTGATCCCGTAAGCCCACTCGGGAGTGAAATCTTTTACATGTGTTCTGAGCTGTTCAAAACCTGAACAATATTTTTCGACATATTTTTTGTCGTAGTATTCTTTATAGATTATTTCATTTATCCAGGCAAGCAGGAGTGCGATATCGGTTGAAGGTTTTATCGGAAGCCAGTACTTTGATTTGCCGGCCGCAGTGCTGAACCTTGGATCGACTGTTATTATTGATGCTCCCTTGTCAATTGCGTCCGACATCTCCTGGATCTGGCCGTTATGCATGTTTTCACCGATGTGCGAGCCAATGAGGACAAGACACTTTGTATCTCTAATATCTGTTATTTCCGGAGAATAAACCTCTTCACCGAATGTGGCAAAAAAAGCCTCGTCGCGAGGGCCCCGGCACTGGGCATAGGAAGGTTCGGAAGAATTCGGGGACCCGAATGCATTCATAAGATTGGTGAAATTGCTGCTTCCCGATCCGTGGGTGAAAAGAGCCACACTTTCAGGCCCGTATTGGGCGGCAATAGCCTTCATTTTTGAAGCTATATAGTCAAGGGCTTCATCCCATGAGGCTTCACGGAAGACCTGCCTGCCGCGTTCCTCGACCCTTATCAGCGGTGTCTTGAGACGGTCTGTATCGTAATACATTCCCACACCACCTGTTCCTCTTGGGCAGAAACGTCCGTTGCAGTGCTGATCTTCATCGTTCCCGATTATCTTCCAGATCCTGCCTTCGGATGTTTTATATACCCAGCCGGCACATTTCCAGAAACATACTTCACAATAGGTCGGGGTACGTCTTAGATCAGGGGGGATTATCCCGGTATCGGGAGCTGATGAGAACTGCCTGAAAAAGTTGTATCCAGCTGCTCCGGCTGCCAGGGCTCCGGCGCCATAGAGGGAAATTTTAATGAACTCTCTCCTGTTTGTCATAAAATGTAATCCTGAACGGCTTGTAAAATTAGCAAAAAACAAATCTCTTAATATCTATATATTTCAATGTATTCCTTGTGCCCTGCTGAAGGGCATTTCGGCTAGTTGTTAATAAATTAACAATCTGACAAATAATTATTATTTATAATGGTTTTAAATTATTAAAAATGCTAAAAATCATATATTTTGATCATTTATAAATGTTGCAGGGGTTTTATAATTCATTATTTTAAATCTATTATGTCTTCCAGTTTTTTCCCGGGATAAAAAAGCTTTTCGGAGAGAGGCCAGATCTTCTTCAGATACCTGTCCTGCCCGGTTCTTATTATCAAAGCCAGCTCATCTTCCGCTCCGGGAGTAACAGATGGTCTGTATTTATATCCAAGTGTTTTGATAAGAACTGACAAGTCGTTATATTTTCCAAGGTATTGCCCGAGGGTATCGAGTTTCTTTTCCAGGCTTTTAACTGCGCCGGGATTCAATGGTCTGAAAAAGAAAAGCTGGAACATCAGATCTTTTGTTTTTTTTCTTAACTCATGAATATTGGTTTCCCGGGGATAGATACGTGCTTTAATGTATGTTAAAGAGGCAAGGTTCCATGTTGCTTTAATCGATTTTAAAAGGATGTTCTGGTCGTCTGTATGCATATTGATGAATCTCATCCTGTTTTCTGATTTATGAAGAATGCTAAGGATTTCTTCGATATCCCTTTTCATCCCTTCATCTGGTCTGGTAATAGCATCGTTTCGTTTCAGAAGTGAAACTATCTTTTCATTATCTGTCATCTGTTCAAAAACCAGGGGATGATTTTTCTTAAGATCCTTCAGAAGTTTTCTCAGCACTGAAGTCTCGCGCCATGAGCTCATTATTCTCCCTGCTTCGCGGAGATTACCGTATTCGCGTTTGAATACTTCCGTGCCGGTAATTATTTCCAGCAATTTCAGGGAAGCCCTCGATTTCTTCAACAGAACTCTGATATCGTGAACCGCATCATCATCCGGTACCTTCGAGGGATCGAGCTTAAACCGCGCTTCCCTGATATAACCGCATAATAAAGGTTTGATCTCCGTTAACTGAGGATGGGCCGTATCCATCTGATACCTGGGTTGGTAGTTCTGTAAATTTAACAATTTAAATAATTATGAACTCACTAAGAAGAGTATAGTTTTAAGAAATCACAATGGGGGATAACAAGAAGAAAAAGATGGCTCAGATTAAGAATCCGATTTAGTCACTTTGAAAGAGATCTTCGAAGTCAGGTCTGTTGTATAACATAAGTCAGCAGATTATCATTTTAATCTCAAGGGCTAAAGCCCGGATTATCAACATGTATGTTGCTGAAACCGTAATAACCTAATGATTTCATATCATTAATATCCGTAAAAAACTAATTTTGTTTACGGAACCAATAAAAATGTGATGGGTAAAACATACAAAGGACAGAGAATAGGCATCCTGACAGCCGGCGGCGATTGCCCGGGAATTAATGCAGCTATACGCGGGGTGGGGAAAACAGCAATAGTGAAATATGACATGAAGGTCATTGGTATCAGCGACGGTTTTACCGGACTTATCAACAAGGAATACAGGGAACTATCCGAACATGACCTTTCGGGAATATTAACACTCGGCGGGACAATACTTGGAACATCGCGCGAAAAGCCTTTCAAGAACGACAGGAAAGGCCGGAACGACCTCCGCAAACCAGTCCTGATAAGGGAACATTATGAACAGATGAACCTCGACTGTCTTGTATGCATAGGGGGGAACGGAACTCTGAAAACAGCGAACCTGCTTGCCCAGGAAGGTCTCAACGTGGTTGGAATTCCAAAAACTATCGACAATGATGTATGGGGAACCGATCTTACTTTCGGTTTCGATTCAGCTGTCAACATTGCCACAGAAGCCATTGACAGGCTACATTCGACAGCCAACTCCCACAAAAGGATAATGATAATCGAGCTCATGGGGCATAATACCGGGTGGATAGCCCTTTATTCAGGTATTGCAGGGGGAGGGGATGTGATACTTATCCCTGAAATACAATACGATGAAAAGGTGATAGCCGAATACCTCGTTTCACGGTTCAGGGAAAACAAGGCATATTCAATAATGGTTGTTGCCGAAGGAATCAAGACACCCGTTAAGGAAGAATCTTCAGCCCGTTACCTCAGCCGTAGGATTGCAGAACTTACGGGAATAGAAACACGTGAGACGGTTTTGGGTTATATTCAGCGAGGCGGAACCCCTTCACCTATGGACAGGGTTCTTGCAACACGCTATGGAGCTGCAGCTGCCGATCTTATTGCAGCCAAAGAGTACGGGAAAATGGTTGCTCTCAGAAATAATGAGATAACTTCAGTTCCGTTATCGGAGGTAGCCGGCAAACTGAAATTCGTTGATCCTTCCAGCCCCATGGTCATAAAAGCCAAAAACATGGGAACCAGCTTCGGCGACTGACCGCGCTCCGCACTCCGCATACCTCGCGCCGCACGCCGCACGCCATTTTAAACATATATGAATAAAAATCAAATCCGTTCAAAATGAAACATATAGTTTTCGTCCGACATGCACGGGCCGAAGAAGATTCAGGAGCATTCCCCGATTTTGAAAGGTCGCTGACAACAAACGGAAAAACCAATGCGGAGAAGATGGCAGTTAAATTAAGGGAAATGGGAAAAGGACCCCTGCTGTTCATAACAAGTCCGGCATTCCGGGCTTATGAGACTGCTCTCATCTTTGCGAGAGTTATGAAGTATAAGCCCGAAAGTGTAATTCTGAAAAATGCACTTTATACTGATCCGAATCTTAATGCTCTTGGTGATATTCTGTCGGAAGTGGATGATTCAACAGGTTCGGTTGTGCTCTTCGGGCATAATCCTTCATTTACGGAACTGGCCGACAGGCTTTCGAAGAACGGTTGTGACTTCCTGCCAAAGGCGGGAATCGTCTGCCTTGCATTCCGTACCGACACGTGGAAAGGCATTGTCAGGGAGAGGGGAACCATCGAATATTTCCTTAAACCCGACAAGAACCAATGAGCAAAACTTATATACCAAAGGAAATAAGCTGGCTTTCGTTCAATGAAAGGGTTTTGCAGGAAGCCGCAAACAAGGATATTCCACTAATGGAACGATTTAAGTTCCTTGGGATATATTCAAATAACCTTGATGAATATTTCAGGGTGAGGGTCGCAACTCTCCGCAGGCTGTCGCAGCTTGGACCGAAATCGAACGACATCCTTGGATATAGTGCCAAGGCAACCCTTAAAAAGATACAAGAGATAGTCCTTGAACAGAATGACAGATTTGAGAAGATATATACAAACCTTATCGGAGAACTTGCAAAACATAAGGTGCATATTGTTAATGAAAAGCAACTTAATAAGGAACAGTCGGATTTTGTAAGGAATTATTTTCTCAAGGAAGTTCGTAACAGGCTGATGCCTTTTCTGATTGGAAAAGAGACTGAACTCCCGAACCTGAAGGATGATGCGATTTATTTTGCGATATACCTCTCAAGGAAAAGTGATCAGAAAAAAAGGTATGCCCTTCTTGAAATACCAACTGACATCATTCCACGATTTATAGTTCTTCCTGAAAAAGATGATGGCAGGTATGTGATCTATCTCGATGATATAATACGATTCGGACTCAGGGATATCTTCTTCATATTCGATTTTGATGAGATAAGGGCCTATACTATAAAGCTTACAAAAGATGCGGAGTTCGAGCTTATTGATGATATCTCGGAAAGCTATCTTGAAAAAATATCCAGGAGCCTGCAGCAGAGAAAGCATGGCAATCCCGTGCGATTTATTTACGACAGGGAGATGCCTTCGGATATGCTCAGGATGCTTACCAAAATGCTGAACTTTGGTCCGGATGATGTCATAATTTCTGGCGACAGGTACCATAATTTCAAGGATTTCATGCGTTTCCCCCGACTTGGGAAGAAAAAGTACTACTATGAACCCCTTATACCTATAGCTCACAGGGATATACAGCCGGGTAAGAGTATACTTTCGGCTATCGGCAAAAAAGATATAATGCTCTTTTTCCCATATCATCCTTTTGATCATTTCATCGACCTTCTTAGGGAGGCCTCCATAGATCCTTATGTAACCTCAGTTCAGATTACCCTTTACCGTCTTGCTGCAAACTCAAGCGTTATCAATGCAATTATGAATGCAGTAAGGAATGGCAAAAAGGTAACAACAGTTGTCGAGCTTCAGGCCAGGTTCGATGAAGAGGCTAATATACTCTGGGGTAATAAACTTATGGAGGAGGGTGTAAAGGTGATTTATGGTGTTCCGGGATTGAAAGTCCATGCAAAACTATGTCTCATAACACGTACAAAAAATAATGTCACCCAGAGATATGCGGCTGTTGGAACTGGGAATTTTAACGAAGATACTGCAAGGGTTTATACGGACCATCTTCTTCTCACTTCAAACAAAAAGATCACGAACGAAGTTTTCAAAACCTTCAGTTTTTTTAATGTCAACTACAGAAAGGATAATTATTATCATCTTGTTCTGTCGCCCTTTTTCCTCAGGAACAAGATGAACCTCCTGATTGAAAATGAGATCAGAAATGCGAAAGAGGGGAAGAAAGCATATATATATCTGAAATTAAACAATATAAGTGATGTTGAAATAATAAATCTCCTTTATGAGGCCAGTCAGGCAGGAGTAAAAGTAAGGATGATAGTAAGAGGTATGTTTTCGCTGGTAACAGGTGTAAAAGGGCTGAGTGAAAATATAGAAGCTATCGGTATTGTCGACAGGTTCCTTGAGCACACACGATTCATGATCTTCTGTAATGACGGGAACGAGGAATATTACATTTCCTCGGCCGATCTAATGACAAGGAATATTGAGCACAGAATAGAAGTTACATGTCCGGTGTTCGATAAAAGCATAAAAAACGAACTGAAACGGATCTTTGAGATTCAGTGGGCTGATAATGTCAAAGCCAGAAAGCTGGATCCCTTGCTTTCGAATAAATTCGTAAAACAGGGACAGGAAGTTGTCCATTCACAGATAGAGGTTTATAACTACATAAAGAAAGTAAATGTAAAATCTGTTGAAAAATAGGATGTCATGAATATATATGTGCTTATCTCGGGTACCATCATAATAGTCTTGTTTTCCTGGTTCTTTTCCCTAAAGCATGGCAGGTTTCACGGAATTCCCAGATTTTTTTCGTTCGAGAGTATATTTATTCTTGTTTTACTATCTATAAAGGTCTGGTTTCATAACCCATTTTCATGGTATCAAATAATATCATGGGTCCTTCTGATCATATCGGCTTATGCTGGTCTGGCAGGTTTCATAACGTTAAAAGTCAAAAGGAAACCATCGGGAAATTTTGAAAATACCACTCTTCTGGTAAAGACCGACATTTATTCTGTCATCAGGCATCCATTGTACCTGTCATTGTTTTGTCTGGGCACCGGAGTGATGATGAAAAATCCAGGAATACCTGAAATGACTCTTGGATTGATAAATGCCGTTGCAGTCTTTTTAACGGCCCGTATGGAAGAGAAAGAGATGATTAAAAAGTTCGGGGAACCATACAGGGAATATATTAAGGATACGAAGATGTTTCTGCCGTATATGTTGTGATTGTTTAAAGTGCGGGGTATGCGGCCTTCCTGCTCCCCTGCATTCCGGCTCCTTCATTATAATGATCCACAGGATCATTTCTTAAGGTTCGGCCCGGTGCGGGTTGCGCGATAAGAGAACAATGCAGCATCCTGATTAGTCGTCCACCCGCAGCATCCTTCCATGTTTCACCCCCCAAACCCCATTTTGTGTTTCACTCCCCAATCACCCCTAAAGGGGGGATAAGTCGTTAATAATGTTGAGAATCGTTGTTTGGACTTCATTCAGATTGTTAAGTATCTCTTTATTGGTAAATCGTAAGATCCTTATACCATATTTTTCAATATCATGGGCTCTTCCCTCATCATATTTCTTCTTAAGAATTGTGCTTTTTAAAACGTGTTCCTGCATGCACCATAGAACATGTTTCTCTCAATAACTCTCGATTTCATTTTGAAGATATAATTTATGCAACGGACATTTCAAAATTACGAATCTCTTAAAATCCCATAATGATTTGAATAATTTTCATCGAAATAAAAATAAATATCAAACAGCCGCTTATGCCCCCTTCAGGGGGTATGGGGGGTAAAACAAAAAGTATGAATGCCGGAAAAATCAGAAAGTTGTGATGGGGGGTAAACACCAGGTAACCTTTTTGCAAACTCAGATCACTTTGCGTTTTACCAAATGATTTCTATATTTGAATAAACTAAAACAATATTTTTATGAAAAGCAGAATAATCACAATCGCGGTATTATTTCTATTTCTGTCTGTTACACTATCGGCACAGACAACAGCAAAAAAGGACAATGCCCTTGGAAGGTGGAAATTTGAAGCTCCATATGCACCAGAAGGTTATACAACCGGAATAATAGAATTCTCATTTGCTGACAATAAATACTCGTCAGTAATATCATTCACCAGCTATGATTACAAAATTCCGGGCGACAAAACCAAAATAGAAAAGGATACGGTTACATTTTCTGTTGTCGTTGAAGGGAATGAAGTCGCGATCACTCTCAAAGCGGAAGGCGATTCAAAGATGACAGGCAAGGCTGTAACATATGATGGTGAAATTCCTCTTACACTAACAAGGGAAGTCCTTAATAAATAGTACCGGGCAGAAAACCGATGAAGATCAGGCTGGTTCTTATTATCGTCCTCAGTAACGTTTTTCTTTCACTCCATCCCCAGATTGTAAACAAGAAAGCTCTAAGTGAAAGAATTACGGGATACAAAATAGATGTCAGGCTTAATCCTGACAAGAAAACTGTAACCGGCGACATGGAGGCGTTTTGGGTCAACAAATCGCCCGACACTGTCCCGGATATAAGGTTGCATCTATACATGAATGCATTCCGCAGCAACCGGACCACAATGTACAGGGAGATGGGAGGATCACCGGGAAATGATGAAAAAGACCTGGGATGGATAGAAATAAATTCTTTCAGTGATGAAAACGGGACTGACCTCATCCCCTGCATGCAGTATATAAGTCCCGATGATGGCAATAAAGACGACAGGACAGTTCTGAGAGTACTTCTTCCCCGGCCGGCATTGCCAGGTGATACCGTAAACATTAGAGTGAATTTTGAGACCAAGCTTCCCTCAAGGATAAGACGGACAGGATTCAGCGGCGATTTCTATTTCGTTGCCCAGTGGTTTCCAAAGTTTGGAGTTTATGAACCTGCAGGCATGCGCTTCGCCTCACAAGGAGGATGGAATTGCCACCAGTTCCATGCCACTTCTGAGTTTTACTCCAATCATAGTGTTTACGATGTCAGTATCACCCTTCCTTCAAACCATGTTACAGGCTCGGGAGGTATGCTGATTTCGGAGAAGACCAACGGGGATATGAAGACCGTAACATACCGCGCCGAAGATATAGTCGATTTTGCATGGACAGCCTGGCCTGGTTATGCAGTGTTCACCGACAAATGGAAAGGCATTAACATAACATTGCTGATACCCAAAGACAGGATAAGACAGACCGGCCGCCAGCTTACATCTGTCAAATATGCACTTGAATATCTTGATATAAATGTCGGGCAATATCCCTGGCCTCATCTTACTTTCGTTGATCCTCCGTCGTTCGGAGCAGGCGCCGGAGGAATGGAATATACAACATTGTTCACATCTGCCTCTTCGTATTTTGTTCCGCCATTTTTGCATATGCCGGAAATGGTGACTGTGCATGAATTCGGACATGCTTATTTCATGGGAATGCTGGCCAGCAATGAATTTGAGGAACCATGGCTCGATGAGGGCGTAAATTCGTACTGGGAGCAGAGGATAATGGATAACTATTACGGAAAGAACTCGGGTCTTATCAACCACAGGTTACTGAAATTGTCTGATATATCTTCTGCACGGGTTTCCTATGTAACTTCACCATCACGGCAGGCGGTGAGCAACAATGAGTATTCATGGAATTACCCGCATGGCACTTACAGCATGATTTCGTACCAGAAAACCGCTACATGGCTTCATACCCTCGAAGGTATTATCACCACTGAGACAATGAATAATGTGTTCCGGGAATATTACAGGAGATGGGCGTTCAAACATCCTTCGGGACGTGATTTCATAAATGTTGTAAATGATGTTGTGAGAAAAGAACATGGTCAGAAATTTGGTCCCGACATGAACTGGTTTTTTGATCAGACACTTTATGGCACAGGGATATGCGATTACCAGGTCAGCAGGATCATCAACAGTAAATATAGCAAACCTGAGGGAAAGGCCGACACTTCTGATTCCGAAATCAGGGCATGGAGCAATACTGATTCCCTTTATACTTCGAAAGCCCAGCTTGAAAGGATTGGCGATGTAAAGCTCCCGGTTACAGTTCTCATACATTTCGACAATGGCGATGAGATCCTGGAGCTTTGGGATGGCAAGTCAAGGTATAAGGATTTTGAATACAAGGGATACAGACAGATCGAATGGGTAAAAATAGATCCCGAATACCTTATCAAAATGGATGTGAATTTTGTAAATAATTCAATGACGACTGAACCTGATAGGGCTTCGCTTCACCGGATTGCAAATAAATTGGTCGCCTTTATGCAGTTCTTTTTAAGTATCATGTTATTGTAATCAGAATGAAAATAACCAGCTCACTTATAACAGGATTCCGCCGGACACTGAAAGCCGGGAACAGCATTCTCATAGCCTGGTTTTGTATTTTGATCCTGGTCCTTGTTTTTGCATACCCTCTTCGCAGTTCATTGAGATCTGCTTTCGGGCCAAGCATGATAACCGAAAAGTTTGCTGAGGGGATAAATATAGAAGCATTCACCGACCTGGGTCCTGCATTTAAAAGTTTAATGTCATTTCTTACAGCAGGATTTCTGTTCACATTTTTTGCAGGATTTTTCCTTAATGCATTCCTGACTGCAGGATTGTTCGGCAGTGTAAAAAAGAATGATATGAAGTTTTCATCCCGTGAATTTTTCAGCTCAGGCGCCGGCAATTTCTTCGGTTTTCTGTTGATTTCGCTGATAATGTCACTAATTGCTGATGCGGTTTTTCTCCTGGTTGTCGGACTTCCTGCAGGAATTGCAAGCGGGTCGGAGACAATATCGGATAAGACCATCTTTGTTATGCTTGTTATAACCGGGGCAGTTTATATTCTGATACTGCCGGCCTTGTTCCTTGTTGTCGATTATGCCAGGGCTTATAAGACAGCCCGTGAAGATGCTTCCCTGTTTGGATCTATAGGTAAAGGCTTCAGCTTCACATTTTCGGAATTCAGAAAATCATACGGGATGATGCTTCTTCTTGTCCTTTCACAGGTTGCACTGGGGATTGTGGTGATTCTTATCCTTCCCGGATGGAAACCAGTGTCAGGAGGAGGAGTATTCTTTCTGTTCATTGTTTCACAATTGATGTTTATCCTGAGGCTGTTTCTTAAAACATGGCGTTATGCAAGTGTTACAGCGATGATGAATGAAATCACTTCAGAAAAAGTAACAGTTAACAAAATATATGACGTGATTCCAACATAACCTGTTTTACCCCCAACCCCCTGAAGGGGGCCTAAATCAGGACGGATTTAAAGTCCTCTTCAGGGGATTCAGGGGTGAACAGCAAGCAGTGAGATAAGAATTTATTGGCTTATTTGAATACAGTTTAGGGGATTTCATCCGGTATTAAGAATATCTTCATACCCTATATAACATGGAAAAGCAAGAACTAATAAATATCAGGAAAGAGGTTCATGATCACCTTGTAAATGAACTACTGCCATTCTGGATGAACAGGATGATCGATAATACTAACGGCGGCTATCTTACTCATTTTGACAAAGATGGTAAGGATACCGGCGAGGACGAGAAATCGCTTATAGCCCAGACCAGATGCCTGTACACCGCTTCGTCGGCCCACAGGGCAGGCTATGGTGATGGTTTACTTGCAGAAATGGCACGCCATGGTGCCGATTTCCTGATAAATAAGATGTGGGACAGTGAACACCAGGGCTTTTACTGGATGATGGACCGCAAGGGGAACGTGAAGATCGACAAGAAAATAATTTACGGCCATAGTTTTGCAATCTATTCACTGAGCGAATATACGCTTGCAACAGGCGACGGAAGAGGAGTTGAATATGCAGAAAAGGTTTTCGATCTTATTCAAAAATATTGTACCGACACAATGTACGGTGGTTACTGGGAAATGTTCGAGCGCGACTGGACTCTCCGCGGGCCGGGAAGTGCAGGTGGCGACCGCAAGACCCTCGATGTCCATATGCATCTCATGGAAGCCTTCACTACTCTTTACGAATGCACGGGAAAGGACGTCCATAAGAGAAAACTTAATGAAGTGATAGAGATCCTGCAGAACAGGATCAATCATCCGGTTTACAGGACAGGGATACCCCAGTTCTTCAGAGACTGGAAAATTGCACCGCAGATCAAATTCGAGATTATCTGGGGCTGGGACAGGTTTACAGGTGAAGGGACAAAAGCCAATGTCACCGACAATACATGCTTTGGTCATAATGCCGAATTTGCCTGGCTCCTGAATCATGCCCTCGACATCCTTAAAGCTGACAAAGCACCATATCTGAAGGACTTCCGGACTATCTTCGACCATACTGTAAACAACGGTATTGACACACAATACGGAGGTGTCTTTGTGGAGGGGCCCCATTCAGGAGGTGTCTCCGACCGTGAAAAGGAATTCTGGCAGCAGGCTGAAGTGCTTACTGCAATGCTTGACGGCTATCTGATCTTCAGGGACTCTGTATATCTGGAGGCATTTAAAAATGTACAGAGATTTGTCTTCGACCATATGATAAACAAAGGGGTGGGAGAGTGGTATCCCCTGATGACACGCGACGGCTTGCCCATCTGGACACACATGGGCCATTCCTGGAAGATTAATTATCACACTGTCAGGTCAATGATACTGACCTTGCAGAAGCTCGATACAATCATTTCAGAAATATAATATGAAGTTATCACTTACAGCCACCGACTGGATAGTGCTTGTTATTGTCATGGGAGCAAGCCTTGGCTATGGCATTTATATGTCGTACCGTAAAAAGTCTGGCCGCGACAGTTCAGGTTTTTTCCTCGGCGGAAGGTCAATTAAATGGCCGATAGTAGGTGCTTCCCTGTTTGCAACAAATATCGGAGCTGAGCATCTCGTAGGCCTTTCCGGCGACAGCTACAGGTATGGTCTTTCGGCAGGCCTTGTGGAGCTGACAACTGTGATAACGCTAGGCGTTGCCTGCGCTATGCTCTTTCCATATTATATGAAAAACAAGCTGTTCACCATCCCTGAATTTCTTGAGATAAGATATAACCGCCGTGCCAGGACATTCTTCTCCGGCCTTATGCTAATTATCAGCGTGATGACCAAGCTGGCTTTTACCCTCTTTGCAGGAGCTCTGGTGCTTAGAAGCATTATGGGATGGGAGATAATGCCCACAATTTTTTATATCGGGATCATCGTTGCAGTTTTTACCATAATCGGAGGATTTACTGCTGTTGCGTACACTGATTCCATCCAGGTAATAATCATGATCGCCGGTTCGATTATAATGTTGATTTTTGGGCTTGATATGGTTGGGGGATGGAGCGGACTGATGGAAAAAGCGCCTCAGATGATGTCGATTGCTAAACCTTTTGATGATCCTGTTTATCCTTTCTGGGGGATACTGGCAACTGCATTTTATGCCGGTGTCTTTTACTGGGGTATGGATCAGGTGAATGTACAGAGAGTCCTTGCTGCCCCGGATCTTAACCACGCACGCTGGGGAGCTATGTTCGCCACATTGCTGAAGCTGCTTCCTGTTTTTATATTTGCTCTTCCCGGAGTAATCGCGTTTGCATTATTCCCCGGTGAATTACAGGGTGATGATACAAGGCAGACATTTGTGCTTCTTCTGAACAAGCTTCTTCCTGCAGGATTACGTGGACTTATGATGGCATCGCTGCTGGCAGCCCTTATAACATCTCTCATCGGCGTTCTTAACTCCGTGTCGACACTTGTGGTAAGAGATTTTTTTGTTGAATTCAAACCTGATATTCCCGAGAAGAAACAGGTCCTGCTCGGCCGTTATGTCATTGTTGCAGTCACACTTCTTGGCTTTGCAGCTGCCTTTATGGTTTATAAGAATGAGGAGGGACTGTATAAATATCTTCAGACTATATCGGCATATCTTGTTGTTCCGGTTTTCCCGGCGATACTGTTCGGCATAATAAGCAAAAAGGTTACATACAAGGGTGCAGCAGCGTCAGTATTAACAGGCATTATTATTGCAACTGTTTTTGTGATCGACCAGATGATAGGTCCCGAAACAGGTAAGACAATCTTTCCTTTCCTTCATCATAAGCTGACCCTGAATTTCGGTTACCGCGGCCTCTGGGCTGAAATACTGATAACAGGAGTTTTATTCACAGTTTCGGCATTTACAGAAAAAACGGACCCCCGAAAACTTGAGCGTACCACAATCGATTATTCAAAAGGACTGGCTCCATTCAAAGGCATTTCCGACTGGAGGCTTCATCTCGTAATACTTACGGCAATAACTGTTGCCATCCTTCTCTGGCTGAAATGAACCTACAGGGCCGCTTTTTCTGAAAGAAGATGATATAATTCTGCCAGGAAATCACGGTTATCGGCCTGCAGATAATGCATTTCGCCTCCCATCCTGCTGAATGTCTTGCAGTATCTGAGATAATAAGCCGGATTATCTGATGGTGGTTCCCCGTCTTTATTCCAGTCCCATCTGTTTTCAGCTATATCGACGACTACCATGAAATGATTATCAATGTGCCTGCCTTGTTGTAATTCAACATTCTGGCTCATCGACAGGGCTTTTTCAAAGATCATTGGTGACATTACGGCCGATCCGACTGAAAGATAAACACCTCCTTCAAGCATGCTGACGCTTTTTGTGAAGCAAAGGAAGTCACTGAGAGCTGCTCTTCCTATTGCTGCCCCGTTGTTCAGGGGATGATTATAGATTATATCATGTCCTATCATCGGATGCCCTGTGAATGGTATCTTAAGCTCGTATGCCCGGCATTGAACCGAAAATTCTTTAAAGCGATGAGGAATCTTCATGAATCCCGGAGTGATATCGTTTTTATTTATTGTATCGTAAAGGTCTGCTGCCGCAGCAGCATGTCCGGGATCTTTTTCAATGCATTTACATATCTCGTTCAGCAACTGGTTCCTGTCAGGAATATCAAGTCCTTCCTGTGCGATCATTTTTCCGACCGATTCTCCATATCCGAGTTTTTCATAAGCACCGCAGATTATCGCAAGATTTATATATTTTCCTGTTTCTTCCCAGGTCCCGAACTGCCCACTTGTAACATTATCCCTTACGCTTTCACCAGTATATCCCTGAAAAGCAAATTCCCAGTCATGAATTATTCCGGCGCCGTTTGTAGCCAGGTGAGTTATCCATCCTCTGTTTATGAGTTCTGACAGTACGGGGCCGAGACCATTCTTTATAGAGTGTGCTCCAAATGAAAGGATGACGGATCTGCCGTTTCTCCTGGCCGTGGCAATTTTTCCGGCAGTAAGGCTGATAAGTTCCCTGCTGTCCGACGGCAGATCCCCTGGCCTGTATGTAAGCGGGACCTGCCTTTCCCTGATTGAAACCTGGTTCTTCCTTTCACTGAGGCTGCGGATCAGAAGCTTGTTTCTGTCGAACTGAGGATGAGACATTATTTTATATTTAATAATTCAAGCAATCCTGAAGGAGATGAAAAGTCGGGAATTATAAAACCGGCCCCTGCTTTTATCAATCGGCTCCGTTTAGATTCGTTGAGTCCGAACCTGCGAAGCTCATTTGTCGCAACTCCCACAGTATTGCCGCCGTGCTTGTGTGTTTCCCTGATCTCGACAGGGCCATCACCGAATGTAACAATCGAAGCAGCTTCGGAATCACCTATCTGGCTCAGTAGTCTGTCAAGAACCTCTTTCTTTGCCTCTTTCCTGATATCACCCGTAGCTCCATAAATCCTTCCTTCAAAAAAATGATCATAACCAAGAATTTCAGCTTCATGCCTGACATCCGCCTCATCGGTACCGCTTGTGAGGTACAGCTTAATACCTTTATCATGAAGAAGTTTAAGGAAACCTACAGATCCTTTGATTGTTAAATCATTAACACTGAGATCTCCGTTGTTCAGCTTGCTTTCCCGCTGCCGGACCATCTTCATGAGTTCATCGTTATATATCTGTTTATAGCCATGTTCGTCAAGGATCTGATCTCCGGGGACAAGATCAAAATCCCTGATAAGTTCAATCAGAAGCTTCATTTGTCTAAGCGTCTGGATGCCGGTGGTTTTGTCTATAAGATCCATGACAGCAGATTTAATTTTCAGATAAAGGGATCTGTCGGCATCGCTGAACCTGTCACCCATAACGGCTTTTATCATCATGGGTGCCATTATCTGTTCCCATCCCTCACGGAGAGTGGATATTGTACCATCGTTGTCGAAAATTGCATATCTGATCTCCGGCGGTATGGGGAAACTGCGTATTATCTCTGTTTCCGTATTATTGTAATATACAGCCTGCCGCAGGTCGTCGGCAAGATCGGGATTATAAATATAGTCCGGATCGGTGCCTATGTTAAGGATCTCTTCAGGAGATGCCGTTCCTGTGGTGAAAAGTTTCTGTATTGTAACACCTGCAACAAAAGTCCCCAGTTCTGCAGCCGTTTCAAGAGAATATCCTGCGGCAATTGCTGCTGATATGCCTGCCAGATAACTGTCTCCAGCGCCTACGGTGTCTGTCCGTGACAGTATCATCAGTCCGTTTATTACCATGTTGCCGTTTTCATCCGTGACAAGTGACCCGCGGCTTCCCCTGGTAATAAAAACTGGCCGGCGGTACCGTTCATAGAGTCTTTCTGCCGCCTTGTTTACCTCGGTGCACGAAACCTCCTCGGCTGGATCCTTAGTAATCCTGCATAGTCTTAATGCCTCAATATCATTCATTTTCCTGTAGGCACCCCTGTAATCGTCACTGTAATTACGGCTGTCGGCAATAAAGACTTTTTCGGGGAAGCGATTAATAACATCGACAAGGATTTTTCTCAGGTATGGTGTGTGAATGCCCGAGAGAACCTGTTGGTTGATTATAACAAGATCGACCTCCGCAGCTTCTTTTTTCAGATTGCCTATAAGCTGGTCAGCCGTTACAGGATCAAGACTGTTGTAATTTCCGAAATCGATCCTGTTCTGCTCTTCATCTCCGATATGAGGTTTAATATAAACATGGGTTGACCAGTTATCTTTCTGAACAAGCATATTACGGGTGTTTATGCCTGTCTGTTCCATTATCCTGATCATTTCGGTACCGAACGGATCATCGCCGATAACTCCGAATGCCCTTATGTCCCTTATACCCAGGGCTGCCAGGTTATTCGTGACATTTCCTGCACCTCCAGGGGAATACTTCTGGTATTTTACAGGTTCAGTCGGACGTCCGGTCTCTATCGATATTTCACTGAGTGATCTGTCAACAAACCAGTATGCATCAAGGCAGAAATCACCTATCACTGCAATTTTCACCTCAGAGATCTTTTTCAAAAGTTCCTTTAAAAGTTCAGGCTTCATTTTTCAGTTGTTTTATTTTCCATAGAAGTGATATTCCACCAGCTTGCAAAGGGTATGAAGTACAGGCAGATGAAGTTCCTGGACAAGAGCTGTGTTACTTCCCTGTACGTTCAGGAGAATATCACAATAAGGCTTCATCTTTCCGCCTGATTCACCTGTTAATCCAATTACATTCATATTCAGTGCCTTTGCAGTTATGCAGGCATTTACGACATTGGGAGAGTTTCCTGATGTGCTTATTGCGATCAGTATATCACTTTCGTTGCCATAGCCGATTATCTGCTGGGCATAAACAAAATCATTGCCTGTATCATTGGCTATTGCCGATGTTAGAGATGTCTGTGACGAAAGACATATTGCAGGCAGAGCATGTTCAAGCTTTGTTGCAAGGATTTTTCCATTATCACCGCCGATTTCTTCAATTCTTTTTTTCAGGCTGTCGTCAAGAGGCCTGAGAAGTTCGAAGCTTTTCATAAGCTCACCAGTCACATGTTCGGCATCAGAACTGCTTCCTCCATTGCCGCAAAGCAGGATCTTACCACCTGATGAATAGCAGGAGATCATCATCTCTGCAGCTTCGGAAATGGAATTCATGACTGGTGCAAGCTCAGGATACCTTTGAATAAGTCCTTTTATTACAGGATCAGGTTTCATCACTTTAGGATTAATCACCATAAATGTATAATTTTATTTTGTCGCTTTTTCAATTGAGACGAAAAAGGATCTGGCAGGAATAGAGACATGAGACGTGAGACGTGAGACATGCGACGTGAGCGTTAAGTAGTAGTCAACCCGGAACCAGACCTGCAAAACCATAAAACCATAGCACAAAACATAGATTATCATGGCAGAAAAACAACAACCGGTTTTAAAAGACAAATCGGTTTACCCTTCCGAAGAGATACTTCGTTCGGTCACGGGAGAAATGATGAATGTATGGCAGAAGATCGTCGATCATGCTGAGGACAATTATCCTGATATCACAAAGGAATGGAGGTACTACAATGATGGAAAACAGTGGCTTTTCAAGCTTCAGCATAAGAAAAAAACAGTTTTCTGGTCGTCTGTTCAGGACAATACGTTCAGGATAACCTTCTATTTCGGGAACAAGGCAGAGCCTCATCTTATGGAAAGCGATCTGCCGGAAGCAATAAAGGAGGAATTCAGGTCAGCGAAATCCTTCGGAACCATGAGGCCGGTAACATTCACCATCTCGCCTGATACGGATACAATCTCAATTTTTATGCTGATTGATCTTAAGACAAGGATAAAATAAAAAATTTAGTATTCAGTATTCGGTGTTCAGTATTCGGTGTTCAGTATTCGGTGTTCGGTGTTCGGAATTCGGTGTTCGGTTCAGTGTTCGGCTTTCACCGATTACCCATTACTGATTACCGAATAGCAAACCTTTGGTACTCACTCCTGACCCCTCACTCCTCACTCCTGACCCTTCACTCCTCACTCCTGACACCTCAATCTTCACTGCTGCCAAAAGCGTCCAGAGCCTTCTTCACCGAGCCATGCAGCAGAAGCAGTTTTCTTGATGTTTCCGGATCGAGACCAAGTTCATCCGAAATCATTTTTGTACCGCGACGGATAAGTTTCTGGTTGGTGAGCTGCATATTCACCATTTTGTTTCCTTTTACCCTTCCCAGTCTGATCATGGTGGCGGTGGTTATCATATTAAGGACAAGCTTCTGCGCAGTTCCTGCCTTCATCCTTGTACTTCCCGTAACGAATTCCGGTCCGGTTACAACTTCTATTGCAATGTCTGCCTGAGCGGCCACAGGCGTTCCCGTGTTGCATGTTATGGCCCCTGTGAAAAGGCCTTTCTCCCTGGCCCTTTTAAGTGCACCTGTAACATATGGTGTGGTTCCCGATGCCGCGATTCCTACCACCACATCAAGAGGTGTCGGATTGAAGGCAAGGATGTCTTTCCAGCCCAGTTCTTCGTTGTCTTCAGCCATTTCCACAGCTTTTCTTATTGCTCCGTCGCCTCCGGCAATCAGGCCTATTACAAATCCATGATCGAGACCAAATGTAGGAGGTATTTCCGAAGCATCAACGATGCCAAGCCTTCCGCTTGTCCCGGCTCCGATATAAAAAAGTCTTCCGCCCTTTTTCATCCTTGCTACTAATGCCTCGACAAGCTTCTCGATCTGTGGTATTGATTTTCTGACGATTAGCGGAACTTTCTGATCTTCATTGTTTATGGATTCGAGGAGTTGCCTTACGCTCTTTTTTTCGAGGTCGTTATATAATGATTCTGATTCTGTAATGCTTATCATGTGATGATTATTATTTCTATTGTTGGTTGTTGCCGGGTGCCGGTTACCGGGTGCTTGTTGCCGGTTATTCACTCTTCACTCCTGACCCCTCGCTCCT
>Ga0172370_10001974_pt1 | contig 30255 bp, 11 predicted proteins | sample LakKiv5m_FD_114538 | JGI IMG/M metagenome (GOLD analysis project Ga0172370, IMG submission 114538) | Freshwater microbial communities from Kabuno Bay, South-Kivu, Congo - kab_022012_11.5m | ecosystem: Environmental > Aquatic > Freshwater > Lake | place: Democratic Republic of the Congo...
TAAAGTAGCCTTAAAAGATATGATTGAAATAAGCATTACGAATACTAATACCTTAGCCAAATACAGAAAGATTAATAGTTACTACGATAAGTTAATAACCACGCATTTATAAACTAAAGCCAACATTTATTATGTCTTAATATCAGATTTTCTAAACTGTAAAGTTCTAAAGCTTGTTTTGTAAACTTAAATTAAAAAATTAAAAGCTTTCTTACAGCTTTGCTTTTATTATCCTGCAATTCAATAAAGTAAATACCCGAACTCAAAGAAGATGTATTTACTTCAACAACATGCTTGCCCTTCGACCACTGGCTATTTTCTGCTATAGTGTAAACAACAGCTCCTATGCTGTTGTAAAGCTTCATACTTATTGAGGAATTTTCAATCAAATTAAACGAAATAATGGTTTTTTCTTTTGCTGGATTTGGATAAATTGTTAACGATTCGTCCAAATTGCCGGCATCGGCAATACCAGTGTTTTCCAGTACTATTATAAATGCAGACTTATTCATGGTATTAGACCCAATTGTATTGGTGGCTTCAAGCGATACGTAATAAATGCCTGCTGTGTTATATTGTATCACAGGATTCTGAACTGTGGATGTTCCTGGTGTTCCTGCTTCAAAATTCCACGACCATGATGTGGGTGCGTTGGCACTCAAATCGGTAAAATGTACATAATCGCCCTCATACACAGTGTCATTATCTGCTGAAAAATCTGCCATTGGTGCTGCTACTGTTGTTACTATTGTTTGGGTAATTGAATCAGAGCCGCAAGGGTTGGTTACAACCAATTTAGCATCAAAAGAACCTATAGTAGCATACGTGTGCGTTGGATTAGGCAATGTACTGGTTGAACCATCACCGAAATCCCAGAAATAGGATACAGCTTGAGTAGCCGTTTGTGTAAATGTTACAACGGTGCCGTTTATATTTGAGGTATAAGCAGCTACCGGCGCGGCATAAATTTCAGCAACAAATGGAATTATCGGACTGGTACAATCATTTTCTTTTACCTCCCAGTCGTAAAAATAGTAGTAATTACCGGGGGCATTAAATTGGGGTAATGAAGCACTCGATTCTGTAATAGAAAGCACGCCGGGCAAATCATAAGGATAGGAAGCCGAATTATTGTTGTTCCTGAATAAATTCGGGTTGCCACCACCCACCAATCTGAATTTTGTACCGACTGGAACATCAAAGTTAAGTGTGACACGGCTTTCACCGGCAGGTACGTTAACAGTTATAGTACTCAGTGTTGCACCTGTAGAATCTTTGAGTATGATAGTTCTGTCGGCTGTTGAACCGGCATATACTTTTACTGATAAAAGTCTGAATGGCACATAGCTGTCAAAAATCAAATAATGTTGGAAAGTATTTGTCCCAAAATAACCACCACTGCCTATGCTGTCGGTTTTTCCGGCATACTTAGCTTGATTTGCCGATGTAGCCTGCACATAATAAGTAGTTGAACTGTTTAAAACAGGAGTAACATAGGTGTTTCCTGTTCCTATTAAATTGGTGCCGGCATCATCACTGAACCAGTTAATACCGCCAGTGGCACTTGCCTGCATAGTGATACTTCCCGGGCCACAATTAAAAGCAGGAGTAATTTGTGGCGCTTCCAAACCGACATTAATAAAATCTGTCTGATTGAACACCTCTTGCCCACATACACCTGCATTGGTTGTTAGTGTTACGCTATATGTTCCAAGTGTTGAATAGGTATGTACAGGATTTTCTTCTGTACTTGTCTGTCCATCGCCAAAATCCCACAAATAGCCCAAAGCATTCTGACTTAAATTATTAAATGATACAGTCCCCGGCGCCATACAGAAATTGGTTATATTGGCGTCAAAACTGCTTGTTAATGGCAGATCTTGTACAGTAAAAGTTTGCGTTTTTGAATCGTTTCCTGTATTTAAGTCTGCGGAGCCGTTAGGGTCACTCGTATAAACCTGATAAGTGTGACTGCCCTGTGTCAGGTTAAATGCCGGAAGTGTAATGGTATCCGTAGCCAGACTTGCCAATGAGCCATTCCATATAAATTGCTGTACAGTGGCACTGTTTAATTTATAATTGACAGTTACACTGTTAAGTGTATTCAATCCCATATTGCGCAAAACCACTTTGGGGGTTATGTTTAAATTAATACAGTTATAATTGCTTTCAGGTTCTATTATCTGCAAAATTCCGGCATCCAAACTGTATTGAAAGTCTTGCACCGCAACTTTCCCAAAATAAGGCATATAGTTAAATGCTGTAACAGCCACAGTTATTGAATCTGTTGTAGGCAATTGTGCAAAGGCAATTGTTACTGTTCCTCCGCTTATGGAGCCTGTGCCAATAATTTCATTATTGACTGTCAGCGAAACAAATGCGTCATTAACATTGCAACTGATTTGCATCTGTGTTTCGGTCAGTAAAATGCTTTGTGGATGCGAAACTGTCATTGTTTGTGGTTCATCGGTACGCACCATCAGCGATGGATCTCCAAAAAGATTCCATGTGTCTGTCATTTCTGCTCCGGCGCTTCCTTCTACATCATTCATATACATGCAGCCATTCATCGAAATGCCGCCAAATGTACGTTTAATATTATTGGCATAAGTTTCTACAAGAATGTCATTCATTTCATCCTGTCCTGTCATGGGTGGAGCCCAGCTCTGATTGATGGTTGACATAAGCGTTGCCACTGCGCCTATGGGTTGGTTGCTGCTTGTTGCCCTCAGCCAGGCTTCTCCAAAACAGGTCGTGTTGACGAATGCCCCGTTAACGCATCCTACCGACCATATAAATGGCAACATGCCTGCATTGGTCAAGTTATTAATATTAGTATTACTAAAGCCCGATGTACCCCATGATGTCTCACTGCCATGCCCTGTATAATTTATAACACTGGCGCCACTGTTTATGACTGCTGAAACTTGAGCAATTGTGGGCCCACTTGTGGTTTCATCCAATTGTGTCACAGTAGCATAGGTAAAACCCAATAAATCAGACCTGATATGTGCTTCATGCTGTATGTCAGACTCACCACCATTGTGACCTATTCCTGCACCCTCACTAGAAGCCATGCCGAAACCATTACTCAGCCATGCCGTTGCTAATGGATTACGTTCGTAATCAACACTCCTTTGAACCTGTGTCTGAACATGACCCACATTCTCAGCAGAAAACCTCCCGACAAAAATTTCAGGGTACGAATCATTACCGGTTATATATCCATAGGCGTTATCCGAATGACCCGTAGAAAGCGTATTTGTTGCTACCTGAGATGCATCTCCTACTAATATTAAAAATGTCAAACCCTTTTGAGAATAATAAGTGGATACATAATTTTTTATGGCTGTAGAGTTGTTGCCTATTGTAGCTACATCTATTATTTCTGTGGGTATGCCGATGAGTTTTTTCCAGTTTATAAAGGGTTGCATGTCACTCATAAAAGAACCATAGCTGATAATAAGCATATTACCCTGCTCACCCAGTGGTGTGTATTTCAAAGAGGGATAATTGATAAAATGTCTTTTGTATATTTTTTCAAATTCCGAATCAACTTTTGTAATCGCTTTTGTTTTAATTAATGGGTTGTCTCCTCCATTCATGCTTACAGCCTGCACTTTCACATCAATTTTTGAATAAATACGCAAAACTTTTGTGACAGGGTTGTACTGAAAAGGATAAAAATTAACGGCTTGCCCTCTGTAATCTCTTATAATATAGGGGTTTCCTAAATCAACTAATTGTTCAGGATAAAATTTGTTTTCAGAATATTCATGACCATAGACATAAGGAATTTTTTCAGGCTCTATATTGCGGTACAGATTCCCTTTCGATGGCGCTATAAGTACATTTGTATATTCTTTATAGCTTGATTTTGTAACAACAACCTCCATCTTTGCCCTGTCGGGAACTATTATAGGAGAAACAAACTTAAGTAAATCAGGCGCACCTTTTTTTAAAATAGAAACACCCTTGGGGGCATTGTAAACCACAGCCTGACCTCTTTCAGTCAAAAAACTATTTTGTTCGAATGCTTCCAAAGTAAAAGATATTTTAGTCTGATTGATGTCAGAACTCACAACTTCACTTCTGTTGAACTTTTTAGAATTGTTATAAACACCCTTTGGAACCTGTGTTAACCCAATACTTATGATACTTATAAAAAGTATTAAAAATAAATTTTTCTTCATGAGTGAAAATTTTAAGTTTTGGACAATCCAGCATGTGAGATTGTTCCAATAATAGGTTTAACGTACATGCACGTTTATAATAACTTCAAAATTATGTTTCTTTAAAAAGAAGTGAAATTTATTAATTTTTTAATAAACAAACAACTTTTTTGTAATTTGTTTTTCAGAATTATTTAATTTTAATATATATATTCCTTTTGCAAAGCCTGTCAAATCAAGCTTTTGATTATGTCCCCCGGAATAACTAATATTCTTTTTGTAAACAACAGCTCCTTCTATTGTTGTAATGGTCAAATCTGAATTTTCTTTACTGTCGTAATTTATTTCTAATGTAAACAGGCCGGTTGAAGGGTTGGGATATACCTTGCAATTAAAATCTGAAGGAAGAACATTGTCAATATTTACTGTGCTGTAACATGTTATTTCTGCCACCCATCCGGCACGTTGAACAGAACCGTCGGAGGTAAAAGAAAAAGTGAGTGAGCCATTTACATTAGTTGCTATAAACGGACCAGGTATGCTTGTGCCGCAATATGTTCCAATAAGTGGAGCACTCGTATTGCTGCCGTCATATACTTTCAGCTCATCCCAGCAACTGCTCGATGCTGTATTTTCTTCAACATCAAAGGCCGAGAAAACTGCTTTTACAAAATGGTTGGCCTCGGTAGGCAGAAATGTAATGACATGTGTTTCATCATCTGTGTAATCATTCACCGGCCCTCCTGTATCGTAAAAGTGAGCATAACAAGTGCTTAATGTTGTATCTTTCATGTTTATTTCAGGGATTTCTCCGATGACAATTGTTAATGTGTCCACTTTTTGATAGGGTACCGCATTTACAGTGTAAACTAATTGTACCGGTGTGCCTGTGGGGCACAGTGTATCTGCTTTTATGCTGAAAACAGCATCAACAGTTTGATTAAAATTAATATTGCCCAGATTAACTGAGGAGGTGTTTACAACAATATAACTGCTCAATGATTGAAGCGTACCGCTCGCATTGATGGCTGTTGCTTGCCCTATGTTCTGAGTGGGTATTTTTACATTGGCCAATTCGTTGGGGTCAAGTATCAAATTGCTGTTGCCCAGATCTTCCAGAATGAATGGATTAATCTTAAATTCGGGCGCATTTAAAACAATTGAAAAATTAGAAGTCCATGTACTGTCATTCACATCTTTTATTGTTAATGTGAAGGGAACTGTTTGCTGATCCGGAATAAGAGCATTTATTGTAAGAGAATAGGCATTGTTTTGAGTTGAAGTAGCACTTGCACTGATGTTGCCAAAAGTTTGCAAACTGTCAGTAATGCTGACATAAGTGCTGCTTGTTTTAAGCTTTGCATTAACAGCATTGGCTGTTTGGTTACCCACATTTTCCAAAATCACGTTTAATGTAATGCTTTCACCATAATCTGCCAGACTGTTATTATTACCTGCAATATCTACTATAGCATGACTGTCATGCACAATATAGGGCCCGTTTGGTGTAATAGCATTTATGGTCGAAATGTGTGGTTGTCGGTTTTGCTTTGTGGCAACTATATCAACTGTACCCGGGGTAGTAAATGCAGCTATCGTAAGGGTTATGATACCACTGGCATCTGTCAGTCCTGCCCCGTGCAGCACGCCATTTTGCGACATGGCTACATAAGTGTATGGTTCAGTGGTAATTACAAAGGTTGTGGAACCGACAGGAATGATTGGATTGTAAGTTATCGTCAATGCAGGGGGTACTTTAAAATAGGGCATCAAAGAGGGGTCGCCCATTAAATGATATATTTCCCAGTAATAATTGGCTGATGTAGAAGCCGATTGCTCTACTGCCAGATTGCCTGCAATATTTATCTGACCCTGAGTCACAAACCATTCACTAAAGGCTTCTCCATGTGTGTGAAATGAACGGTCAACGGCACCCAAATTAGCAGCATCATACAGGGGATTTAAAATGACAGCTTTGTTGCCTACTGCATACCAGTAATCTTCGTCCCAGTATGTGCTGTTTGAACCTCCTATGTAGCCGATCGATCCCTTATTCGCTGCTCTTAGTAAAGCTTCGCCAAAACAAGCATTTACTGAAAAATCATTTGATGAACAACAGTTGCCTATCATAAAAGGATACTTCCCGTTATTCTGTAATCCATTCACATCGCTGGTCGAAAAAGATGGGTCTGCCCATCCTGCAGCACTGCAATGTGCCGTGTAATTGGCAAAACCAACACCTTCACTCACATTCTGAATGATTTGAGAAGCAGAGCTTCCGGAAGCCGGATACAAATAGATGTGTGGCAAAAATCCACTGCCTGTGTTAATATAAGTATCGTTTATGTAATTTACTTGACCATTGCCGTAAGTAGGGGCCATACTTCCATCAACACCTGCAACAAGTACCGCCTGATCTAAAAACAACGGACTGGGCATCAAATATTTTTCATATTCTAAAGTTTTGTCTATTTGCGGTTGTAACTCCAGCACATTATTAGCACTAAACCTTCCATAATACGCCTCCGGCAACATATCTCCCGTATATTCACAGTAGTAAAAATCACTTAAATGACTGCCTGTTGTTCCGGCAAATGCAGGTATCTGTGCAACATCTCCTACAAATAAAACAAATGAAAAAGCAGGATCAGTTGGTGTAGCCGAATTGTACAAATTTTGAAGATATCCTTTTATAGAAGTTGTTGTTGTGCCAACCAATGGATTGTTGGTGTAAGCTTCAACCACAGTAAAGCCTTTTTTTGTCTTCCATTCAACAAAGGGTTGTAAAGCAGTTTGAAACATGGGGTCGGATACAATGACAAACTTAACGGGATATTGCGTCAGATTGCTCTTCTCTTCAGGGGTGGCATTTACAATAAAACTATTATATAATGAGGAAAAATAAGGAGAATTGGTTTTTGATTTTAATACCTCAGTTGCTTCATAATCGCCATTTTCAACAACAACTTCAAACTCAATGGCAGTTATTACATTAATCTTTTTGGAAACCGGATTGTAATTTACAGGTCTAAACGATAGCAATCCCAAATGAGAACCCCTCATTATGCCCCTGTTATTGAATGATACAATGTCTTGTGTTAAATATTCATTTCTTGAATAAATCGCAGCATTGTATTCAAATTTTGCATCTGAGGCATTATCACTCTTCGATAGTGAGGGTTGTGCAGGCATCAATTGAAAATTTACTCCATAATCAGGCAAATAGTATTCGCGCTCTGTTTTAGAAGTAATATTAATTTTAACTGTTGCATTAAGTGGTATTTCAACCATTTTTCTGAGAACCGGTATTGCCGGAAATCCAACATTATTGTCTTTATTATATCCCGAAATCAATAACTCAGAAAAATAACCTTGTTTGGTAAAGACTTTCTTGAAATTAATTTCGCTTATTGAAGATTTGAACTTCAATACCTCTTTCTGCCTGCCGATAATTTCAAAACCGGTAGTTTCTGTGGTTAATACATTGATTTTTTGTGAGTAAGACTCAATTGAAAAGCAAAAAATTATTAAAATAATAATTGATAAATGCACAGGTGCTTTTGTAAACGCTCTCATAATATGTTATTTTATAACAAATTTAATAAATTAATGCGAAAAAAAATGTTTGTAACATTAAAATTATACGAGATTTTAGATATATTATATTTTTAACACTTAAAACATATTTCAACTAAAATAACATTCATTTATTTATCGGTACAAATATTTATTTTGTATTCATTTTATTTTTTAAAAATAAAAAGTTATTATCTTTAATCACTTTGTTTAAATTATAAACTTTCATAAAAAAAGTTAAATATTGCTTTTTTTATTGCTTTTTCATTAAAATGCTAAAAATCTATTTGCATATTTTGTAATAACATGTTATTATTGCAGTTTGAAAATTCCTTGAATGAAAAAACTCGTTTTTACTATCCTTTTCTGCTTCATTACCTCTGTTATAGTTAGGGGGCAGGAAATTATTTTGAAAGGAACTTATCAGGGAAAAAATTTATATGTCCTTAATTCTGCTGTTGATTTATCTAAAAATATTTTTTGTGTTAAGGCAGTTTATGTAAATGATGTTATAACCGAAGATGAAATTAATTCAAATTCGTTTGAAATTGACTTCTCAAATTTGAAAATTTTGCAAGGACAGAAAGTTGTTGTAAAAATATTGCATAAGCCTGATTGTAAGCCCGAAATTATTAATGCTTTTGTGTTAGAATCCGCTACCGATTTTACCATTTCAACTCCTAAAATAGATAAAAAAACATCAAAACTCACATGGTCGATAACAGGTAGTGTTGACGATAAACCTTTTATTGTTGAACAATTTCGCTGGGAAAAGTGGATTATTGTTGGGGAAGTTCAAACTAAAGATTCTGTTGGGGAAAATAATTTCACTTTTGAACCAAAACTCAATTCCAAACAAAACATCTTTAGAATAAGACACATCGATAAGTCAGGCAACGAAAGAATTTCCAAAGATTGTAAGTATTTCTCCAAAGATGAGGAATTGTACTTGTTGTCAAATAGGGTCAGCGATTGGCTCTATTTTTCATCCGAAACATTATACGAAGTGTTTGACGAAAAAGGAAATTTTATCCTCGATGGCTATGGCAAAGAAGTTAATTTCTCCGATATAGAAAAAGGAAAATATTGGGTCAATTATGATAATAGAACTGAAGTTATTACAAAAAAATAAATTCTTTTCATTTCTATAATTAATCCATCATTAATTTTTCAAAGTGTTGAAAATCATAAAGTCATATTGATTTGAAAAGAAAAATTAATTTTTCATTAAATTTCGGTTTTATTTTAATTTATTTGTATATATTTGTTTTAATTACATATTTTTGTTAATAGCAAAATAAATTGTATTTGTCTTTTTATTTACAATCCACACCCTAAACACTCTAAACAACATAAATTCAAATAATATGTCAAAATATTTACACTTCAAATTAGTAGTATTGCTGTTTTTATTTTTAATACAGTCCCCACATATTGCAAAATCCCAATCAAATTGCCCCAATGCTGATTTCAGTTTTGGAAATTTTACCAATTGGGTAGGATACACAGGTACTTTTACAAGTTGCTGTCCTACTGTTGGGATTGTTAACGGACGTCATACTATTATGAGTACTCCCGGCACCGATCCGCGCACAGGAAACCTCTTACAGCTTATTCCTCAGGGAGCTACCGTAAGTGCAAAATTAGGAAATGAGAGTGTTGGTGCCGAAGCAGAACGTTTAAGATACACTTTGACTGTTGATGCGCAAAGTGCTTTGTTCATTTATAAATATGCCGTTGTGATGGAAGACCCCGGACATGATGCTTCTGAACAACCTAAATTTGATATCAGTATTCTGGATGCTTCCGGTAATCTTGTGGACCCTGTCTGCGGTTTTTATTCAGTTGTTTCTTCTGGTTCTATACCCGGTTTTCAATCAGCTCCAGGTTCTGTTATGTGGAAAGACTGGACGAGTGTGGGTATTAACCTAACTCCTTATATCGGTCAAAATATAACTCTGGAATACACAACTTACGACTGCGCCCAAAGTGGCCATTATGGATATGCCTACCTAACAGCTTCTTGCGCCCCTATGGAAATTAACATAGGCTTTTGTCAGGGCAATGCAACGGTTGTAATGGACGCACCAGGTGGGTTTGCTTCTTATCTGTGGGCTCCCGGTGGTGCTACAACTCAAAGCATAACTATTACAAATCCTGTTATTGGCACAAATTATACATGCCTTATGACATCAGTAAATGGTTGCCAGGTAACACTTAATGCCATTTTACAGCCCACCATTATCAATGCAGGCTTTAATGTAACTTCTGCCCAATGTTCCTTTAATGTCACTTTACAGGACACCACCACAGTCAACCAGGGCAGTGTCGATTCATGGCTTTGGGATTTTGGTGATGGAACTACATCTACTGTACAAAACCCATCTCATACTTATACCAATTCAGGCACATATACTATAACATTAACCTCGGGTAGCTCAGGTTGTACATCTACGGCTACTCATACTGTAAGTGTTTTTCCGGCAACAGTTGCCAATGCAGGCACCAATCAAACAATTTGTCAGATGCAAACTGCCAACCTGAATGTTACAGGTGGTAACTCTTATTTATGGAGTAACAATGTAACTACTTCTTACAATAATGTGAATCCTTCTGTTACAACCACTTATACAGTGACTGTAACCGACAATAACGGCTGCACTGCCTCTGACGATGTAGTAGTAAATGTAAATCCTTTACCTCAGGCTAATGCCGGCAACGATACATCAATTTGTATTGGCACTGGCGCCAATCTCAATGCAACAGGAGGTAGCTCTTATGTGTGGTCTCCAACCACAGGCTTGTCAAATCCTAATATTGCCAATCCGGTTGCTACACCTTCGTCAAACACCCCTTATGTCGTTACTGTTACCAATAGCAACGGTTGTTCTAATATCGATATTATTAATATTCAGGTTATGCCTCTACCTATTGCAAGTGCTGGCTCCGACCAATCAATATGCAATACAAACAGCGCTACTTTAAATGCTTCCGGAGGTGTTTCATACAACTGGAGTACCAGTGAATCTACACAATCAATAGTTGTTTCTCCCGCTTCAAATACAACATATACAGTTACTGTTACAGATGGCAACGGTTGTTCTCAAACCGATAATGTTGCCATAACTGTCAACAATTTGCCTACTGCTAATGCGGGTGCTGATACTGCTGTGTGCAACGGATTAAGCACTAACCTGAATGCATCAGGGGGTGTCTCTTATTCATGGAGTCCCGCTACAGGACTAAGCAACACTGCTATTTCAAACCCTGTTGCCACACCCACTTCTTCTACAACTTATACTGTTACTGTTACTGACAATAATGGCTGCTCTGATACCGATGATGTCATTGTTGGCATTTACCCTTCTCCTACAGTAACATTTACTTCTAATATAAATGATGGATGCGAACCAGTTAATGTGACTTTTCACGATAATTCATCTCCTGCTATTCAATCATGGCAATGGAATTTTGGTGACCCTTCATCAGGCAACAATACATCAACACTTCAAAATCCAACACATAATTTTGCAACTCCCGGCAGTTACAATATCACATTATCTGTTGTAACCACCAATGGATGCCAGGGAACTTATACTTTATCTAATATGGTGACTGTTTACCCCAATCCTGTGGCATCATTTACACCACTACCACTAAACAGTTCTACAGAATATCCTATCACTTTTACCGATGGTTCTACAAATGCTGTTACCTGGGACTGGGATTTCGGCGATGGATCAACATCTACAGAACAAAGCCCATCGCATGCATACAGCCAGATTGGATATCACACCGTTTGGCTTGTGGTTGAATCTAACAAAGGTTGCATTGATTCTACCTCTAAAGAAGTGCTCATTTTCAACATTAAAATCCCTAATGTATTTACGCCTAATAACGATGGCATCAATGATTATTTTGTTGTTGAAGGTATTGAATTTGTACCCGACTGTCAACTGCTGATATTTAACCGTTGGGGAAAAAAGATTTATGAAAGCGCCTCCTACAAAAACGACTGGGATGGCGGCAAATACGCCGATGGTGTGTATTATTATATCTTTACTCTACCTGCCGACAATAATAAATCTTACAATGGCACTGTTACCCTTCTAAGATAAGCTTGAAAAGAACTCGCAAAATCAATTTTTAAAAAGTCTTGCCAAAAACAAATAACATTATCTCTTTTTACTTTGAGGTTATGCTATCAGTTACATAATCTGCACTTTGAAATTATCTTGTATTATGTATTTTAATTTGCAGCTCCTAATTATGCACACACCTCACAGAAAAACCAGATAATTTCTGATTCGAAGAGCGGGTAACACTTGTAGCTGAACTCGACACAAAGCGATACCATACATTACTTCCTGTTTGGGTTGTTGACCAGAAATAACCCCCAAGGGTTACGTTATACGAACCACCGTCTGTATCTCTTCTGCCTGCCAGCAAAGCTTCAAAACCTGAAGAGCCTCCTGTCTTTAAAGCAGTGCCAGGGTTAGAAGGATAGTTATTTGTTAATGTTGTCCATTCTGCATCTGTTGGCAGATGCCAACCTGCCGGACAAATACCGGTAGCACCTTCAGTAGTAACATATTGCATCATTTCATTCCATTGATACAGTCCGCCGTAAGTAGTACAATTGGCATCCAGATTATCATAACAATACTTTTCGATGGTGCCGTTGTCTGCTTGATTGGTTGAACCAATAATTCTAGTACCTATATTGAGGTTTGTTTTCATCCAGCACTGGCTGCCAATTAACACAGTTGTATAACTTTGTGCATCTCTGCTGTCAACAAACGAACCACCACATGTAAATGTAGGAGTAACAGTAAGCTCATTGCCATAAGCAGTTCCTGCGCTGTTTGTTGCATAAGCTCTGACATAGTAAGTGACACCCATTGTCAAACCTGTAATACTGCTGGGGTAAGTTCCTGTTCCTGTTCCATTACTTGTATGGGAACCGGCAATAGTTGGTGCTGTTGATGTGCTCCAGCAAACCCCTCTTTCTGTTACAGCAGATCCGCCATCAGAAGTAATGTTGCCACCACTCGATGCGCTTGTTGAGGTTACAGAAGTAATGGCAGTTGTTGTGAGTGTAGCATATGTACTACCTGTCCATGTGGGTATATTGGAAGTTGATAACTGTAAAAATTGTCCTGGTTGTCCTACAGGTAATGTTACCCATGCTGTACCATTCCAGTATAGCAATTGACCTATGGCACTACCGGCCTGAAAAGTGCCTGTTGCTCCCGTTGCTCCTGTAGCTCCCGTTGCTCCTGCTGTTCCTGTTGCCCCGGTGACTCCTGTAGCTCCAGTGCTTCCTGTTACTCCTGTTGCTCCTGTTGCTCCTGTTGCACCGGTAGGCCCTGTTGCACCGTTTAATCCTGTGGCGCCTGTTGCTCCCGTAGCACCTGTTGGCCCGGTAGGACCAGTTCCGCCACCGCCGCCATTTGCTGAAAATAATGCATAGGGTACGCTCAAAAGTTCACTTATACCTGTAATAGAATAATTTGTACCTCCTGTTGGATCTGTTTCAGCTTTAATAAAATAGGGCCCGGTTGCCCAATTAATGGTGTCAAAACCAGTGCTTCCGCCTATTTCTATGTTGACCAATCCATTGGCATTGGTAACTGTTGCCAGTGTTTTTTCATATACTGCTGTTCCGGATGATGAGCCCTGTAAAATGGATATTTTCATCCCTATCACATGGTTGGGCAGCAGTTGGTTACTGCTGTCGCGTATGACTGCCTGATAACTCATTTTATGAGGACTTTGGGCCTTAACTGCTATTGAGAACAAAAAAACCAATGATAAAATAAATAAAATTCTTTTCATGTTGCTTTTGTTTTACTGATTTTTTATAATTTTAAATGTCTTTACATCCTTGCTTTCCTGAATTATTTTTAGAAAATATATGGCAGGTGTCAGTTTTTCCATAGAAATTTTTGTCTCAATGTTTTCAACCTTTTTACTTTCAATAAGCTGTCCGTTTAAATCATAAAGCTGACACATTAAATTCTCAAATTTAAAATCGCCAACTTTTAAAATTAAAAAATCATTTGTTGGATTGGGATAGGTCGAAAAACTAAGGTTTATTCCTTTTGCTTCATCAAGTCCAATAATTACAGAAATTTCATAGGGCTGTTGCACACCTTGTGCTACAGAACCATTTATTCCGGTATTGGTCGTGTAAACTACCTGCCCTACTGAATAACTTACAGAGCCACCGCTGCCGGAGGCATTAACACCGGAAGTAACAATAGCTTGCTGTGCATAAATACTTGTCAGAAAAAAAGTGGTAAAGAAAACTATAATTAATGTTCTGATTGTGTTTTTCATATGGCATATTGCTTATTTATTATCCAAATTTAAAGGAGCTATTTGCTAAGAATAGCTAAATTTAATTAAAAAATTATTAATAGCAAATATTTTTATCAAAAATATTATAAGCTTATGATTTAATGCACCTGACAGAAAAACCTAATGTTTTTTGGGAAGAAGTGCGGGTTACATCATTAGTGCCATTAGAAACAAAACGATACCAGGGGTTGCTGCCATTTACAGTTGTTGACCAAAAATAACCGCCTTCAGTAATCTGCCATGCACTGCCATCAACATCTCTTCTTCCTCCTAGTAAAGCTTCAAAACCTGATGAACCACCTGCTTTTAAGGCTGTGCCGGCTGTAGCTGCTGCATAATTTCCTGTTAATGTAGTCCATTGAGCATCGGTAGGAAGATGCCATCCTGTAGGACAAATGCCAACAGCCCCATCAGTAGTGGTGTACTGCATCATTTCATCCCATTGGTACAATCCGCCATAAGTTGTACAGTTGGCATCTGTATTTCCATAACAATATTTTTCAATCGTGCTGTTGTTAGTCTGATTGCTTGTCAGATTAATTTTTGTCCCAATATTCAGATTCTTTTTCATCCAACACTGACTGCCTATTAATACTGTTGGATAAGACTGATTGTCTCTGCTGTCAACCAAATTAGAACCACATGTAAAAGAAGAATTATCATCATCATTATTGTTGTCATTATTGTCTTTTTTACATGATGATATGAAAACTACAAAGCATAACGCTGTGATTTTTAAATATTTTAAAACTTTCATAATGATATAATTTTTATTTTATGTATATTTGTGTCAAATGTAAATAAATTTTATTTACGCGAGAAGTTTATTTTTTTTAGCAACTATAATTTAGTAAATCGTCTAAATAATATTAAACACACACACGCTTATGTCGAAATATTTGAATTTCAAATTAATATTTTTTCTCTTCATCATTATTTTTGTTGTTCCTTCTAAAGCTTCTGCTCAGTCTGGTTGCCCCAATGCTGATTTTAGCATGGGCGATTTTACCAATTGGGTTGGATATACTGGTACATTTACCAGTTGTTGTCCTACACAGGGTATTGTTGCCGGCCGTCACACCATTATGAGCACTCCTGGCACCGATCCGCGCACAGGAAATATGTTGCAGCTAATTCCTCCCGGTTCTACTGTTAGTGCAAAATTAGGAAATGAAAGTGTTGGTGCTGAAGCCGAAAGATTGACTTATACATTGAGCGTAAGTCCACAAAGCGCTTTATTTATTTATAAGTATGCAGTTGTTATGGAAGACCCCGGGCACGATGCTTCTGATCAACCAAAATTTATTATCAGGGTTTTAAATTCTTCGGGTAGTTTGGTTGACCCTGTATGTGGTTTTTATTCTGTTGTTTCATCGGGTTCTATACCCGGTTTTCAGGTAGCACCAGGATCTATTATGTGGAAAAATTGGACCACTGTTGGCATTGACTTAACACCTTATATGGGTCAGAATATTACTATTGAATACACAACTTACGATTGTGCTCAATCGGGCCATTATGGTTATGCTTATTTGGCTGCAAATTGCGGCCCTATGGAAATAAATGTGGGTTTTTGTCAGGGCAACAATCAGGTGACTATGGAAGCTCCTGCAGGGTTTGCTTCTTATGCATGGACACCCGGTGGTTATACCACTCAAAGTGTCGTTTTAACCAATCCACCTTTAGGTACAAATTATACTTGTGTTATGACGTCAATGAATGGATGTCAGGTCACGCTTAATGCAGTAATTCAACCAACTGTTATTACTCCTGAATTTAATATTACATCACCACCTTGCTCTTTTGATGCCATTTTTCAGGATGCTTCAACTGTCAATCAGGGCAGTGTTGATTCTTGGGCCTGGGATTTTGGAGATGGCAGCACTTCTGCAGTGCAAAATCCTTCCCATACCTACACTACACCAGGAACATATACTGTTACGCTTACAGCTGGTAGTTTGGGCTGTACTAATACAATAAGTCATCCCATTGTTGTGCTTGCGGGGCCATCAGCACAGGCAGGCGCTAACCAAACGATTTGTTCAGGGCAAACAGCCAACCTGACCGCAACAGGAGGCACATCCTATTTGTGGAGTAATAATGCCACTACTGCCGCTATATCTGTTTCCCCAACTTCTACAACGACCTATCTTGTAACTGTATCCGACAACAGTGGCTGTGGAGCCGTTGACAGTGTTACTGTTAATGTAAATCCTTTACCTCAGGCAAGTGCCGGCAATGATATTGAAATTTGTTATGGAACAAACACCACTTTAAATGGGGCTGGCGGAACTACTTATTTCTGGAATCCACCTGCAGGTTTAAGTGCTGTAAATATAGCCAATCCTGTTGCAACTCCATTGGCAACGACTACTTATACTGTGAGTGTTGTTGATGCTAATGGGTGTATTAATACTGATAATGTCGTTATTACTGTTTTACCTTTACCTCAGACCAATGCAGGTCCCGACCAATCTATATGTGCAAGTTCGACTGTAAATCTTACCGCCAGCGGAGGTGCTACTTTTGTTTGGAATACCGGCGATAATGTGCCATCCATAACTGTGACACCACTGGCTACAACTACATACACCGTTACTTCAACCGATGTGTCGGGATGTTCACAGACCGACGATGTGATTGTTACTTTTAATAACCCTCCAATTGCTGATGCCGGACCGAATACTTTTATTTGTAATGGATCGAGTACGATAATGAATGCCACAGGCGGCATTTCTTACCAGTGGAGTCCTGTTGGTGGTTTGTCTAATGCCACAATTTCAAATCCAATAGCAAATCCTACAAGCCCTGTCACTTATACGGTAACTGTTACTGATGCTGCAGGATGCTCAGCTACAGATGCAATTACTATAGGTATTTATCCTTCCCCTTCTATTTCGTTTGTTGCAAATACTTATGAAGGATGCGAACCTTTAAGTGTCAACTTTACTGATAATACCACACCGGCTATTCAATCATGGCAATGGAGTTTCGGCGATCCCACCTCCGGGAGTAGTGATTCTTCCACAAGTCAAAATCCTTCGCATGTTTTTGCTTCTTCAGGTGTATATAGTGTGACATTAGCTGTTACTACTACAGATGGTTGTCAGGGCACATTTACTTATACCGATATGATTAATGTCTATCCCAACCCTGTAGCTGACTTTATATTTAGTCCCCATGTTGGAACTATTGAAAATCCGGTTATTTCATTTCAGGACCAATCTACTTTGGCTACTATTTGGAATTGGAATTTCGGTGAAAGCGCTTCCGGTTCTGCTAATGTTTCAACTTTGGCAAACCCTATTCACATTTATATGGAAGATGGAGAATATACCATTTCTTTATTGGTTAAAACCGTGCATGGTTGTACCGATACTACCTCCAAAACACTTACTATCAAACCCGATTTTACCTTTTACATACCCAATGTGTTTACTCCTGATGGTGACGGCCTGAATGACTTTTTTAAGGGTTTTGGTACTAATATTTCTGAATACGAAATGTTTATTTTCAACAGATGGGGCGAACAATTGTACTATACCGACGATTACAACGAACCCTGGAATGGCAAAGATCCCGTATCCAATAATTTCTATCTGCAGGATGTTTATGTCTATAAAATTATCATCAAGGATATTAATGGGAAAACCCATAAATATTATGGTCATGTAGCTTTGTTAAGATAAATTTTGTGACAAAAAAACCGCATAACCCATAAGTTTCTATCGTTTCCAATTATATATTTGTCTGAAAAGAGATTAAAATAATATTAATATTGTTTTATTTTTACCTTTGAATGCTATTTTTAAATTAGCTTTTACTGATTAATTTTTGTATATTTGTTAAAATAAAGTATTGAAAATAAAGTATATAAAATTCTATTTATATGAAGAAAAAACACTATTTAATTAAACTGATTTTCGCACTCGTTTTGTCTGTTTATTATTATTCTGCCAATGCACAAACGCCAGGTAAAATGAGCTATCAGGCCGTTATTCGTGATAATAACGGGCAATTGCTGACAAATCATTTGATAGGTATGCAAATACGTATTATAAAGGACACAACTACTGGTATTGCCCTTTTTATTGAAACACATACGCCCACAACAAATATGAATGGTCTGGTAAGTTTAGAAATTGGAAGTGGGAATGTTTCATTAGGAAATTTTTCAACCATTGATTGGGCGAATGGTCCTTACTTTTTAAAAACAGAAATCGATCCTAATGGTGGCAATCAATATACTATTGTTGGCATCTCTCAGTTGTTAAGTGTCCCTTATGCTTTTCATGCCAAAACCGCAGAAAGTGTATCTGGCGGATTTGGCGAAATTGATCCTGTTTTTATTGCCTGGAATAAGGATTACAGCGATTTAACCAACAAACCCAGTATTGCTGACAGTATCAGCACATATGGCTTTGACGGCAACTACAACTCCCTTTCAAACTTGCCCAATTTTCACGACAGCATCATATCGTATGGTGTCAGTGGCAACTACAATGATTTAATCAACAAGCCCGATTTTCAGGACAGTATTGCGACTTATGGCTTCAGTGGCAATTACAACGATTTAACCAATAAACCTAACATTGCTGACAGCATCAGTACCTATGGCTTTGATGGCAACTACAACTCCCTTTCCAACTTGCCTGTATTGTTTAACGGCAACTATAACAACCTAACCAACCATCCCGATTTTCAGGACAGTATTGAGACTTATGGCTTCAGCGGTAATTACAACGATTTAAACAATAAACCTAACATTGCTGACAGCATCAGCACCTATGGCTTTGATGGCAACTACAACTCGCTTTCAAACTTGCCTGTATTGTTTAACGGCAACTATAACAACCTAACCAACCAGCCCGATTTTCAGGACAGTATTGCAGCTTACGGCTTCAGCGGCAATTACAACGAATTAACCAATAAACCTAACATTGCAGACAGCATTGCCAATAAAGCTGTTTTGCTTGTAGGTAATCAAACCATACAAGGTAATAAAACCTTTACAGGCTCTATAAATGCGAGTATGCAAAAAATTACCAACGTAGGGGCCCCTGTGCAAAATAATGATGCAGCTACCAAAGCTTATGTAGATCTTTTGCTGAATAAAATAATGGAATTACAGGCTGAAATAGGTGTTACTGATAAGGAGGGCAATCATTATAAAGCTGTAAAAATAAACAACCAGGTATGGATGGCTGAAAACCTGAGGGTTACGAAATATAAGGATGGTACTCCTATTAATTTAGTTACTGATAACGGCACATGGGAAATTTTAGCCACAGGAGCACGCTCGTGGTACAACAATGATTCTTCAAATTTTGCAAACACTTATGGCGGTATTTACAATTGGTATGCAGTTAATACCAACAAACTCTGTCCTACAAACTGGCATGTTCCAAGCTCTGTTGAAATAAATGCACTTATTGCTTACATGGGTGGACAGGGAGTGGCAGGAGGTAAACTTAAAAGTACAAGAACTGAACCTGTGGGACATCCCCGATGGAATACTCCCAATGTAGGAGCTACAGATGATGTGGGCTTTAGCGCTTTGCCGGGGGGGTATCGTGATTTCGATGGTTTATATTATGATTTAGGCGTTTACTCATATTGGTGGAGCTCTACTATTGATGATACAGACAACAGTTACTACTGGGGTATAATTAATAATAATGTAATTACAAGTCTTTACCCTTATTTAAACACACTTGGCTTTTCTGTTCGTTGTATAAGGGATTAAAGATTTTTTTATAGGTCTTATGAACACAATCAAATTAATAAAAAAGTATTTGAAATCAGGAGGTCTGCTTCTGTGCTTTTTTATTATATTGTGTTGTAATCAATCTGAAATATATGCTCAATCGGGCTTATGTGATAGTACAGTGCCTTATTTTGAAGCTGATTTATCCTACAGCCCCACAGCTATCTGGACTTCACCCAGTGTGGTGAGAAAAGATTTGTGCTGTGGCTCTCACACCCCCTACAGATGTTTGGAATTCAGTATTACTTTGCATCCTGATGCTGTTGCTATCAATTTTGATATTGCAGTTGGGGCCGTTCCCCCCGGGGCTTTATATTATCAAATTAACTGCGGCCCAATGGTGCAGGTCGGACAACCCATTTGTGTTTCAGGGGTTGGACCCCATACTCTCACTTTCTGTAAACCGGGCAGTAACCAGAATACTTATCAGATTACTTCTATTCCTAATCCTGAAGTATCACCACCTCAGATTGCTACTGAAATTTGTCCGGCTACTATTTGGGTAAATGGCATTGTGTCAACTACAATTGAATGGCAGGATATTACATATAACGGACTCTATAATAACTACCTTGATTGTCCTGCCTGTGATTCGGTTGTTGTTACGCCACTACCAGGGTTCCCGCCTTTTGTCGATTACCAGGTCTGTGGAACGCCTGTTTCATTGGCATGTGATGGTATTATTTTCTGTGATACTGTAAGGGTTTATTTTTATGATACACTTAAAGTTCAAATAACACCAAGTCCGGCAGAAATGTGTTCCAATGAAAGTGGTGTCCTGCTTTCAGGAACCCATACAGGAGGTGTACCTCCTTTTATTTATGAATGGCATAATCAGCCAAATGGCAATGGTGCTCCAATAGGCAATGGGAGTACTTATTTTGCAACGGTTCCAGGTGCTTATTCACTGGTCGTTTATGATTCATTGTATCCTAACTGTGAGCCTGGTATAACTAATGTGAACATGGCTGTGTATCCGGTGTATGCCTTTACTGAAAACCAGAGTATATGCGATGGGCAGAGCTACAGCTGGCAAGGCAGCACCTATACCACAGCAGGCACCTATACAGCACTTTACACCACTGCCAATGGCTGTGACAGCATTTATACTCTGAACCTGACAGTCAATCCGGTGTATGCCTTTACAGAAACCCAGAGTATATGCGACGGGCAGACCTACACCTGGCAGGGCAGTACCTATACCACAGCAGGAACCTACACAGCATCTTACACCTCAACCCATAGCTGCGACAGCATTTATACGCTGAACCTGACTGTTAATCCCGTGTTCACTTTTACCGAAATCCAGAGTATATGCGACGGGCAGACCTACACCTGGCAGGGCAGCACCTATAATACCGCAGGCACCTACACGGCATCCTACACCACAGCCAATGGCTGCGACAGCATTTATACGCTGAACCTGACTGTTAATCCCGTGTTTACTTTTACAGAAACCCAGAGCATATGCGACGGGCAGACCTACAGCTGGCAAGGCAGTACCTATAATACCGCAGGCACTTACACAGCATCTTACACCACAGTCAATGGCTGTGACAGCATTTATACATTGAACCTGACAGTCAATCCGGTGTATGCCTTTACCGAAACCCAGAGCATATGCGACGGGCAGACCTACAGCTGGCAGGGCAGCACCTATACCACCGCAGGCACCTACACGGCATCTTACACCACCGCCAATGGCTGTGACAGCATTTATACGTTGAACCTGACAGTCAATCCGGTGTATGCCTTTACAGAAACCCAGAGCATATGCGACGGTCAGAGCTATACGTGGCAGGGCAGCACCTATAATACCGCAGGCACCTACACGGCATCTTACACCACAACCTATGGTTGCGATAGTATTTATACCCTTAATTTGGCAACAAATGCAAATCCCATATTAACAATAACATCTACTACTTTGGTTGTTTGCAATGGCAATTCTGTGATATTGGAGGCAAGTGGGGCCAATACATATAGCTGGAATACAGGTCAGATTGGCAGCATTATTAATGTTAATCCAACTTCAAATACTGTTTATACAGTTACAGGAACAGATAATAATGGATGTACGGGAACTGAAGATATTAGTATTAATGTTTTTCAGACTACACCAATAGATGCAGGACCAGGCGGCGAAATTTGCCCGGGAGGTTCTTTACAACTCAATGCGACAGGAGCCTTATCATACAGCTGGACTCCAATATCAAGCCTTGACAATACAACTGTTTCAAATCCAACCGCAACCCCCACTAGTACAACTACATATTATCTGACAGGACTCGTGCAGGGAAACAATATAATACAAAACGGGGATTTTAATACAGGCAATTTCGGATTTTCTTCTCAGTACATTTATGATACTAATTTGTGGCCAGAGGGCAATTACTATATCACAAGCAATCCTTACGACCATCAATCTTTGTTTTCTCCTTGTGGTGATCACACAACAGGAACTGACAGCATGATGGTTGTAAACGGTGCGCCTAATGCCAATCAGCAGGTATGGTGTCAATCTATAATGATAGCTCCTAATTATGATTATATTTTTTCTACCTGGCTCACCAGTGTTCATCCAAATAACCCGGCTATTCTTCAGTTCTCTATCAATGGCGTTTTATTGGGGACGCCCTTTACAACAACAAGTACAACCTGCAACTGGCAACAGTTTTACGAAATATGGAATGCAGGGGTTAATACCACAGCCGAGATTTGCATAGTAAATCAAAATACCATACAAAATGGAAATGACTTTGCCATTGATGATATTTTCTTTTCTCCGATTTGTCCGCTTACTGATAGTGTTACAGTTATTGTTAATGAAACTTATAGTTTTGTAGAAAATCAAAGCATTTGTGAGAGTAACACTTTTATATGGCATGGCAACAATTACAATACAACAGGGATATACTACGATAGTTTATTAACAGTAAATGGCTGTGATAGTGTCTATGTGCTGAATCTGACAGTAGATCCTGAGTTTGAATATACAGAAAATCAGGAAATTTGTGATGGTGATAGTTTTCTGTGGCATGGCAACAGTTATGCTATAGCCGGAACATATTACGACAGTTTGCTGACTGTTTTTGGCTGTGATAGTGTCTATATACTTAATCTGACTGTGCATCCCGTGTATGAGTTTGCAGAGAATCAGCAAATTTGTGATGGTGATAGTTTTCTGTGGCATGGCAACAGTTATGTTACTGCAGGAACATATTACGACAGTTTGCTGACTGTATATGGTTGTGACAGTGTCTATGTGCTGAATCTGACAGTAAATGCTGAGTTTGAGTATACAGAGAATGAGGAAATTTGTGAGAGCGATACTTTTATGTGGCATGGCAATAATTACAATACAACAGGGGTATACTACGATAGTTTATTAACAGTAAATGGCTGTGATAGTGTCTATGTGCTGAATCTGACAGTACATCCTGAGTTTGAATATACTGAAAATCAGGAAATTTGTGATGGTGATAGTTTTCTGTGGCATGGCAACAGTTATGCTATGGCCGGAACATATTACGACAGTTTGCTGACTGTTTTTGGCTGTGATAGTGTCTATATACTTAATCTGACTGTACATCCTGTGTATGAGTTTGCAGAGAATCAGCAAATTTGTGATGGCGATAGTTTTCTGTGGCATGGCAACAGTTATGCTATTGCAGGAACATATTACGACAGTTTACTGACTGTATATGGCTGTGACAGTGTCTATATTTTAAATCTGACAGTTAATCCAGTGCCGACTGTACTTATTAATGGAGCAACAGTAATTTGTAATGGAGACACTGCTTTGCTCACAGCAACAGGTGGCACTGCTTATTTGTGGAATACTGGAGATCAAACAGCAAATATAACAGTACACCCAAATATTGCTTCCACCTATTTGGTTACAGTTACAAATTTATTTGGTTGCACAGAAAGTGCTCAAATACAACTCACTGTCAATCCTTTACCACAGGTATATGCCGGCAGTGATCAGATAGTATGTCTCGGTCAATCAGTTAATTTTACCGCTTATGGTGGTGGAACTTACATCTGGAGCAATGGCTCAACTTTACAAAGTATAAATGTGACACCTCAGGCAACGACTGCATACAGTGTAACAGCAACCGATGCCAATGGCTGTTCAGCTATTGACTCTGCAATTGTTACTGTCAATGCTTTACCCAATATTCAGGCTGGGCCCGATAGCTCAATATGCATTGGCAATACATTGCAATTGTATTCTGGTGGTGGCACAACATACAATTGGGCTCCTGCCGGTAGTTTAAACAATGCTGCTATTTCAAATCCTGTGTCAAGTACCACTGTCACTACCACTTATACTGTAACAGTTACTGACAATAATGGTTGTATTAACACAGATACTGTTGTCGTTACAATCAATCAGCTTCCGGTTGCTAATGCAGGTAGTAATCAGAATATATGTTTAAATGACACACTCACTTTAAGTGCCAGCGGTGGCTTGCTCTACCATTGGAATACAGGACAGAACACAGCCTCGCTGATGGTAAGCCCTGCAAATACTTCAACATATACTGTTACAGTAACTGATGTAAATGGGTGTTCAAATACTGATGATGTGGTGGTAACTGTTCATGCTTTACCTTTGGCTGATGCAGGCAGCGATACCTCTGTATGCTTTAACTCAGCCATACAGCTTAGTGCATCGGGTGGCATCAGTTATTTGTGGACACCGTCAGCTTCTCTTAATGATAACACTATCAGCAATCCTATGGCTGAACCGCTTCAAACAACCACCTATACAGTTACTGTTACAGATACCAATGGATGCAGTGCCAATGACCATGTTATTGTTGTTGTGCATCCTTTACCGCTCGTCTTTGGCGGCGGTCACCAAGGCCTTTGTATGGGCGACAGCGCTTCTTTCACAGCATCGGGAGGTGTTAGTTATATATGGAACACAGGCGATACCACACAAACGATTATAGTGGCGCCAACAGTAAACACTACTTATACTGTTACTGCGACAGACATCATGGGATGTGTCAATACCGATAATGCCTTTCTGACTGCCTATCCATTGCCCAATGCTTCTGCAGGAAACGATACAGGTGTTTGTTCAGGCTCATTTACCCAATTGAATGGGGGAGGCGGCATTTCATATTTGTGGAGCCCTGCTGCCTATTTGAATGCTGCGACTATTCAGAACCCAATTTCAACTCCTTCAACAAACATCACCTATACCGTTACAGTTACCGATTCTCACGGGTGCTCGGCTACAGATGATGTTGTTGTGGTTGTTTATCCCGACCCTGTTGTTTATTTGATGCCAAGTCATTACAGTGGATGCGCACCTTTGGTGGTAAATTTTTCTGATACTAATACCGTGGGTATTATTTCGTGGTTATGGGATTTTGGTGACCCCGGTTCTACCTCGAACACTTCTTCTTTGCAAAATCCCACTCATATTTATCAAAATTCAGGCATATATTCTGTTTCATTGACATTGTTAACATCTAACGGTTGTCAGAAGTCTTTTCACTTTAACAATATCATTACAGTGTTTCCCGGTCCTATAGCTGCTTTTGACTTATCGCCTTCAGTTACCAATATTTACATGCCTACCGTTTCATTTCATAATAATTCTATAAACGCTGTTTCATGGTACTGGGATTTTGGCGACACCCTTTCAAACGATAATCATTCTGTTGCTTTTTCTCCCACACACACCTACAGCAAAGAAGGCACATACACCATCAAACTCCTGGTGTTTTCTCAGAATGGATGCATAGATTCTTGCCTGCGAGAGTTGGTGATAGAACCCGAATTTACCTTTTTCATACCCAATGCATTTACACCCAATGGCGATGGTATTAATGACTATTTTCAGGGCTATGGTACCAACTTTACCGATTATGAAATGTTGATTTTCGACCGCTGGGGTGAGCTGACCTACGAAACCCACGACTATGGCCAGCCCTGGAATGGCAAATACTGGAATGTGAATGAAATTACTTTTGGCGATGTGTTCGTTTATAAAATAAATGTCGTGGACTTCAGGGGAATGACCCACTATTACATAGGCCATGTGACTCTGGTGAGGTAAATAAAATACCTTAAATAAAATATTTCAAAATTTTTCATTCTTAACCTTAATTTAATATCTTTGTTTTAAATAAATAAAGGATTGTCTATTTATTTATTATTATTCCCATTATTAATTATAAATTAATCATAATGCAGAAATTACTGACGATTATTTTTTTCTTTTTGTTAATGACTTCATCATTTGCTCAAAGAGGAAAAGACGGAAATATTATTGTAAATAACTCTAATGTTGTATTGAACTCTTACACTTATTTAACCCAAAATGCAGTACAAGGAAGTAATACAATTAATGTTGCTTCTACATCGGGATTTGGAGTTGGAGACCTGATTCTTATTATTCAGATGCAAGGAGCCATGCTCAGAAATTTGATGAATTCGGGTTTGTATAATGAAACATGGGGTGCTGTGCTTAGTTATCAAAATTGTGGTTTATATGAGTTTCAGCAAATCAATTCAGTTGGAAGCAATCAGTTGGTTTTTGATTGTGGTCTGAAGAACAATTATGATACAGTTGGAAAGGTACAGGTTATAAGAGTTCCGCGTTATAATATTTTTATGATTGTAAATGGAGCTAACATAAGTTGTCCGGCATGGGATGGACAAACAGGAGGTATAATAGCCATTGAAAGTCTGAGTAATTCAACAATTAATGGGTTAATTAATGTTAATGGTAAAGGTTTCAGAGGAGGTGTTAAAGATAATGCAAGTGTGGCTGTGAATATTCAGATACTTGATGTTGCTTCAATGGACAGCGCCTATGGGGGTGCAAAAGGAGAGGGTGTGGGAGGATTTGGTGCATGGTATGATAATTTTGGCGGTAGTTATGGAAGAGGAGCTGCCGCCAATGGTGGAGGTGGAGGTAATGGCCATAACAGTGGGGGCGGTGGAGGTGCCAATGCAGGGACAGGTACATGGAATGGATTGGGCAATCCGGACAATGGAAATGGTAACATATATGCTCAAGCATGGAATTTAGAGTATAATGGGTTTTCAAATAATGTATCACCAGGGGGTGGAAAGGGTGGTTATTCATTTTCAACTGAAGATAATGATGCTTTGATAACCTCTCCGGGAGATATGGCATGGGGAGGTAATAACAGAGCTAACATTGGGGGATATGGAGGAAGGCCACTTAACTATGGCATTAATACTGAAAGAGTTTATATGGGTGGTGGCGGCGGAGCCGGCGATGGCAACGATGGTGCTTCTACTGATGGTGCCAGAGGAGGTGGTATTGTTTTTTTAATTTCTTATGCTCAAATTACAGGCTCAGGTAATATTACAGCTAATGGAAGTAATGGATTTGTAACTCCACCATTTGGCAATGATGCGCCTGGTGGTGGTGGTGGTGGTGGAACGATTATATTGAATGCTACAGGCAATATAAGCAATATAAGTGCTTTTGCCAACGGCGGTCAAGGAGGAAATCAGAATATAAGTACAGGTGAAGCTGAAGGTCCCGGCGGCGGAGGCAGTGGCGGCTATATTGCGAAAACAAATGGTGCTTTTACACAGCAAGCCAATGGTGGTGCCAATGGGGTTACTAATTCTGCTTCTCTTTCTGAATTTCCTCCTAATGGGGCTACTAAAGGGGGAAGTGGACTTACAGACCAATCAATAACTAATTTTTCAGTGAATACTATTGGAGATTCTATATGCTCTTCTAATACTGCAACTATTTATGCTTCTCTTTCAGGTGATTTTCCAACAGGAACTACTCTTAACTGGTATCTGACTGCATCCGGTGGCACTCCTTTTTATTCAGGAACTGCATGGACCACGCCTGTATTAAATACGACAACAACCTACTATGTAGGCTCATGTCCAGGAACTTACAGAGTTCCAGTAACTGTTTTTGTCCGTCAAGCTCCTTCCGCAAATGCAGGCAATGATACTTCTGTTTGCATAGGGCATGGTGTTCAACTTTCAGCAAGCGGAGGTGTAAGTTATATGTGGTTGCCTGCTACAGGTCTGAACAGTATGACAATTTCCAATCCTATTGCCTCCCCCTCTATAAACACACTTTACACTGTTACTGTTACCGATATCTATGGCTGTACAAATACCGACAATATAGATGTAGTTGTTAATCCTTTGCCACAACCAGGTGCGGGAGCGACTTCTTCATCAATTTGTTTTGGTAATTCTACCACTATAGTTGGAGTTGGAGGTGTTTCCTATCATTGGAATACAGGTGATTCAACATCTACTTTTACAGTCAGTCCGTCAGTTCCTACAACTTATGTAGTTACTGTAACTGATATTAATGGTTGCTCAGCAATTGCTCAGGTAACTCTTGGTGTATTACCACTTCCAGTTGCCAATGCAGGTACAGACACTTCAGTTTGCTTTGGTTCAGGTGTTCAACTAATTGCATCGGGAAGTGTCCATTACGCTTGGAGTCCGGCAGTTTCATTATCTGCAGGCAACATTAGTAATCCTATTGCATCTCCTGCAATTACAACAACCTATACTGTTACTGTATCAACAAATCAGGGATGCAGTACTTCAGATGCAGTTGTTGTTACTGTTAATCCACTTCCTCAAATAACTGGTGGTGGAGCGCAAAGTATTTGTTTGGGAGACAGTGCCTCTTTTATTGTGGGTGGAGGCGTTTCTTACATTTGGAGTAATGGAGAAACAACACCAGGGATAATAGTATCTCCTGTTTTAAGCTCCAGCTATACTGTTACAGTGACTGATGCTTTGGGGTGTGTCAATAAGGATACTGTCCTCATTACAGTATTTCCTTTGCCTAATGCTTCTGCTGGAAATGACACAAGTATATGTCCGGGTACAAATGCACAATTACATGCAAGTGGTGGAGTATCATACTCTTGGAACCCTTCTATATGGCTTAATAATAATACTATCGCAAATCCTATTGCAATGCCGATATCAAATATCACATATTTTGTTAATGTTACTGACACTAATGGATGTTCTAAAATAGATAGTATTAATATTAACCTATATCCAGAACCGATTATAAATATTATTCCAAGTGTTTTTAGCGGATGCGGTCCTTTGCAGGTCTTTTTTAATGATTCCAATCTGACAAATATCAGTAACTGGGAATGGAATTTTGGAGACCCTGCTTCTGATACAAACAATATTTCTGTTTTGCAAAATCCTGCACATACTTATAATTCAGCAGGCACATATTCAGTTGAATTGACTCTTACTACAATTCATGGTTGTCAAAATACTTATGTTAGCAACAATTTGATTACAGTTTATCCAAACCCTGTAGCAAGTTTTGAGGCTCAACCTTCTACATCCAATATTTATCATCCAACTATAGCATTTATAAACAATTCTATTGATGCCGTTTCGTGGACTTGGAATTTTGGTAATTTGGGACAGTCAACTTCAACCGTTTTTGAACCATCTTTTACTTATGATGATGATGGTACTTATTTAGTTACACTTTTTGTGCTATCGCCACATGGTTGTGCTGATTCAACTTCAGGAGAAGTGGTTATGAAACCTGAGTTTACTTTTTTTATTCCCAATGTCTTTACACCCGATAACGACGGACTAAACGATTATTTTCAGGGGGTTGGTAAAAACTTTAACGATTACAAAATGCTGATATACGACCGCTGGGGCAAACTCATTTTTGAGACCAACGATTATGCAAAACCCTGGTATGGCAAACGCAATAATACTAATGAATTCTGCATGGCAGGTGTTTATGTTTATATTATCACTGTTGTAGATTACAAAGGAAAAGAACATGTATATCATGGACACGTAACCCTTTTGAAGTAGGTTCAAATAGAATCAAAACTTTTAGTGAAAGGATAGACTTGAGAATGATTGAGTTAAATAAAAAAAGGCTGCCCCATTGTGAGACAGCCTTTTTTATTTTTAAGCAGAAAGTGTATCTTATTTGTCCTGACTTGTCCAATTTAGTGCGGCTTGCCTTTACTTTCGTTTCACGGCTATATTAATATTGTTTTGTCACAGAATTTGTTTTGCTTACTTCGAGTCACCTCAGCACAAGTCGCCACAAATTCATGTGCCAAAACATTTTCTCACATTTGTTTTGCCACGGGTTTCACCCGTGGTTACAAATATTGCAGTCACTTCGGCAATTGCTTACTTCGGCATGCTCAGCACATGGCAGTGCAACGCCGCTGGACTGCTATCAGTATCATTTAATGGCCAAATATTAATGCACAAACTATCTGACACTTTAGATTTTCAAATCTTCTATCGCATGTATGGCAATGAATTTTACGAAGAGCGTGAACGGCCTATTAAAAATTTGCGTTTCAAAATTGAGGA
>Ga0172370_10001978_pt1 | contig 30238 bp, 18 predicted proteins | sample LakKiv5m_FD_114538 | JGI IMG/M metagenome (GOLD analysis project Ga0172370, IMG submission 114538) | Freshwater microbial communities from Kabuno Bay, South-Kivu, Congo - kab_022012_11.5m | ecosystem: Environmental > Aquatic > Freshwater > Lake | place: Democratic Republic of the Congo...
GTCACTCATGCGCCGCAGGATAGCATCGGCATGCACGAACGGGAAAGGGTCTCATCGGTCTCTGTCGGCCACACGGCGATGCCCAACAACGGATTTCTTGCCCGCCGTCCAAAGCCATGCTACGCAAACCATGGTCGCGGCCGACCGCCGACACTTCACCACGGGGAGGATTCCATGTGCATCGTCATGAACGCCGCCCGCCATGCCATCAAGCCTCAACTCGTCGCTTTCAAAATCCGTGCGTTGCACCCAGATTCCGTCTGTCACTTCTCTGGTGTGCCCCTGACGTTCGAGACTGCGTGGTGCTGCCACGTCGATGTGCCGTTCAAGGAGATCTTCGCGCGTTTCGTCGCTGATAAGGGCATCGACATCGACAACGTCCTGGTCAACAACCTGCGCGGACGGCTGCATCTGAGCGATCCGGTGCTGCGGCGGCAGTGGTTCGCGTTCCATCTGCGCCATGCGCAGTTCGCGCTGGTCGATCATGCCGAGTGGATGCGGCGCAACCGCGGCGAGCCCAATCCGGAGCTGGCCTCGGAGCGCGAGCAGGAGCGGCTCTTGCGCCAGCAGGAGCGGGTGGCGATGGAGCGGGCCTTTTTGCAGTCGCGCCGCGATGCCGAAGTGGTGGCGCGCTATTGGCAGGATGCCGCTTGAGGCTCGCTACTTCCCGCCGCACGTCACCGGAACGAGCAGGCTGAGCAGTCCGCCGCCGGTCACGCCCTTGCTCTTCACGGCCAGGCACTGCCCGGCCGTGGCCGTGATGCCATTGCCGGCTACGCCACTGCTCAGCACCATGTCGCCTGCCACGACCTGCAGTTCTTCATCGTTGGCGATCACCTTGGCGGCGCTGCCCGAGAACTTGCCGGTGACGGTCTCGTCGCGCACCCAGCGCGCCAGGTCGAAGTCTTGCGCAACCGACGATGCGGCGATCTTGACGAGCGCGTCCAGGCCAGGTGTCACCGCGATCGCCATCTGGTCCTTGTTCACAAAGCCAATCGTCGCACCGAACATGCGACCGAGCGCTGCGTTGAGATCCACCGAGGCCAGCAGCGTGCCGTCGTGCGTCAGCGTACTGGTCGCCGCACCCAGGCCAGCATTCTGGATTACCAGCGCTTTTTGACCGCGCACGATCTTGCTGGCAAGCGACAGCCCGGCGACAGTCGCCTGCATCGTGCCACCGAGAGCCGGCTTGCGATCCGCGACGCAGTAACCCCATTCATCGACCTTGCCGCACGGCGCAAACGGCTCCATGACGACGTGGTACGGCGCCGTCACCACGGCCTTGCCAATCTGCAGCTTGGCATCGATCGACTTGGCGACCGTATCGACCAAGGCCGTCGCACTCGAAGCATCGAGGGTCGCACTGTACTGCTCTTGCTTGAACTTGTACCCGATCTGCGTCTGGCCAATCAGCTCGATGCGGACGTTGGCCTGCAGCGCGCTCAGCTTGTCATACGTGATCTTGACCGAGCCCGAGGCCTGCGTCAGCTCGAAGTTCTGCGCGTCCGAGTGGCTGCCAAAGGCTTCGAGCCCAGCCTGGACTGCCTTGCCGATGCAGCCCATGGGGTGGCCCGTGCAACCCGCTTGCGTACTCGGACCGGCGCTGAGCAGCAGCGTCGCGGTGACTTGCTTGTCGGACAGCGTCGCGCGCGCCACCTCGACCTTGGCGTCCATGATCAGCACGGCGGCATCGAGAGAGCCGACCGCCGTCGACGTCAGCCGCAGCCGCACCGGCACCTGGGTGAGGAACTGCACACAGTCGTCCTTGGGGTTCGTGCTCTGGCAGAAAGTCGCCGGCTGCAGGTGATAGACGACGGCGTCGGTGGCGCCGGCTTCGAGCTGGGTCGACACGAAGACGCGCTCGGTCAAGAACTTGTCGACGTCCTTGATGGCGCCGTCGAAGTGGACGTCGATGTCTTTCGCATTGGCGTTGTCGACGCAGCCGAGGTCCATCGGGTCGCAGACAGTGGGGGCCTGAGCCGGCCGGCCCAGGAAGTCGCTGAGCAGCATCGCGCCGTCAGCGAACTTCAGCACTGTCTCTGCGTGTTGCATGACATTGGCGACCTGGGTGCGGCCCGTGGTCGACGCCTCGGCTTCAGTCAGCGCGCGCGGGCCGGAAGTGCCCGGGCCGCCCGGGCCGCCCGCACCACCGACCTGCGTACCGCAAGCCACTGCCAAGAAAGAAAGAACGAGAAGAGAGCGCATCGTGGGGCCTCGCGAGCGGGAAGCCGCCCTTGTTGTTGAAACGAAGGGTAATCCGCCGGAGGGCTGTGGTCAAGGCACTCTTCTCGGCGTGTCCTGGAGGCACGCTGGGGCGCCGACCGGGCGTGGCGCAGGGCGAGGCCCGCATTCGCGTCCTGCGATGACAGGGCACCGGCCCTGGACAGCGATTCACCTTGCTCCCCCTGCCCTGGAAAGGCACACTCCCCGCGGGCGCCATCGCGCCGTCGGATTGTCGGATGCCGCGTGTGCTGCTCATCGAGTTCATCACGACCGACCGCTTCCACCGCTCCATCCCCTTTCCCTTCGTTCACGGCTACCTGCGCGGACGCGGCGTCACCTGCCGCTGGCTGCGCTTCGGCCACCCCGCCACCTGGCGCGCCGACGCCAGCGGCACCGGCTATGGCCTGCCGAGCGACGAAGCCTCGCACTTGCTCGACATCTGCCGCGACTTGGTGCCCACGCACCTCCTGTGGAGCACGGCTCCCAGCGCCGAACTTGCCGCTCAAGTCCGCGCAGCTACAGGCGTCGCCGCCGCGGCCGTCCTCGATGGCGATCAGGCCGAGTGCGCCGCCGCCGCGGTCGCAGCCCTGGGTGGCGACAACCTCGGCAGCCTCGCGCACTTCATCGGCCTGGCAGAAGACCCCGCCAGCCACACTTGGGGCCTGATGGAACACATCGCCCCAGACTTCGGGTTCGAAGCCGCCAACGACGGCGCTCGCAGCGCACCGGTCCTGCCCTTTCTGATGTTCGGCGAAGAGTGCAGCTACAACCGCATCTTGGACGACAACCCGTACTTCGCCGGCATCGACACCTCGCGCTATGGTCGCGGTTGCAGTTTCTGCATGAGACCCGCGGGGCATGGCGCCTGGCAGACCGCGCCGCTGATCCTGGCACGCCGGCAGTTCGAAGCGTTGGCGCGCACGTTGCCACCGGTGGCGGGGCGTCTGCCGGTGCGCCTGACGGGCGCGCTGCCGGTGCGCCACATCGAGTCGATTGCCGAGTTGCTGCTGGATCTCAACCTGCCACCGCTGGATTTGCTGCTGGACGCCCGCGCGGATGTGCTCGTGCATTCGCGCCAGAAACTGGACCATGCGCTGACGCTGCTCGGGCCGACCTCGCACAAGATCCACATCTCCCTCATCGGCATCGAGAGTTTCGTCGATCGCGAGTTGCAGCGGCTCAACAAGGGCACGACGTGGCATGAAAACCTGGGAGCGGCGGCGACCCTGCTGGAATTGGAGCACGCACATCCGCAGTCCTTTTCGTTTCGCGAGCACGGCGGCTTGTCCCTTTTGCTGTTCACGCCTTGGACGCGTCTGGAGGATCTCGCCGCGAACCTGGCCATCGTGTCGCGCGCGGGGCTGGGCGATGCATGTGGCAAGCGATTTACCTCGCGGTTGCGCCTCTATCCGGCGCTGCCGCTGCATGCGCTGGCGTTGCGCGACGGGTTGCTGTGCGAGGCCTACGACGATCCATGGCTGGATACCGCGCGGCGCAATTTCTATGCCGATGAGTCGCCTTGGCGCTTTGCCGATCCGCGCGTGGAACCCGTGAGTCAACTCTTCCTGCGCCTGGAGCCCGAACGCGACGAGGACGATGCCCTGTTGCAGGCGCTGCAGGAACTCGATGCGCGTGCCCAATCCGCGCGCGATCGCGGCCGGTTGGCAGAGCTGCTCGTGGATGTGGCGCTGGCGCACGCCCAACCGCTGCCGGCGCTGATGCTGTTGCACGAGGCCGAGCGGCGTTTGCTGCAGCACGCGCAGGCAGAGCAGACATCGCCCGCGCCGCCGGCTGTGCGCCGCACGGTGTCGCCGCTCACGGTGATGGAACTGCGCCTGGGGTTGAAGAAAGTCCTGCGGTTGGAGGCCAGCCTCGCTGCGACCGACCAGGCTGCGCCACTTTGCCCGGAATTGCCCGATCTGCACTGGCTGCCCCGCGACAGCGCGCAAGGTCGAGAGTGGTTTGGCGGCTCGGACAAGGCTGATTTGCAGCAGGCCATCGAGTGGACGCAGCAACTGGAGCGCGTGCGATCCGAGCAGGAGCAGCGCGACCTCATTCAGAAGTGTGGTTCATTGCTGGGCTATCCGCCCTGCTGCACCGCAGCGTTTGCCGCGCGTCCGGCGAATTGGCTGCACACGTACAACTACGTGCACCTCCTGAACCGCATCGCGACACCGGGCGCCGTGCCCTGGCAGGTGAATGCGGCGACGCAGAATTTCCTCGATTATGTGCCGTGCACCCTCGATTGCGCCGCGACGGCCGAGCGATGCCGCAGGATCACGCAGGAATACCGGGATGCCAGCGTGGCGGAAATTGGCGACCTCGAGGCGGCCATGCGCCACCCCTGGTTGTTCGGTCTCGATGCCGAGAGCGAAGCGCTGGAGTTGGTGACGCAATGGGACGGGCAGGGCAACGCCATCCATTTTCGACCGGGCATCCACAATGGCAGCAGCGAGCTGTTGCGGTTGGCGGCACAGGGCGATGAAGTTCGCTTCGATGAACAAGAACTGGTCGTGCTGCGCGGCGGCAACGTGTTGGTGTCGCTGACGGCGCGGGCATTTGTGTGGTGGCACGAGAGGGCGCTGCAGGTGCCGTTCTGGCAGGCGCTCTTGCGGGTGCGTTATGCCGAGGCGAGCAAGACTGTGGTCGAGCCGGTGGCGGTTCAGCCTGTCGAACAAGGCGTTCCAGCCTCGGTGCTGGCCGATCCGCCGGTAACGCGCGCCAAATCGGGTATCGATCCGCGCTTGCGAACGTGGGCACAGTTGCTGCAGCGCAGCGCGCCGGCGGCGGGCTTCCGCATCACGGCTGTCGATGTGTCGCACCACGGGCGCATGTTGCTGGCGCTGCAAATGGCGGACGGGACGCCGCTGCGCCTGCTGCTCGCCGACCTCAAGACCACGCCGAACGCCTACGTGACCGCGGGGCCGTTTGCCGTGATGTATCCACCCGATATGCGCATCGATACCAAGGCCAAGGACCGCGTCGTGCGGCTGATTGCCGGCTCACTCGAGCGGTTTCTGGGCGCCGGCAACGCGTAGCGCCAGCGCCACGACGGCGGCCAGCACCTGCGCGAGCGCCTGCGCTTGTGCCGTGGATACTTTCTCGTTGCCAGGCAGTTGCAGCATCAGGCCGGACTGCGCGACGAGGCTCGGCTCGGCTTGTCGCGCTGCGGCGATGCGCACGCGCACATCGAGACCCGGGCCCGTCACCAGTAGATCCAAACCATCGGGCCGTGCCAGCGTCCGCTGAATGTGCAAACCACCGACCGCGCCAAGGCGCGACAGCGCTCGGGCCAGTCGCGGCCACAGTCGCGATGGGCGCGCGCCGAGCCGCTGTCCGGCCCGCTGCAAGATGCCATGCAGGCTCAGGTCTTCGGGTACGGCGGCGGCGGCTTGCACCAACGCTTCGAGCACATCCAACCGATCCTGCTTGTCGGCCGGCAGCGCCGCGCGCCACGCCGTCACGGTGCGCAACGCGGTGTCGGTGGGTGGCACGCTCTGCGCCGGACCCAGGCGCCGCGCCACCGCCGCCACCAGTGCCACTTCGCGGTGCCGAAAGCGCCACGGCAGTTGTTGCTGCCCCCACTGGATGAGGCACGCGGCCTCGCCGGGAAGGTCGTCGAACTGCCCCGCCAGCAGCCCATCCGCGCGCGCCAATGCCGCAATCGGCCGATCCGGCAGGATCTGCAGTTGGCGTTGGCCAAAGAAGAAACCACGCGCGTCCAAGCCGTGCTGGCGATAACCGGCAATATTCGTGCGCAGATCCTGCAGAGTTGTCCAAGGCGTGTAGAGAATGGAGCTGAATTCCTCGACGTGAAAAGCACCGGGAAACTCGCGCTGCAAGGCCAGGGCCAAGGACACGCCGCGATGCACGTCGTCCGGCGCCAGGCCTTTGTTCAAGCGCAGGTTTTCTTCGGGCGAGAAGCTCTCGATGCCGACGCTCCACAGGTGCAGGCGATGGCCGTGGCGGCTCAGCTCGGGCAGCAGCGCGCGCAGGCGTGGACCGACGCGCAGCAATTCATCCAGGCGCGCACTCAGCCGAAAGGTCGAGGGCGGTACGGCGGCGTCGATCAGTGCACGGGCAAAGATGTCCAACTGCGGCAGCAATTGCGCGCCGCGCACGACATAGTCGCGATCATGCAGGTGCCACGGCGCGGTCGCTTCAGCCGCGCGAATCTGGCGCAGGGCCAGCGGCACAACAGCGGTCTCGGGAAATTGCCCAGCGGGATCCGGGACACCGCAGAAGGCACAGGCGTCCTGGCGCACAAACTCGTGCAGATCCAGGTGTTCGTACAGCGGATTCCGATTGAGAGGCCGGCGAAATGCGCAAAGCGGCCCGACAATCAGGTGCAGCAGTGGACGGATGTGGCCCAACGCCGGGCCCAGCGGCTCGGTGCGAAAATCCGGCGTCAGGGTGTCTTGAGGGTTCGGACCCTCGCGCAGCGGCGTGGCGTCCAGGTCGAGCCATTGGCAGGTGTTGGCCAGCACGAAGCGCACATCGCCGTCGTGCACCATGCGGAACAAGGCTTGGGGCAGGGCGCTTTTCCATGTCAGCCACAGGTCCGGCGCGACGCGTTCGTTGACCAGCACGTGGGTCGGCGCCATGCGGGCGAGCGCATCGAGCAGCAGTGATCGGCTCTGCGCGTCGAGATCGCGCACCAGTGTATCGGTGTCGGAATGCATCGCCGCCTGGATCGACGCGACGCTCAGGCGCTGCGTCTCGACGCCCAGGCTGGGCAGCAGAGCGCGCAGGAAGGGGTAGTTTTCATTGCGGAACGTGCGGTAGCGATCGGCGTGGTGCAGATCCAGCAGCAGCAGGGTCTTGCCGGTCATGCGGCTCCGGGTGTGCGGTGAGCCGGCAGTGGGCGCTTGACCGCATGGGCAGTCTGCGCTGGCCGCCGTGGCTGAGCAAGCGCGGCCTGGGCGCTACCGCGCGGGAAGGGCGGAACGCGCGGCCAGAACCTCCGCGGCGCCGAACACCGCTACGCGGGAAAACCCGCCGGCAGGAGCCATGGATCCGTCGAGACCGAATGTGGTCACATAGCTGCATTGGGCCGGATCCTTGGCTCGCGCGGCGGCGACGCCGGTGAGGGAGGCGAAGTGGTGGGCGGGAACGTTGCGGCGCAGAAAGAAGTAACCGCCGAATTCGAAGCGGCTCGTGCCAACGGTGCACCAATCGCGCAGATCGGCGCGCGCGCCGACCCAGTGCGCGGCCTCGATGGCCCCGGCCGGTGCCGACAACGCTTGCCAGGACAACGGCGCGGAGGCCAGCCACAGCGCCGCCGCCCCGGCCACCAGCCAGCGCTTGTGCCAGGACAGGTCGACCCACAAGCACGCGGCGGCCAGCAGCAGCGGCAGTGCGGGCAGCAGGAAGCGGAGTTCTTGGTGCGGCATGGCCAGGTGCACAGCGATCAGCGCCAGCGCGGGCAACGCGAACAGGTCGGCGCCGCGCCGCCAGAAGGTCCACAACGCGGCCGCGGGCAGGAGCGGCGCCAACGGTCCCAGGGTCCGCAGCGCCTCGGTCGCATAGAACGTCACGGGTTGGGTTCCCATCTGACGCTGCAAGGCACCGTCGTCCTCGAAGTGGGCGCTCAGGTTGGCGAGGGTCGAATGTGCGAAGCCGCCGTAGGTCCACAGATCCAGGAGACCGCCCGCGACAAGGGCCACAGCCGCGCCGGCAAGCAGGGCGGGGCTACGCAGGCGCGGACCCTGCTGCACCCCGACGAAGGCAGCGAACATGGGAATCAGGATAGCGACTTGCAGACGCAGAACGGTGGCAAGGCCCAGCAGGAGGCCGGACCAGAAGGCATCGCGCAGGCGTGGGCGGGAGGCAAGACGCGCAGCGGGCAGGGTGGCGGCCATCCCGAGGGACATCGCGAACGGCTCCGACAGCGGGTGACAGGTCGCCAGCATCAGCGCGGGCATCAGGCCCACAGCGAGGGCGCACAGCACGGCAGCACGACGGCCGCCGAGCACATCGCAGGCGCGCACGAGGCTCCACAGCCCGAGGAGGAATAGCAGCTTCTCGACAAGGCGCACGATCAGCAACTGCTGCAGCGGGTCGACGACGCCGACCGCTTCGCAGCCGCGCAGCATGCCCAGGATGACACCGGGAAGCAGCCAGTTGCGGGTGCCGCGCTCGAATTCCCAGACTGCGACGCCGTAGCCGTGCAGGACGCGAAAGGGCTGTTCGAGGTACTGAAAGAACTCGTCGGCGTGCAGCGCGCCCTGCAGCGGCAGCGCGGAAAGGAGTTGCAGCGCCACGATGCCCAGAGCGAGGAGCCAGGTGGTCGGCTTGGCTGCGGGCAGGCGCATCACGGCGGACCTTTGCGGCGCGCGCCGCGCAGTGACCGTATGCAATGACAAGGACGTTGGCAACATTGCGCGCAAACGGCGCTCGCGGCACGATGCCGATGGGCGCTGTGGATGCCCGCACGAGACGTGGCCGCGATGCGCAAGAACCTGCAGTCGGTGCTGAGAAGGGTGCGGATGGGTGGCGTGCTGCTCACCTGTCTGGTCGCATCGGGCGCTGTCGCGTGCGCGCGCGCGGCACCGGCGGGCAAGGCCCAGCTTGAGACCTGGCAGGCGTGGCTGGATTCACTGCCGGATCCTGCCGCCAAGGTCGATGGGGAGCCGATTGGCAAAGACGAGGTCGCAACGGCGCTTGGGCACCTTGCCGCCGACAATCCGCCGCGCGACGCCCAGGCACGCGTGAACCTGCTGGCTCGCGTTCTCGAAGCGCGCATCGACGCGGCGGTCGTGCGGCACGCCCTGACGGACGCGGAGCGGGTGGATGCCGATCAGACCGCCGACGCGGATGCAGTTGCCGCAGCCAGCGCATTCGCGACCGACGCTGCTTTCGCCGCAGATCTCGCGGCCAAGGGCGAGACGCGTGAAAGCCTGCGCGCGGCCTATTGGCTGCAGCGCGCGCTGGGAGGCCGGGTGGCAGCCCATGGTGTGCCGCCGGTGACCGAGGCTGAGATCGCCGCGCGTTATGCCGCGCGGCGCGACCGGTTCGTCGATCAGGCCCGCGTGCGTCTGTGGGAGATCGGCGCCGCATGTCCGGCTGGTGCGGATGCGGTGGCCCAGGCCGCGGCGCTGTCCCGCTTGCGCGAGGCCCAAGAGGCGCTCGACAAAGGCGAACTGTTTCCAGATGTGGCGCGGCGCCTGTCGCAGTCGCCGAGCGCCAACCAGGGAGGCGACACAGGCCTGAAGACGCGCGCGGAACTCGATCCGGGCCTCGCGGCGGTCGCATTCGTTCTGACGCGCGGCCAGTTTGCGTCGGCGCCAGTGCGCAGCGCCTTTGGTTGGCACCTCGTGCGTCTGGTCGACGCGCGCCCCGAGCGGCCGCTGAGTTTGGCCGAGGCGACGCCGGCCATCGCGTGGCGTCTGCGCCGCATTCGCGCGCTCGCGGCGTTGCGCCAGCTGCTCGCCGACTGGCGCAACGCCGCGCATATCGAACGTTTCGTCGACATGGGGTCATCGCCCGCCTTGCTGATGGCTGCGCTGCCGAGTGGGACCGAGGACGACGACCTGGCGCGGTGATCGGACAGCGTGGCCCAGGTCGCGACCGCGCCGCGTCTGCACAGCGCCGAGGTCAGCGGTTTGCTTGACGCGGCGCGAATGGCTAAGCTCGGCACACGCAGCTCGTGAACTCGTGTGAGAAAATGGGACCAGATGTGTCCGTTGCTGCTGCGCGGTCCCGGGCTTCGCTAGGGTGACGGCAACGGATGGTCGCGCGCGAAAGGCGCCGCGGCGGACGCGGCCACCGCCTTTGAGCACTGGAGATTGCAGGGATGTTCTCGCAGGTTTCGCTTCAGGCACCTTTCGCGCGTCGCGGCGTGCCGGCCCTGCTTGTCGCGCTGCTGGGCGTCGCGGGCGGGATGCTCGCGCCGTCGGCGCACGCCCAGGAAACCTCGCCCGGGCCCTTGGCTCAGGCCCACGCGAAATTCGAGAGCGAGTGCACGCGCTGTCACACCCAAGGCAAGGGCGCGACCGACGATCAATGCGTCGTCTGCCACAAGACCGCGCGCAGTTCGCGCTTTCACGGTCCCATGGCCAAGGAATCGGGCAAGCAGTGTGCGGGCTGTCACCGCGATCACCGCGGCCGCGATTTTGCGATGGTGCGCTGGACGCCACCCAAGCCGTTTGCGCATGAAAAGACCGGGTTCGAGCTGCGCGGTGCCCACCCGACACTGGCCTGCAAAGCGTGCCATGTCGCCCCGGGCAAGTGGACGGGCCTGAAGCAAGATTGCGGCAATTGCCACAAAGACAAGCACGTGCCGTCGCTGGGCAGCCGGTGCGGGGATTGCCACACGGACTTGCGCTTTGCCAAGGCCGAGCGCTTCGACCACAACCGTGCGAAATTCCAGCTGACGGGCAAGCACAAGGACGCGGCGTGCAAGCGGTGCCATCAGGGCGAGGGCATCCTGGGCAGGTGGCGCGGCGTCCCGTTCAGCTCGTGCATCGAGTGCCACAAGGAGCGCGGCGCTGATCACGCCGGTGGCCAGGATTGCGTGGCCTGTCACACGACGGCGACGTGGAAGGCGGTGGCCAAGGAAGGGGCGCTCAAGCTGCACGCGCGCACCAAGCTGCCGTTGCTGGGCAAACATGCGGAGGTGAAGTGTGAACAATGTCATACGCCTGCGCGGGCGGCGCCCGACAAGTCCAAGCAGCGCTTCGGGCGAATTGACCCGGGCTGTGTGACGTGCCACACCGATCCGCACGCCCGCAAGTTCGGTGCCAACTGCAAGCAGTGCCATACGTTTGTCGATTGGAAGCTGGGTTCTGCCGCGGCCTTCGATCACAACCGCACTGCCTACAAACTCGAAGGGCTGCACAAGCGAGCCGCATGCGCTGGCTGCCATCCGCCGGGCTTGCCCTACGCCAAGCGCTACGCCGGTCGGTCGACGGCGATGTGCACGGATTGTCACAAGGACCCGCATGGTGGGCCGTTCGCTTCCGTGGTGCAGGGCGATCGCTGCGAAACGTGTCATTCGGTGCAGGGATTCTCACCAGCGCGCTACGGCCTTGCCGATCACGAGCGCATCCAGTTCCGCTTGGAGGGCGCGCACCGCGTCGTGGCCTGCGGCGCTTGTCATGTCGAAGTCAAAGACCAGCCGCCGAAACTGCATGGAACACCAAAGACTTGTGAGGGCTGCCACAAGGATCCGCACGCCGGGCAATTCGCCTTGGACGGCAAGCTGAAAGCGTGCACCGCATGCCACACCGTGCAGCGCTTCGTGCCGACTACCGGTTTCGACCACAACAGGACGCGCTTTGCGCTCGTCGGCCAACATGCCAAGGTTCAATGCGATGCCTGCCACTTCCGACCTGCGGCTGGTAAACCGGTGCAGTTCGTGGGTCTTGCGGAGGGCTGCGAGGCTTGCCACAAGGATGTTCATCTCGGTCAGTTCCGTATCGATGGGCCCGTGCGGCACTGTGGCGAATGCCACTCGACGACGCCGAAGTTCAAGATTGCGACATTCGACCATGACAAGACTCGCTTTGCGTTGGATGGCCGGCACACGGGCGTCGCTTGCGCGAAGTGTCACCAGACGGTGCGCGGGACGGGTGGGCCGGACACGGCGCACTACCGGCTCGGCGCCCTGGCTTGTGACGCGTGCCATCACAATCCGCACTTGAAAAAGGCGCCGGCCGCCCCCGTCGTCGATGCAAAAAAAGCTGTCGAAACATGGACATGCCGACGCTGCCACTCGACCAAGGGCTGGTCCGCCGTGCCTGAGCGCGTCGCGTTCGACCACAGCACCACCGGCACCGTCCTGACCGGCGCCCATGCCCGCGCCGCCTGCAGCGGCTGCCACCGCCCGGCCGACCGCGCACCCGGAGGCATTCCCAAGGCCTGCACCGGTTGCCACGTCGACCCGCACAGGAACGAGCTGGGCACGCGTTGTACGGACTGCCACAGCGCCACGACCTGGCGCGCGCCACGCACGCTACCTTCCCATGAAAGCACGCGTTTTCCCCTGACTGGTGCGCACACCGCGGTCGAATGCACAGCCTGCCACACACGCGTCGGTCGCGAGATCTACCGCGGCACGCCCAGCATCTGCGGCGACTGCCATGCGCGCATCGCCATGAACATCCGCAAGCCGGATCACCGCTTGCTCGGCTTTGGCCCGGGCTGCCAGGTCTGTCACTCGACCTTCAGTTGGGGGCCGGCGCGCGTCAACCACTCGGTCTGGTGGCCTTTGGACGGTCGCCATGCCGCGGTGGACTGCGTCGCGTGCCACGGCAACGGCGTCTGGCGCGGCCTGGGCAATGCGTGCGTGTCGTGCCACACGAACGTTCTGGCGACTGCGCATCCCGACCACGTCGCGCTGCACCTGCCCTCGGCGTGCCAGGTCTGCCACTCGGCCACCTCCTGGAAGCTGCTCAAACAATCCTGGCACGACCGGTACTTTCCCATCGTCAGTGGCCATCACAGGAGCATCGCGTGCGCCAACTGCCACGGCGGCGGCTACGACAAAGCGCAACTCGTCTGCACGGCGTGCCATGAGCACAACCAGTCTTCCATGCAAAAAGAACACAGCGATGTCGGTGGCTACACGTGGCAGAGTCCGGCCTGCTACGGCTGCCATCCCAAGGGATGAATCGGAGCACATGATGAGAAACCTTTCGCTTTTCGTTGTGTGGCTGGCGCTGGCGTTGCTGGGTGGCTGCCAGTCGGTCGATCCGCACCCGGCGCAACCGGATCTGGCCGCACCGTTCACGTGCTACGGCTGCCATCAGAATCAGTACACGGCCACGACCCTGCCCGCGCATCAGTCACTGGGGCTCAGCACGACATGCGAGGAGTGTCATACGAACGTCGCCTGGAAGCCGGCAAAGGGCTTTGCGCATGACGCGTTCTGGCCGCTGACAGGTGCCCATGCGACGGTTGCCTGCGCAAAGTGTCACGCCGATCCCGCGCTCAAGCCGCCAAAGGCGTGCATCGGCTGCCATCAGGCGAACTATGACGCGACCACGGCGCCGAATCACAAACTTTCGGGCACGCCGACGACATGCGAAGGCTGTCATTCCACGGCTGCCTGGAAACCGGCAGTTCTGAACCATGACCTGTTCTATCCATTGGTTGGCAAGCACCAGACGGCGGCTTGTGCGGCCTGTCACGTCGATCCGGCGCTCAAACCGCCCAAGGTCTGTGCAGGCTGCCACCAGGCGCAGTACGACACTGCGACCGCGCCGAACCACAAAGTGACCGGCATTCCAACGGCCTGTGAGACGTGCCATACGCCCGTGGCGTGGAAGCCGGCGACGTTCGATCATGCTAAGTATTATCCATTGGTTGGCAAACACCAGGCGGCCGCGTGCACAGGCTGCCACACGGCCTTGGGCGTCAAGCCGGCAAAGACTTGCGTGACGTGTCATCTGGTGGACTACGACGCGACGACCACGCCGAATCACAAAGTAGACGGCATGTCAAAGGCTTGCGAGGCGTGCCATACGCCGGTGGGCTGGAAGCCGGCAAACCTGGACCACGATCCGTTCTATCCACTGACGGGCAAACACAAGACTGCGCAGTGCGCCGGTTGTCACAAGACTCAGGGTGTGGCGCCACCCAAGACGTGCGCGGGCTGTCACCAGGCCAACTACGATGCGACGACCGCCCCGAACCACAAGGTGGACGGCATTCCGACGACGTGTGAGTCGTGCCATTCGACGGCTGCGTGGAAGCCGGCGACGCTCAATCACGATCTGTTCTACCCGTTGACCGGCAAGCACAAGACGGTGGACTGCACGGCGTGCCACCAGACCCAAGGGGACAAGCCGCCCAAGACGTGCGCCGGCTGCCACAAAGCGAAGTATGACGGCACGACCAACCCGAATCACGCTGGCGCAGGCCTATCCACGGCCTGCGAAACGTGCCACACGACGGCGGGTTGGTCGCCGGCCAGCTTCGAGCACAGCAAGTACTGGGTCTTGACGGGCAAGCACACGGCCACGGCCTGCGGCGCGTGCCACAAGACACCGGGCGTCAAGTTGCCGACCGACTGCAACGGCTGTCATCAGGCGGACTTCAAGGCAGCCAGCAACCCGAACCATGTCACGCTCGGTTTGCCGACCGCGTGCACGACCTGCCACACGACCAGCGCGTGGACGCCGGCCGCCTTCCCCAGCCACAAGTTCCCCATCAGCTCGGGCAAGCACAAGCTGGCCTGTCTCACGTGTCACACAACGCCTTCGAATTTCAAACTGTTTGCCTGTTCGACCGCCGGCTGCCACAGCGTCTCGAATACCAACTCGAAGCATAAGGGCGTCAGCGGCTACTCGTCCGCCCCCACGGCCTGCGTCAAGTGCCATCCGAACGGCAAGGGGGACTGATGATGCGTTGGCTATTCGCGGCCTTGCTTGGGGCGACGCTTGCCAGACCGACGCTGGCGGCGGAAGTTGCCGGCCTCGGGGCGGGCGGTCGCGAGGTGTACCTGCGCCTGGAACCGGGCGAATCACTCGCCGTGGGTGATGCGCTCCAAGTGGGTGGCAAGAAGGGACAACGGCTGCAAGTGGTCGAGGTGGTTGGTCGCCGCGCGCGGCTCGAGGCCGCGCAGCCAGTGGCGCTGCGCGTCAAGGATCAGGTGAAGATCCAGGCGGTTGCGTCGCAAGAGCCTGAGGCGGCCGCGATCGAAGCGGGTCATGCCTGGAAGGTGGCGCCTGCGCCGCCGCCGGGCCGGGCCGGGCAACTCGCGCAGCAGGCGCAGTTGTGGCGGGAGGTGACGCAGCAGCGGCAGCCGTGGGTGGACGATGTCCACATCCTCGGACGCGAACCCGAAACGCGCATCGGCGGCCACCTGACGTTGGTGGCGGCGGGCCTGCTCGATCGTGCCGCCGGTCAGTCCTGGGGGTTGATGCGCTTGGCAAATCGTCTGGATGTCGAAGGACTTTTCGGCACGCCTGTCGCCTGGCACCACGACCTGTCGGCCTGGATGGACAGCCTGGGCGGTGTGCCGGCGGATTCGCAGCGCCGGATGTGGCAGGTGCGGCAAGCGGAACTCGCGCTCGCGACTTCGCCCTCGCGGGTCTTGGGTGGTTCGATCGGGCGCGGCTATGCCCCCGAGGGCGCCGGCGCCGGTGCCATTGACGGCTCCACGCTGCGGCTGCGCTTGGACGAATCGTTTGAACTGCTTGCATTTGGTGGTTTCCTGCCGTCCATCGCCTCGACCGCCTTCGACGCGCAGGCCTACCGCTTCGGTGCGGCAGCCCAAGCCCATGGCCAGATCGGCGGCTGGCGCAGCTGGAGCCAGGCCAGTTGGTCGCTGGCCCGCCAAGGCACGGCGTGGGACCGCCAGCTCATGGGCCTGGTGGCGCGTGGAGAACATCAGCAATTGGGTGAAGTGCAAGGAGAAGTGGAGCTAGCGGCCGGCGCAATCGACCTGTCAGGCACGACGTGGGCGCACCAGGGCGCGCAGGACACTGGGGTGCGGCCCGTGCGCGGCCTGTTCCAATGGAGCGCGCCGTCGCTGCGCGGTTGGATGCCGCGGCTGCGCTACTCTTACTATCGTGCGGAAATGACGCGGGAACTTGCCTGGACGCTGCCCCTTTCCGGTTGGAGCGCCAGCCAGTACCACCAGATGTACGCCACGCTGGACACGCCACGCGTGCGTGGTTTCGATTTTCAGGCAGCGGGTTGGGGCAGCAAGACGAACTCCGCAGATCCGTGGGAGAGTTGGCGGTGGGGCACCTCGCTGCGTATCGGTCTGCCGCAGTGGCCCTCACCCGCGTGGAACTGGTCGGCCACGTTCGCCGGCCAGAGCGGCACGACGTTGACTGGTGCTTCCGCAGCCCTGGCCGGCGACTGGTCGTTCGCACAGGCGTGGCGCTGGCACGCCCGCGTGCGCTATGCCCACGATCGGGTCGAAACCAGCGCGGTGCGCAGCGATGCGATCGACGCACGTGTGGGCTTTGACTGGGGCAACTCGCCGTGGATCGTCGGCATCACCGTCGGCGGCCGCAGCACACTCTCGACCGACGCCGCCGTGACGCCAGACTGGTTGGACGCTACGCTCCTCGTCGCGCGTCGCCTGTAGATCGGCCCAATCTGGAGACCCATGCCCGCCATCAAGAAGAACCGCTCGCAAACCAACCAGGATCTGCTGCTCTTCGGCCTCGCCGCGATTTGCGTGACAGTGCTGTATCGCATGGCTGGCGACTTCTACGCGGTGCAGGGCGACGCCCAGCTGGATCACCCGCTCTACGATCGCTGGCGCTCGAGTGGCAGCGTCGGCCGTCTGATCGGCACGGCCGCGGTGATCATGTTCGCTCTCAACCTCTTTTACCTCGCGCGTCGCCGCCTGCGCTCTTGGCACAAGTGGGGCAAGCTGCGCCACTGGATGAGTTCGCACGTCTTCTTCGGTCTGCTCGGCGGCGGTTTGTTGTTGCTGCACGCCGATTTCCACATGACCAGTGAAGCGGCGCGCATCTCGGCTCAGGCGGTGGTTGCGCTGCTGGCCACCGGACTCATCGGCCGCTACCTCTACGCGCTGGTGCCGCACACGGCTTCCGGCGAGGAAGATCCGGCAGGGCTGCGCGGCCGCGGCGAAGCAGCCATCGGCCGCCTGCAGGCGCTGTTGCCACCCGACCACCCGCTGGTCGACAAGGTGCGGCATGCCGCGCGGCTGCACGCGCCAACCGGAGGCGTGCGAGGTCTGCGCATGTTGACGGTGGGTTGGCTGCTTCCCTTGGTGCGCCGTCTGCAACTGCGGCATTGGCTTGGGCTGCATCATGGCACGATTCCTCACGAAAATCGCGAGGACATTCGCCGCGAAGCGACGACGGTCCTGGGGCTTGGCTACGACCTCGCTGTCGCTGGAACCGCGGCGTGGATCCTGAGGCGCTGGCGGCTCGTGCACCTCGCTGCCGCCGTGGTCATGGTCTGGGCGGCGTGGCGCCATGTCGCCAGCGCCATCCGCACCGGCTACGACTGGCCATTGCCGGGCGGCATCGTCGCGTGGTCAGGCGGTCTGGGCGCCTTCCTCGCCGCGCTTGGCGCGCGCGAATTCCTCTGGCGTCGCCGCTTTCGCAGGCGCATCGTCATGAAGAAAGTCGCCGCCGGCGCGCCGCCGGAGCCGCCGCCAACGCTGCATCCCTACATCAATCCTGCCATCTGCATCGGCAGCGCCGCGTGTGTGGCCGCCTGTCCCGAGGGCGACATCCTGGGCCTGCTCGAAGGCCGTGCCCGCCTCGATCACCCCGGTCACTGCATCGGCCACGGGGCTTGCGCCGCCAACTGTCCGGTCGAAGCGATCACCCTCGTTTTCGGCAGCTTGAAGCGCGGTGTCGACATCCCCGATGTCTCGCCTCACTACGAGAGTTCGGTTTCCGGCATCTACATGGCGGGCGAGCTCACCGGCATGGGCCTCATCCGCAATGCCGTCGAGCAGGCGACGCAAGCAGTGAATTACATTGCGGCTGCCCGGGCACGCGACAACAAGCCGGCCCCGGATGACGGCCTCGATCTGCTCATCGTCGGCGCCGGGCCGGCGGGCGTGGCGGCCTCGCTGGCGGCTCAGGAAAAGGGGCTGACCTACCTCACTGTCGAGCAAGAACCGGACATGGGGGGCGCTGTGCGCCACTACCCGCGGCGCAAGCTCGTGATGACCGCGCCCATGAAGCTGCCCCTGCACGGTCCTGTCCAGTTCCACCACGTTGCCAAGGAGGAACTGATGGAGCTGTTCCAGACCCTGCGCGACAACCACCAGCCTGCAATCGAATTCGGCATCAAGATTGACGCGTTGGAACCCCTCGGCAGCGAGCCTGGGTTTGTCGTCTCGGGCGGCGGCCGCCGTTGGGTCGCGCGGCGCGTGCTGCTGTGTCTCGGTCGCCGTGGTACGCCCATGAAACTCGGCGTTCCGGGCGAGGAGAGCCCGCACATCATCTACAATCTATTGGATCCAATCGTCTATCGCGCACGAGCTGTCGCGGTGGTGGGTGGCGGCGATTCCGCGCTGGAGGCTGCGTTCTCCCTGGCCAAAGCGGGTGCGAGCGCCGTGCACCTCATCCACCGGCGCGAGGCCTTCGACCGCGCCAGGCAGGCCAACCGCGAACGGCTGCAGGGCCTGGTCGAAACGGGTGCCGTCACGGTGCATTACAACGCGGCTGTCGCCCAGGTCGCCGAAGATCACCTGACCTTGCAGAGTGGTTTGCGTCTCGACGTGACCGACGTCGTCGTCTCGATCGGCGGCACGCTGCCCGTGGCGCTCCTGAAGGCGGCCGGCGTCAAGACGCGCACGCACTTTGGCCGACCTGTGGCAGCGTCGGCATAGCGCCGGTCAATCCACCGCCTCTGGCCCGCGCCGCCAGGGCGCGTCGAACATCATCCGGCCCATCATCGGCAGCGTCCGCCACAAATCCATGATATTGCGAAGTTTGTATCGCCTGATCTCTTTCTGCAGCCACGCTTTCGGCGTCGCTTCGGCCACGTAGAAGGTCGGCTCCCAGCCATCGTCATCCGCCGCGATTCGCCGCTCTTGCACAGCAATGTCATGCAGTTTCGTGCGCGGCTGCACGCGCAGGCCGATGCCGAAATCCACGTAGGTGGCGCCGATCTCGTGGGCCCGCGTCAGCGTTTCCTTCACCGTGTCCTTCGTCTCGCCCGGCCCACCAAGAATCGGGCTCAGCATGAAGACCACGCCAGCACGTCGCAATGCCGCGGTGTCACGCTGTACATCATTGAACATAAAGGTCTTTCCCAGCGTCTTCAACACCGGATCCGACAGACTCTCGGCAAAGACCACGACCATGACGCCGCCTGCACGGCGGTAGAGTGCCAGGAATTCCTCGTCACAATGTCCTGGATCGAAGACTGAGTACAGTTGCAACTGCGCTCCCTGTCGAATGATTTCTCGCAGTACTTCCTTAGCATGCTCCAGCGGTCGGTTGAAACCCGCATCGACGAGAAAGGCACTGCGCACCTTGCCTGTCTGCTTCAAGCGCAACAAATCCGCTGCGACATCCTTGGGTTCGCGCAACACGAAGCGCTTGCCGAAGGTGTGGTACGTGTCACAGAACACGCACGGTTCGGCGCAGCCGGTGCGCGTGACGACGCCGGCCTGCCAGTAGCCGCGCCGGTAGCGCGCGAAGTCGATGAGGTCGAGGTTGTCGAACGTCACGTCGCGATAGCCCGCAATCACAAACGGGTTTTCAACGACCTCGGCGTCGCGCCGGTACGCCAGGCCCGGTGTGGACAAGTCTGGCGCGCCGGCCGCGACCGACGCGACAAAAGCCGCAATGGGTTCAAGGTCATCGCCGGCGATGCCCCATTCGGCGCCCGTCGCGCGCAGCAAGCGAGCCGGATACGTCGTGAAGGCGGTGCCGCCGAGCAGCGATGGCACCGGGCAAGCCTCGCGCACGCCAGCGATGATGCGCATGATCAGCGGAATCGGGTCGAAGTACGCGTCCGGCATCATATTGTCGCGGTTGCGGATCGAAAAGCAGGTCAGCTCCGGCCGGTGTTCCCGCGCCGCCTCGACCGCCGTGCGCACCGGGTCTTTGGCGAACATGAGATCGACGAAGCGCACCTCATGGCCCGCCCGGCGCAGCCGCGCCGCGACCAGACTGGCGCCGATGGGAGTCGGAGACAAGTAGCTATAGGTATTGGTATAAACCACAAGGATGCGCATTGCGTTCTCCTTCGCGGCTGCCGAAAACTCACGGCAAGGACTCGATGGCGGTGGCCGTGCAGTTCTTGGGGGCATTCACTGGGTTGCAGCGCGACGGCGTGCCGCCGGGCAGGACGACGTCGAAATCGGGAAAGCGTGGCAACTTCACGGGAAAATCGCTGCTGATCAGGTGCGCGCCGCTCGCCAGCGCTGCATCCAACTCCGCCTGGGCGAACGCCTTGCCCGACTTGGCATCGCCGTCCGGGTAGGTGCGCACGACGTAGCCGTTCTTTACGATCTCAGGCAGATCCGCTGCATGCGGGTCGTCGCGTTTGACGAACGCCGTGTCAGCGTCGGACGGCTCTCCCATGACAAAGATCAACGCATCCAGAAGGTTCGGGTGCAGCTTCTTGTAGTCGTCGCCGTTGCCGTTCTCGTCCATCATGCCGAGGACGATCTTGCCGCGACCAAAGCCCAGCGTCGGCCAGCCTTGGGTCCGCACGGCCTCCTGCAACGTCTTGAAACTGCCACGCACATCGGCGGGCGTCACGATGCGCTCGCGCGGAAAGATGCTCAGGATTTCGCTGTCCACCTGATCCCAGTGCCCGAGCAGCGGCTCGGCGTCGAGATCATCTTTCGGCTCGAAAATCACGAAGATGGGGTGGTGGCACGGGTGCGCGTCCGACCAGATCCGGATGCGTTGCAGGCAATCTGGCAGGCCGGCGCAGTTCGATAGATCGTCAATCGCAGGAATATGCTTGACCTGAATCGGCTTTTCCGCCTCGAAGTGCAGGTCCAGCTCGAACTGGCGCACGCCCTCGCTCGCCAACTGGACCTCCAATGGCGCATGCGTGTAGGCCAATGCGGGGTCGAGCGGCTTGGGCTTGGCGACGTGGTAGCTGTTGTGCGTTCCCTTGCATTGCAGGTGGTTGATGCGCAGCACAGGGTCCAGGGCGCCGCAGGTCGTTGACTTGACATCTGCCGCGGCATCTGCGGACGACGCCGTGTCGGCGGCGGAGCGCGTGGGCGCTGTGGCGCAGGCAGTGAGGGCGAGCAGCAAGGCGAGGCGGGGCAGCGACATGCGCCGAGCGTAGCGCGGAAGTGCGGATGGTGCCAGATCTCTGCGGCCGCTGGCGTTGCGCCCAAGCGCCCTGTTGCCCAAGGGAAGTTCATCGGTGCCCGGTGTTGTCAAACAGACAACAGACGTTGTCATGTTGACAACATGGCTCTGTTGTCAACACGACAACGCGCCGAGAGTAAAGCCTGTAGATAAGCCGGTGTAGCAACTGGCACGGCGGTTGCACTTCGCGAAAGCGCCGCATTCCGTCGGCAGCGGAGCCTCTCATGCACCTGAGTCCAACCACCGCAGTCGGCGACATCGCCGCCGGGCACCCCAAGTCTCTCAAGGTATTTCACCGTCATGGCATCGACTTCTGCTGCGGTGGGCGTCGCCCGCTGGCGCAGGCGTGCGAGCAGTCTGGCGTCGATCCCCAGGCCATTCTCGATGCGATCGCCGAACTGGAGCAGCAGCCGGGCATCGAGCCGAACTGGGAAGATGCGAGTCTTTCCGCGCTCATGGATCACATCACCGACCGCTACCACCGGCCGCTGGACGAGGAACTGCCGCGTATCGAGGCGATGGCGCGCCGGGTCCATCACGTGCACGGCGCGAAGGATCCCGCGCGATTCCTGGGCATTCTCAAAACATTCATGGCGTTGCGTGACGAACTCGTGCCGCACATGGCCAAGGAGGAGACGATCCTGTTTCCGTGGATCCGCACCGGGCGCGGTGCCGAAGCGCAGACGCCGGTGCGCATCATGCTGATCGAGCACGAAGCGGTGGCGGGGATGCTGCACAAACTACGCGAACTAACTGATCATTACCAGCCGCCGCCAGAGGCGTGCGGTACGTGGCGCGCCCTGTTTCAGGGGCTGGGCGATCTCGAACTGGACCTGATGGAGCACATCCACATGGAGAACAACATCCTGTTTCGCAGGGCTTTGCAGTCGCAAGCTGCGTAGGTGCGTGCGCTACGGCGACTTGCGCTTCTTCTTGCCCTTGCTGCCGAGACTCGCAGGATCCGTCGTTGTTTCGCTAATCTCCACGTCGTCCGCGTCCTTGAGTTTGCGCCGCACGACCATCTGCCGCACGCCGCGCAGGCTCGGCCTCTCCAGCCAGGCCTGGTACAGCAGACCGGGTTGCGTGTTGTAACGGTAATCCTTGTTGATCGAGAATGACGACAGTGTACGGATGATGCGCGTCGTGGCATCGAAGGGCAGTGCGCGGATGTTCGTGCGGTACTGCGCGCTATAGGGCCAGTATTCTTCGGCATTGGACAGGTACAGTGCGTGAATCGTGACGCCCAGCTTCTTGGCTGCCTCGGCGACTCCGACGATGCCCTTGCTTTCCAATAGGTTCGCGGACATGGGCCGCACGCGGCCAGAGCGCACCATGTCGCGCACGAAGGTGTAGATCGCCGGATCGTCCAGGTAGCTGGCGACCTTCTCCTTGACGAGCTTCTTGCGCAAAAGCGTCAAGCGATAGTGGATGTTGCCGCGATTGCGCAAGTAGAGATTGCGGTACAGCTTGAGGCGCGCATCGGTCGCATAGTGGTGGGCGATGCGGTCCAGCGCTTCGTTCTGCTGCCCGGGCGCCCACAGGCGCAGGAAGGCATCGGGCGTCTCAGCCTCCAGCAAGAAGGCGCGGTAGACGGCATGCAGCGCGACCACCATCGGGTCATAGTCGATGAACCAGGCGAAGTCGGGCTTGACCCAACCCAGGAACAAATAGGCCTGATCCGAGCCGACACCGATGTAGCCGCCGCCGAGACCTTGCACGAACGGCAGCCAGAGGTGCGGGTTCCATTCATCGCCGGTCGTGTAGTGGCGGCCGACGAAATCCTCCGTGATGCCAAGCAGCTTCTCGGCCGGTTTGTCTTCTGGCGAGCCCCAGAAGATCGCCCTCTGGTCCTCGGGCAGGGGCAGGACCGCGGCCGAGACGGGGCCGGCAAGCAGGCTGGTCAAGGCGCACACGAGCAGGGCAGGGCGGAACATCGGAACCTCGCGACCAGTTGCGGCCTCGGCAAGCATCGCCCGGGTGCGCACGGCTGCCAAATTCTTGACCGCGCGGCAGCCCCGGGGCTAGCGTCGCGGCATGATCCACCTGCGCCGAGTCTTTGCCGTCTCCTTTTGTCTCGTCCTCATGGGCAGCGCTGGCGCGCGGGCCGCCGAATCATCCAAAGCCGCGTCATGTTTGACCCATGCCGTCCAAGGCATGGCGTGCATTCCCGGCGGAGGGTTCACGCGCGGGCGCAACGACGGGCCGCCGAACGAGAAACCGGCCGCGCCGGTGTGGCTGCAGACGTACTACATGGATGTCCAGGAAGTGACCTTCGCCGAGTACCAGGCCTGCGCGCGCACGGGAAAGTGCAAGCCAGCCAAGCCAATCTACAGTGACTTCAACCATCCAAAGCAGCCGATGGTGGCCATGACGTGGTTCGATGCGCGCGACTATTGCCGGGCCGCGGGCAAGCACCTGCCCACCGAGGCGGAGTGGGAGAAGGCGGCGCGCGGTGAGGCTGGTGACCTATATCCATGGGGAAATGAACCGGTTTCCTGCGAGCGCGCCGTGATCATGGACCAGCGCGGTCGCAGTTGCGGCGTAGCCAAGAGGGGGCTGGCGCGCCTGGCGGATGTCGGCCGCACCTCCCAGGTTCCGGCAAGACCAGCCTATCGCTATGGATTGCACGACATGATCGGCAACAGCTGGGAATGGGTCGCCGACTGGTTCAGCGCCGACTACGCGAAGTGCGGCGCCGCCTGCGCCGGGCCTGATCCCCGGGGACCCTGCAGCGGAGCGGAAAACTGCTCAGGACACAAAGAGAAAGTCTTGCGTGGCGGGTCCTGGTACTGGGACGCCAGCTACGCCACGGGTACGTTCCGGCGACCCTACGGGCCTGAAAACAAGCCCACGTCGCACTTTGGCTTTCGGTGCGCCGCCAGCCTCGAAGAAGCCACCCGTCTGGCCGTGCGCAAGGCGCAGCGATGACTGCGATCCGGCTGATCGCGGTGCTGGGGCTGTTCGCATCGACGCCACTGCTGGCATTCACGTCGCTGGCTACGGGCGGAGAAACGTCCCTTCTCGCTGCAAACACGACACTATCGACTGCGGATCGCCAAGGCGAATGGCAGGGGCAGCCGGGCAAGGTGCAGTTGGCGTCGCTGCACCCGAGTCGCGAGCACTTCCTGCTGCTTTCGCAATCCGCATGCCTGGTTGGCGATGGCTTTGTCCGGCTGCGGCTGACGCTGCCGCACGCCGGCAAGGCTGGGCTGGTGCTGCGGGCGAGCGCGCCGGGCGGCGACCCGGCGGGGCTGACGGGCTACGGCGTGCTGCTCGGCAAGGCGGATGCGGCGCTGGTGCGCTGGGATCGCGGCAAGATGCGGCCGTTGGACAAGCCGTTGCCGTTGCCCAGCCTGGCCAAGACCGCCGCAGTGGAACTGAATGTATGGCTGGTCGGTCCCCACATCGCAGTCCAGGTGCTCGACGGCAAGTCGTTGGAAGTGCTGGGCGCCTTGAGCATGAGTGACCGTGCGCTGACCGAGGGACGGCTGGGCCTGTACGTCCTCGCGCGCAAGCCGCCGGGTCCGATTTTCGATCTGTGGACCGTGCGGCGCGCAGCCACGGCTGGCCAGGCGCAGCCGGGATCAAACCCCGCTGGACTGTATCGTTTTGTTGCGATGTCGGATGCGGCGCTGCAACGGACGGACCCCGATCTGCGCGCGGCGTGGACGCAGGTCGACCGGCAGCAGGCAGTGGGAATCTATCGTGGGTCGCCGCGCGCGCTCGAGAGGCTGCTGCGCGCGGGCATCTCCGCGAAACTATTGGATATTGACTCTCCGTTTCGCTACCTGGACGCAGACTACCGCGCACAGGTGGGCCGTGAGCCCGAGCCGACGCCCACCGGCTTTCGCACCGACCTGAGCTACAAGAATCCGGCCATGCTGGAGGCACTGCTCCGTGGTTATGCAAAGAGATTCAAGCAGTTGGCTAGCGTGGTCGAGCTGGGGCGCAGCGTTCAAGGGCGGCCCATCTTGGCGTTGCGCATGACCGGACCACAAGGGTCGGGGCCGCGGCCCGCGGTGCTGCTCAGCGGTGGTCACCACGGCGACGAGTTGCTGTCGATCGAGTTTGCCCTGGACGCCGTGCAGGGAATCCTGGAACTGGCTGGGACGAATCAAGAAGTCGATGAGTGGCTGGATGGGCTGGACATCTGGTGCGTGCCGATGGTCAACCCCGATGGCGTGCATGCGTTTCTGGAGTTGTCGTCGTATGGCGGACGCAAGAATGGGCGCGACACCAACGGCGATGGACGCTACGAGGCGGGAGACGGCGTCGACCTGAACCGCAACTACCCGTTTCGCTGGCATGCTTTCGGCGAAGTGGGCAGCCGTTCGCAGCCGCGCGACGAGTGGTACCGGGGCCCGACGCCGGCTTCCGAGCCAGAGACACGCGCTATGATGCAACTAGCTGAACGTGAACACTTTATCGCGTCGATTTCCTACCACACGTGGGATACGGTCGTCCTGGCGCCATACACGACGGACGGCGTGCCGAATCCGCAACCGAACGAAGCGTGGCACCTCGCGCAGACCGTGGCGCAGGCTGCGCCGGTGCAGCCGAACCACCGGCGCTTTGTTGTCAAGAGGCAAATCTATCCGGTGGATGGCGTGGATCAGGATTGGCTGCGCGCGACCCATGGGACGGCCGCACTGCTGATCGAGGGCGCGTACCACAATCCGCAAGGCAGGCTGCGGCGCGAGACGGTGACCGCAACACGGGCGACGTGGCAAACTCTGCTGAGGATGGTGGTGCAAGGTCCTGGAATTTCAGGTACAATTCGCGATGCAACGGGTGGGCCGGTGGCGGCGGAGGTCACCGTCGTGGAACAGTCGCCGCGCGCCGGCGAGCGCTGGCTGGCGCGGGCACGCGACGGGCACTTCGATCGCCTGCTGGTCAAGCCGGGTGCCTACACGCTGCGCGTCGCGGTGCCGGGCCACGAGCCGGTGCAGCAGCAAGTCGACGTGCCGCCGGGGCGTCGTGTGCAAGTCACTGTCGTGCTACCGTGGGCAGAAAAGTAGGGGCGCCATGGCATGCTGTCGCGGTCAGCCTGCGCCTGGGCCCACGCTGATCGTGGGAAGGCGCAGTGGGCCGCGAAGCCGATCGTAGACGAGACCGAACAGCCACGTGCCCAGCAGCGCTCCGAGAAGGGCAGCGATAGCATAGACTTTCCCCTCGCCGAGCGTCACGAAGAGCGGCCCCGGGCACATGCCGGTCATCGCCCAACCGACGCCAAAGAGCGCGCCGCCAAAGATGTTTCCGCGGTGACTCGGCTTCGCTGTCAGTTTGATGGCGTCGCCATGCAGCGTCGTGCCGCGCTTCTGCAGCAGCCACAGGCCGGGGGCGGCGACAGCGACCGCGACGCCGATGATGCCGTACAGTTGCAGATCCGTGAAAAGGAACATCTTTTGGATATAGTCGTAATCCGTGGCGCCACTGCGGCTCAGCACGAGGCCAAATGCAACGCCCAAGGAGAAGAGCAGGCTGGACATGGCGAACCTCAGGCGCACAGCACGCGGTAGATCATGTTGGACATGACGGTGCCGACCGCCATGAAGGATAAAGTCGCTTTGATACTGGATGGTTGTAGACGTGCCATGCCGTAGATGCCGTGACCGCTGGTGCACCCGCCAGCCATGCGCGTGCCAAAGCCGATGCAGATGCCGCCGGCGAAAAACCAAGCAAGTTTGGCGGGTCTGGAGAAGTGGAAGGCGTCGTCGAGCATGCCGGCGCTCCAGATGACCTGCCAGCCATGACCGGCGCTGGCCGCAGAGACGGCACCGCCGATGAACAGGCCGAAGAGAAACGGAAATCTCCATCGATCCTGCAGCTCTGGTCTGCGGAAGTAGGGCGCGTTGCTGGCGAGGGAACAGATGTCCTCGAGGCCGCTCGACAGGCCCAGGCCGCGGTTGGCCACGTATTGCAGGACCAGCGTGATGGCGGCGATGGCCAGGCCGGCAAGAGCCCAGTGCATCGGTGAGAGTTCATGGAGAAGGAGCATCGGATCCTCAGGGCGCGACTGGCACCCAGCGCAGAGCGTACACGCAGTTGCGAAGCGCTCAAGTCTCTTGCGGCCGCGCGATGAAGGACTGTTTGGGATGAAGGACTGTGTGATCGGGCTGCTCGTGCTGGCAACGTGCGGCACAATCCGCGAGCCTGAGGATCCGAGAGGTGAAATGCGCTACGCCGATGGCCAGGGACAGCAGATCCGGAACTTTCGCTTTGCCGCGCGCGTCCGCGGTCGCTCGCCGGTAGCCGCGCGACCGGACAGATCGGCTGATTGGCATCGGGCAGTGACAAAAGCGCTGCGGCTCGCGTGCGAATCCGCTGCGTCTGTGCAATATTCGGCAATCGGACTCCGCCAGTGCGCCAACCGGGAGGTGCCACCCATGCGTTTTCCTTTCCGCATGATAGGGTTCCAACGCTTGCTCGCCTTGAGTATCGTCGCCGGTTGCGCCCACGAGGTGCAGGGCCCGGCGCCGCGCGTGGCCACCGTCGCGCCTTCGGTGGCCTGCAGCGTCGAGGTCGCGACGCAAGTCCTGCTGACGGGCTCGGGCTTCTCGCCGGTGATGGGCGGTGCGCTCACCCTGGAGCCCCAGGCGCGGCTGCCCAAGATCCGGCTCGAACGAACCCAACTCCTCGACGGATCCGCCGCGAGCGGTGCTTTCGATGTGCCGGATGATCCAACACGAATCGAAGAGAGTGACGTCGAATGGCGCGACGCCATGCACATGGCTTTCTGGATCTGTCCGCCGGGCAGTTGCTCGGCCGCCACGCCGCGCCGGCAAGATTACGTCCTCGATCCAGGGATCTATGGTGTACGAGTCGCCAATCCCGATGGCAGGAGCGCCACCATCGCTACGGCGCTGACGGTCGTGCCGCCGCCGGACGTGGCGCGCATCGTCCCCGAGGTGCCGTGCAGCGATCGCGACGAGACACTGACCTTGAACGGGGATTGGCTGCTGCGCGTCGGCGACGTGGGCGGCACAGTGCACGTCGGTACCAAGGTGTTTGCGCCGACCCTGAGTGATTGCAGGTTGTTGCCACAGGTGTCCGGTCCTCCCGTTCATGCCTGCAAGACTGCGACTGTCGTCGTACCGAAAGGCGCCCTGGCGCCGGGCATCTACGACGTCGTGTGGGCGGGCCCCACCGGTGCCGCGTGCCACTCCACGACCGCGTCGAGCGTGACGTTCGTGCCGGCACCGGCGGTCGCGCAGGTGCCCACCGACCTCCTGAGCATCGCCGGCCATGCCGCGACCGTGACGGTCGACGGAAGTGGATTTCTCTCTGTCGCTGGTCTGTTGCCGACGGTGGTTCTCGACGCGAAGCACGAGGTACCGGCGACATCGGTGGCGCAGTGCGAGGCCGTATCGGGACCTTCGCAAAAGGTCTGGCGCTGCAAGCGGCTCAGCGCAACCGTGCCCAAGGATTTCGTGCCCGCCGGGAATTACGCCATTCATGTTCGCAATCCAGCGCCCGCCGACGCGACGAGCAGTTCGACGGCCGCCTTGACGTTGGTCGGGTCACCGCAACTCAACCAGCTGGGCTCCCAGGTGACGTGCGATGCGCAGATGGATCGCGAGATCGTCCTTCACGGCAAAGGGTTTCTGACGGTGGATGGCGTGGCACCGACCGCACGAATCGGGGCCGGCGCGTGGATCTCGACAGAGGCGGTGGCCGCCTCCTGCGCGGCGCTTCCCGGTGCCCGTCCCGGCATTCGCCAGTGCTCGCAACTGCGCCTCGGCGTGGCGCAAGGGTCCCTCGATCCGGGCATCTATCCCGTTGAGGTGACCAATCCATTGCCGGCCGACACGACGAGTACGCACCTCGAACTCACGGTCGTGCCGCCGCCGGGGCTGGCCGGCGTGTCTGTGGATGTGGCCTGCAATCAGCAGGGTCCGGTCAAGCTGCTGCTGACAGGCGACCACTTCTTGGATGTCGATGGTCAGATGCCGACCGTGTCGGTTGGCGGGCAGTCGCTCGGCTTGGGGCACGTGGTCAAGGCTTCGTGCGACGCCGTGAAGGGTCCATCGCTGCCGACCCTTCGATGTACGCAGCTGGAGTTTGTCCTGCCGCAAGGCGCGCTGCCAGTCGGCAAGCACCAGATCGTCGTTCACAATCCCCAACCTGCGGAATGCGGCAGCGGCACGGCCGACCTGACGATCCTGGCACCTCCGCACGTCACGCAACTGATGCCGGACGTCCAATGCACGTCGACCTCCCAGTTGAACGTCGCGCTGACGGGGGAAGGATTCCTGACGATTGACGGACAGTTGCCGCTGGTCCACCTCGGGGATCAAGTCGTACCGGATGCCATGGTCGTGCAGTCGTCGTGTGTCGCGTTGCCGGGGGTCGCCGCCAATGTGAAGAAGTGCACCAAAATCCAGTTGGCGTTGCCGAAAGACGGCCTTGTCCCGGCCAACTACCCGGTCACTGTGGAGAATCCCCAGCCCGTGGGCTGCGACAGCGCGCCGGTCGATCTGACGATCGTTCCACCGCCCACCGTGGCGGCGCTGGACGGCGACGTGCGCTGCAGTGCCCAGGGTGGCATCACACTCAAGCTGACTGGCGATCACTTCTACACCGTCGCCGGCAAAGCGCCGTCGGTGACGATCGGCACCAAGAAGTGGTCGACGACGGCCGCAACGGCGTCGTCGTGCACGACGGTCGCGGGGCCGGTCGGGGCGATTCAGCGCTGCACGGAACTGACCCTCGCCCTGCCGCAAGCAGCCTTGCCGCCGGGGCATTATCCGGTCGGGGTCGAGAACGCATTGCCGGGAGATTGCGCCAGCACGGGGCCGGAACTCACCGTCGTCGCGCCGCCGGCCTTGGGCAGCGCTGGTGTGGACCTTGTCTGCAACGCGGAAGGGGCCGTCGATCTCCAGCTCTCCGGCGCGAGCTTTCTGCAGATCGGCGCCGTCAAACCGACCGTGAAGATAGGCACTTCGCTTCTGCCGGTGACATCGCTCGCGGGTTGCCTGCCGCTCGCCGGCGTCGTGGGCGCCGCGCAGCAGTGCTCGAGCTTGACTGTGACCGTGCCCAAGGGAACGCTGCCCCCGGGTGCGTCGACCGTCGCGGTGATCAACCCGGTGCCGGCCGGTTGCGTGACAACAGAGTCCAAGTTGCTGACCGTGTTGGGCCCTCCGATTGTTGCGAGCACGGCGATGCCCGCTGTTTGTCTGGCTCAGGGGACCGCCACGCTGACGGTCACGGGATCAGGTTTTCTCAAATATGGCAATGACTTGCCACAGTTCAAGATCGCCGGCCAGACCTTCGCCGCCTCA
>Ga0172370_10001979_pt1 | contig 30238 bp, 20 predicted proteins | sample LakKiv5m_FD_114538 | JGI IMG/M metagenome (GOLD analysis project Ga0172370, IMG submission 114538) | Freshwater microbial communities from Kabuno Bay, South-Kivu, Congo - kab_022012_11.5m | ecosystem: Environmental > Aquatic > Freshwater > Lake | place: Democratic Republic of the Congo...
ATTCGTTTCTAATTTGTAACCTCAACTTTTTAATTTTGATGTCTAAAAGTGTTCCACATTTTTTTCAGCGTTTTTTAAAACAAAAAAGTCCCGATTTCTCGGGACTTCCAGCGGAGAGTCAGGGATTCGAACCCCGGATAGACTTGCATCTATAACGGTTTTCAAGACCGCCGCATTCAACCACTCTGCCAACTCTCCGTTTAAATAAATTTTCTTAAAAAACGCTCACAACTATAAGAAAAAATTTTTTATTTCTCCATTTCCCTTATTATCATAGAAATTTTATTCATTCACGATATTCAATATATTTCAATACAGAATCATTCATTTCCGAGGCTAAAATGTCATTTCAAAGATTTATCATTTATTTATTACTGACTATTATTTCTCTTAACACCGTCATTAATGCACAACATATAATTAAAGTTCCGGCATGGACCAAACAAGCAATTTGGTATCAAATCTTTCCTGAAAGATTTTCTAACGGCGATAAACACAACGACCCCAAACCGGAAGATATGAAAGGCGCCTGGCCGTTTTTTGTTCCGGTGGGCTGGACAATTACACCATGGACTCATGATTGGTACAAACTTCAGCCTTATGAAAAAGCTCTAGGAAAAAACTTTTATGATATAGTTAATATCCGCCGCTATGGCGGCGATCTACAAGGAGTGATTGATAAACTTGATTACTTGAAAAAGCTTGGAATTACTGCCATCTATCTCAATCCAATTTTTGAATCACCTTCTCTGCATAAATACGATGCGACGATGTACCATCACGTTGATAATAATTTCGGTCCCGATCCGGAAGGTGATAGAAAAATGTGGGCAGAGGAAAATCCAGCCGATCCCAAAACTTGGAAATGGACAAGTGCCGATAAACTTTTTCTCAGACTCATCAAAGAAACTCACAAACGTGGAATGAAAATTATTCTCGACGGAGTTTTCAATCACATGGGACAAACTTCTTGGGCTTTTGTAGATATTCAAAAAAATCAGCAAAACTCTAAGTTCAAAGATTGGTTTACTATAAAGAAATGGGATGATCCGGCAACTAAAGAAAATGAATTTGATTGGCAAGGTTGGGTTGGAATAAAGGATTTACCGGAAATTCGTGAAGACGAAAATGGAATTGTCACCGGACCGAAAGAATATATTTTTAGTTCCGTCAAACGCTGGATGGATCCGAACGGTGATGGTAAGGTTGATGACGGAATAGACGGGTGGCGTTTAGATGTTGCTGAAATGGTTAATCATAAATTCTGGAAAGAGTTTAGAAAATTTGTGCGGGGAATAAACTCTGAAGCATATATTGTTGGCGAGGTTTGGTGGGAAGACTGGAATAAAAATAAAATGTTTGATGCGCGTCCGTGGATCGCAGGTGATGAATTTGATGCAGTTATGAATTACAGATATATGCGCGCAAACAAAAATTTTGTTCTCAACAAAAAGAAACCCGACGACACTCAAGCTTATATAGATTCCTTAAAGACAATGATGAATACTTATGGAGAGAATTACTATGCTATGCTCAATTTGCTCGGAAGCCATGATACAGAACGCCTTGCGTCTGTAGTTATTAATCCGGATTATGAATACGACCATCAAGCAAATGCGCGAGACAGTAAAGATTACGATATACGTAAACCGAATGAAAATGAAAGATTAAAACAAAAGTTAATGGTTGCATTGCAATTTACTCAGCCGGGTGCGCCTTTAATTTATTATGGTGATGAAGCTGGAATGTGGGGCGGTGACGATCCCGATGAACGCAAGCCAATGGTTTGGAAAGAATTTAAATATGAATCTGAAATTTCACATCCATTCGGTTTACCCCGCCCAAAAGATGAAGTTAAATTCGATGGTGATCTATTCCAATGGTACAAAAAAATGGCAACAATTAGGAATAATAATAAAGCTCTGTCGCTTGGAGAAATTCAATTTTACGTTGTTGATAAGGAGGAGAAAATTCTTGCCTACAAAAGCACATTAAATAATGAGACTATATTCGTCGTCGTAAACAATAATGAAAGCTCAAATCAAATAAATATTAAGTATGGTTCTTTCTTGAGCAGGAAAACAAATTTTGTTGATCTCGTAAAAAATAAAAGGGTTGTGTCGGATGATGATTCACTTCAATTGCTTCTTCATCCATATCAGATTGTAATATTGAAGGATAAAGGTAATCTTTAATAAATGATGCTGAGATTAATAGTACGCCTATTTTTCCGATAGGTAACCAAATTTCTTTAATAAATACTGGGGATCAAATTTAATTATTCTTTTCACGTAAGAGTAAGAAGCATAAAAGCCCAATCCTCCATTGATATTTGTTATATCGGAGGGAAAATTTCTGATTGTGAATCCATAATCAAAAAATAAATCGGACGAAAAATAGCTCGTTAGATTCTCGTCGTATAAAAATATTTCAATTTCCAGCGGTGCAATGGAATATCTTCCTTTAGCCGGGTCTCCGGCAGAAATATTTTGCAAAACTTGCTCAAATAATTTTCTATCAATTGATAACTCATTCTTAAACGATGTATTAATATAATCCGAAAAATTATTGCCGGCAGTTAATGAAGAGACATTGATAGGAATATTAACTTTGAATTTATTTTTTACTCCATTTAAATCTCTATAATAATAAGGAAGGGTAACTCTTTGTGCTTTAACCAGACTTAAACTGCTTACCCAAACAACATTCATACTTGAAGTATCTCTTCCAATTAAAGGTCCGGGAATATATGGAAGTGTTTTTTCTTCATCGAAATAAATTCCATCCGGGATTTTTGTCTTGGAAGAAAGTTTTTGTCCATCCGGCAAAGAAATATTTAACTCAACTTCTTTACCGAAAACAGGTCTAAAATTTTTAATATAGTAGTACTTCGCCGGTGTATTATATCTTGTGTTGATGTTTTGTAAATCAATAGTATCTCTAAAATAATATTTTGTGTTTGAATCAGAATACTTCAGCCATACCAATGCGCCCGTAACTGCCGGATCTTCTGTGTTACTGTACGGATTAAATCCATCAACACCGTAAAGTTTGGAAACATATGCAGTCTGTAAAGTTGTATCTCCTCTTAGAATAAGATTGACATCATATTTTACCGGTAAATCACCTACCGGAGAAATGTTTTCTTCACAGCTGTAATTAATAAGCACGGTAATTACGGAAAAAATTGTAAGTAATAATCTTTTCATAACTCAACCTTAACAGAGGCAGTTAAAAGGAAAGGAAGCATGTTTACAATTTTCCCGGTTGACTGATCGAAATAAAAAATGTTCTTCCTGTTATACACATTTATTGCGCTCACATCTAAATTCATCTTTAAGAAAGAAAGATTAATTCTTTTTGATAGAATTAAATCCAAGCGATGATAATCCGGCAACCTTGCTGTATTTTTATCTCCGAAAAAAGTAATCGGGAAAAGTGATTCATAGATATTATAATCATTTAAAAAATTATTTAATGATAGTTTATCGTAATAGCCGAGCTGCTGAGTAAATGGAAATCCCGAGTGATACGCCCAATTTGTACTTAGCTTCCAATCATAAGACAAATTAAAGGTGAGCAAAAAATTTAGATTATGTCTTGAATCATATCTCGGACTATATCTAATTCCGTTTACTTCCTTAAAAGACCAGCTTAAAGCATAAGACAAAGCTACATCAATTAAGTTCGAGTTAAATTTAGTTTGTAATTCACCTCCGTAAGATTCACCCGAGCTTTGTAATAAATCCGGCTCGGTAAATAATATTTTATTTTCATTTAATGTCGGCGAAGACACAATTTTTTTATAATAACTTTCAACATTTATCGAAAAGTTACCGGATAATTTTGATGTTATTCCGAATACATATTGAAGTGATTTTGTCTTTCTTAAATAATCCGGGACAATAATTACAGGATCAAATAATGATAGAACTTCCCTTTCATCAACGATTGTAGTGAGTTCTTGCTGGTAAATTCCAAATGCTGCTTTTAATGTTAACTCCGGGAATAACGTGTAGGAAATATTAATACGCGGTTCAATAAAATCACCCTTTGCGGCAATATCTTTTAGATTAAATCTTGCACCAAGGTCTATGCCCAGGTCCGTGAACTGCATAAATTTATAATTTACATATGCATTTGATCCTAAACCATCATCACCCACATCCGCTCTAAAATCAAGCCGGTTAATTAAAAATAAACTTGTTGAAACAGATTTAACGTCAACGCCGATGCCAACTTCATCTTTACTGTCCAATACATATAAAAAATCTGCTGCTATTGTAAAATCGTTTACCTCATTCAGTTTTGGTTTTACAGTACTAAGTTTTTGAATTATTTCATTTCTATAATTACTAATTGATATTCCGAAGTCGAGGAAGAAAGGAATTTCGCCCACGGTGAATACTTTTAGTCCCCAATTATTATTCCGCCATTTGTAATCAGGTCTATTTTCTTCCGGATATTTTAAATTGTCTTCGCTAAATAATCCGTGAAGAGAAAATTTTGATCCTGAAAAAAAGATTGGATTAGAATAATTGATTTTAAAAGATGCATCATAGAAATCAACGGGCAGATCGTTATTATTTACAAATTTCTTCAAGATATCATTCGATAAACTTTTTCTGCCGGAAAAATAAAATGAACCATAAGGTATAGGGCCTTCTATCAATCCTTTGGCAGAAAGCAAGCTCGCACTTAATTTCGCCCCGAATTTATTTTTATCTCCGTCCTTTGTAATAATTTTTAAAATGGATGAAATTGCTCTGCCATAATTAGCAGGAAATCCGCCTCTGAAAAATTCAACATTATTAATTACATCGGGGTCAATTACACTGAAAAGTCCAATGGCATGAAACGGATAATAAACAGGAATGCCGTCCATAATTATTAAATTCTGATTTGATTCTCCGCCGCGAACATTAAATTTAACAGAAACGTCTCCGGTGGATTGCACGCCCGGCAATGATGCTAAAGATCTTAGAAGATCTGTTTCAACGCCTTTTGGTAAAGTTTCAAGTTCTTTTGGAGTAATTATAGTTTTACCTAATTCGAGATTATTTTTATTCTTATTTAAGTATTCGGTTGTTTCAATCGCATCAAATTGAATATTGGACGGTATCATAAGAATTTCAATTTCTGTAATAATGTCTGGCTTAACTAGAATACTAAGCTGCTGTGTTTTATATCCTACATACGATACGACAATTGTATAATTCTTATTTGCCGGAACGGATGGAATAATAAAATAGCCTCTGTTATTTGCCGAAGCTCCAATATTTAATTCCTTAATAAATACATTTCCGAACGGGAGTGATTCTAACGTGGAAGATTCTTTTACAACGCCGCGAATTGTTCCTTTTTCTTGCGCAGTAATTAGACCTGTTAATAAAAGGCTAACTATGATTATTCTGATTAATGATTTCAATTATCTTATAACTAAAAATTTGTGTGTTAAATTAAATAATTTTTCGTGGAATGAAGAATGTTCATTTTGTTTTAATCAATCCGAATTCATTTTTACGGACAGTTAAATTTTGTTTATTTTCCAGTTATGGTAATCCGTAATTGCAAAGCTTGATTAATTATCTAATTATTTTAATGAAAAAGAATTATACTCTTCCGAAAATTTCTAAAAAGCATCCTTTTTACTTTTATATCATACTCATTTTAATACCGATAATACTTTTATTTTTTTTAGAAGCGGGACTGCAATTATTTAACTACGGATATTCTACTGATCAATGGGTTGAGATAAACAATAATAAATTAATACTCAATCCCGAAATTGCTTACCGTTATTTTCACAAGACGAGCGGAATTCCCTACCCGACGCGCGATTCATTTGACAAAATAAAAAGTTCAAACTCAATAAGAGTATTTGTTCTTGGTGAAAGCAGTACAGCAGGATTTCCATATTCACCCAACGGCACATTTTCAAAATATATTAAGAAGAGATTACTTTTAAATTATCCCGATAGAAATATTGAAGTAGTTAATCTTTCTATGGCGGCTATAAATTCTTATACACTTTTAGATCTTATGCCCGGAATTATTGATCAAAAACCAGATTTGATTATTATATACGCCGGCCATAATGAATATTACGGTGCTTTAGGCGTTGCATCAAATGAGTCACTCGGTAATTCGAGAATTCTTGTAAAATTGATGCTTTACTTAAATCGTTTTAAGACTGTTCAGTTAATAAGAAATTTTATTGATTCAATTACTTCTCTATTTAAATCTGATATTCCTCAAGCCGGAACTCTTATGCAACGAATGGTGAAAGATCAATTAATACCAATTAATTCTGAGATATATTACGATGGAATAAATCAATTCCAAAACAATCTTGATGAAATATTCAAAATGATAAGCACTGCTAAAATTCCGGTAATCATCGGAACATTAACCAGTAATCTAAAAGATCAAAAACCATTTATTTCTTCTCCGGCAAAAAATTATCCGGCAGCAGATGTGGTTTTTAACAACGCAGAGAAAATGCTTTCGGAGAAAAAAATAAACGAGGCAGATTCACTTTTCGAATATGCTAAAGAATTAGATCTCCTTCGTTTCCGTGCACCTAAAAAAATAAATTTTATTATAAAAGAGTTAGGCAAAAAATATAATTACACGGTAGTGGATTTTGATTCAATATTTAAGGCCTTAAGTCCGGATGGAATTGTTGGTAATAATTTAATGTCGGACCACCTTCATCCTACTCTATTTGGCTATAAATCAATGGGCAAAATATTTTATGACGAAGTTATGAAAAAAAATATTTTTCCAACGCCCAGCAGTTTACTATCAAACGAGGAACAGGATAAATATGTTTTCAATAATTATAGTTTTACCCGAATTGATTCCACAATTGCACAATTCAGATTATTCATTTTAAAAAATAGTTGGCCGTATAATTTAGAAAAGCAAAACATTAATCTTCTTTATGAAAAAATCCCAAGAAAAGATATTACCGACTCTCTCGCCTTTCTGGTTATTAAAGATGAATTATCCTGGGAGCTAGCACATAGAAAATTAGCTGAAAGATATTTACAAGATTCGAAAATTGATGGATTCGTACAAGAAATGGAAGCTGTTATTGATCAATTCCCGGACGAAATAGCATATTATAAAATTACTGCGGGCAATTTGGTAGAAACATCAAATTTTGATTTGGCCGAATCGTATCTAAAAAAATATTATGAGATTATTCCTGATGCGTTTTGTACTAAATGGCTTGGGATAATTAATCTTAACAAAAAGAAAATTAAGGACGCTATCTTTTATCTTCAAAAAAGTTTAGAATTTAATTCCAGTGATCCTCAGACATTCTATAACATTGCAGGCGCTTTTGCGTTAGACGGTAATTACAAAAAGGGATTGGAATATATTAATCAATGTTTGAAAATTGATCCTGGTTTTGACGGTGCTATAAATTTAAAAACAGAATTGCAGAATATTCTTGCAGGAAAAAATAATTAGAATATAGCATAAATAAATGGTGCCAGAGCTGATCCTTTAGTCAATATAATTAATCCGCCGAGAAGAATTAAAAAGAAAACAATTGGCATCAGCCACCACTTTTTTCTCTCTCGGAGAAAACTCCATAGCTGACCTAATGTAGATAGTTTGCTCATATAATCTCAATCAATTTATTTTCACTAATAAAGTCTAATGATAAAATTAACTTCAGTCAAGTCTGCTTCTTCCCCGACGTTTCATTTTTGATTATCTTGGTTTATAAATTTTACCGGAGAATTTTTAGTGCTTACAAAAGGTCAAATTAGGTACATCAATAAAAACAAACATAAGCTATCGCCTGAAAAACTTTCAAGTAATTTGAAGTTACCAATTGAGGAAATTCAAAAGTATCTGGAATTGAATCCCGCACAAAAAGCTCCATTTTATTTTTATCTTATCATGATTTTAATACCGATTCTTTTTCTTATTGTCTTAGAAGTAGGTCTGCGTTTATTTAATTACGGAACTGATTTATCAATGTGGATAAAAGCTACTGAGGGGAAATTAATGCTTAACCCCGAAGTAGCCCGCCGTTATTTCTCAACAATTAAAAGCCCGCCGTCTTCTATTGAAGATATTTTTGATGAAGAGAAAAAAGATAATTCTTACCGCGTATTTGTTTTAGGAGAAAGCAGTGCAGCAGGTTATCCTTATATGCCGCTTGGTTCTTTTTCACGTTATATACGTAAACGATTGGAGCTTTCTTATCCGCAAAATAAAATTGAAGTAATTAATATTTCCCTAACCGCCGTTAATAGTTATACCGTGAGAGATTTTATACCCGAAGTACTTAAACAGAAACCGGATTTAATATTAATCTACACAGGCCACAACGAATATTACGGTGCATTAGGTGTCGGATCACTTGAGTCTTTGGGTAATTCCCGTTCTTTAGTAAACTTAATTTTGTATCTCAATAAGTTTAAGACTACACAACTGGTCAGAGATTTTATTCAGTGGATTGCGAAAATATTTACCGGTGATGATTCAAAATCCAGCGGAACATTAATGTCCCGCATGGCTAAAGAACAAACAATAACATTTAATTCCGATAATTATAAGGCCGGAATTGAGCAATTTAGAAGTAATATGAGAGATGTGATTGAATCAGTAAAAAAAGTAAATATCCCCATAATTCTCGGAACATTGGCGAGCAATTTAAAAGATCAAAAGCCGTTTATTTCGGTCCAAGATAAAAAATATGAACCTGCAGAAAAAATTTATGAGGAAGCTCAACAAGTATATAATTTGTCACATTACAAATCGGCAGATTCACTTTTCCGATTAGCTAAAGATCTAGATGCATTACGGTTTAGAGCTCCGGAAGAAATTAACAACATTATTAAAAATTTCGGAAATGAATTTAATGTCCCGATTGTAAATGTTGATTCCGTATTTGATGCAGTAAGTCCTAATGGAATTGTTGGAGATAATTTAATGACTGACCATCTTCATCCAACACTTCATGGCTATCAATTAATCGGTAAAATTTATTATGATGAAATGAATAAGAATAATTTTCTGCCAAAAAATATTTCTCCTTCAATTAATTATAACGAGCAAGATCAAATTACGATTTCAAGATTTCCTTATTCAAAAATGGATTCTACAATTTCTGCTTACCGGATAAAACTTCTAAAAAACGATTGGCCTTATATTGATCCGAAGAATAAAATTCCTCTCACAAAATTAATTATACCAAATACATATGAAGATACACTTGCGTTAAGGTTAGTCAATGATGATATAAACTGGATTGAATGCCATCAAAAAGCCGCAGAAAGAAATTTACATAACAGAAATATTGACGGATTTCTACAGCAAATGGAAATATTAATTTATCAATATCCGGTCATTGTGGAGTATTATAATTATATAGATCAACTTGCACTTGATTTGCTAAAAATAAAAGATTTTGAAAAAGCGTATAAGGTTCTGCTCAAGCGGTATCAAATTAAACCGAACGAACTTTCAACAAAATGGCTGGGAACTATTGATTTGAATTCATCTCGAATACCTTCTGCCATTAAATATTTAGAAGAGAGTTCTTTATTCAACCCAAATGATAATCAAACTCTATACAATTTAGCAGGGGCTTACGCGCTGAATAAAGATTACAGAAAAAGCTACGATATAATTTCAAAAGTGTTGAATACCGATCCGAATTTTCCCGGTGCTCAAAATTTATTGCAGCAGATTAAAAATTTATTAAATAAATGAAATCAATACTGCATTTGATTTAAAAATAAAAAGCCGGACTTATTCAGTCCGGCTTTTTATTAATCAATAAAAGGAAAATTACTTAATCAAAAGCATCTTCTTGGTAACATTGTAATTACCGGCTTCGATTCTATAGAAGTAAACTCCGCTGCTTAATTTAGTAGCATTGAAATCTACATTATAAGAACCTGCTCTCATTTGTTTGTTTAATAGAGTTTGAACTTCCTGACCGAGAACATTATAAACTTTCAAACTAACTAATTCATCAGACGGTAACGAAAATCTGATTACTGTAGTCGGGTTGAAAGGATTTGGATAATTCTGTTCTAGATTAAATGTAGTTGGAATAGAATTTTGAATTTGTTCAACAGCACTTGTTAAACCTCTCGGTAAAGTTTCAATCTGACCGGTTTTGGCTTCAGCATTTGTCCAAACATCTGTCTCAACGGTATATGGTTGAGTAAAGTTTCTACTTGATGGTTGAGGAATAAATCTTACTCTATAGACAAAGTTTGCAAAACCTGTAGGCTCTTTTTGAACACCGTTTGGAGCCGGTTTACCGTATTCATAAATGTATGTAAAGCCGTTAAATGCCGGGCCAACAACATTTACAGATGCACTGTAAAACAATGTTGATCCTTCTCTTGTAAGTCTAAGAGCTCTATCCTGTCCTTCTTTCCATCCCATCTTTGCTGCCCATGCTGCTTGTCCTGGAACTAAGAATACAGTATCTGTAGCAGCATTAAATGGAATCGCCTGTTTGACAGGATCCGTTGCCGGAGTCATATCAACTCTAAATTTAGCTGTAACCGTTACACCGGCAGGAATAATAAATGAAGGATAAATATCATTGAAGTATGGTCTAGCATCAAAGTTTTGGTTTGGAACACCTTTGAACTTAATTGTACGGTTACCACCGCCTGTTGAGAATGGTCTTTCATAACCGGCATCACCGCCAAGTGGCCCGGTTTGATTGAATGCCTCAACACGGTATTTATGTGGAAGATCGGAATTTACTTCCCAAAGTGTAAATCCAACACTTAGGAAATATCCTGCCGGATTAAGTGGATCTTGGTTCATACTTGATTTGGTAGGATCGTTTGCATTCCAACCGTTAAAGCTACCTCTAATTTGTAATTGATCTTTAGCGGGATCAAAGAGACCTGTTGCTTGAAGAACTGTAAGATCGCATTCAAAGTTAACTGCACCATCTCTTAGAGTAACTGTAGGATCAACGTTATTCCACGGCCTTGCAATATTTTGAGCTCCGTCAACAATCCAAGCGGTTTTGTTCGGGTCGTCTTCCCATGGAGTTCCGCCGTTTTTATCTCCGTACAAGAATTTGTAGTTGATCAATTGTGCTGATTTTATTGTAACAGTTGCAGAATAGATAGAATCGTTTGGTGCAGCTCCAGCAACTAATTCGGTTGCTGTGGTATTCCAGCCGTTGAAATCACCTGCAACATAAACTTTACCGGTACCTTTAACTAGCGACTGTTGTTTAATTGGTAAACGCATATCTGCCTTAAAGGTAACAGAAGCATCAGCGCCAGTCGGCATAGCTTCATTATTATACCAAACAACCGGAAGAACCATATCTGTAGTACCAACAACAACCGATCTGTTTGGTTGACCGCTTAATTCGTCTTTGCCCCAATCCGTACCGATTGCATATTTGTATTCATACGTTTGGTTAGCATCAACCTGAATTGTTTTTGTATAAATGGAATCTGTACCCGGTCCAGTCATTATTTTTTCAGTATTAGCAGGCGGAGTATTTAACCAGTTGTTAAAACCGCCCGCCACGGTGACAACATCCGTACCCGGAACAAATATTTTCTTCTTAGCATAGACTTTCATATCAACCTTAAAGGTCACATTAACCTTCTGGGCGAACGAATCAAGAGTCCATGCACAAAGAAATACGACCATAAAAAGTAGAGTAAGTTTTTTCATTGTGCCTCCATAAATTAAGTTAGTTAGTGCCACTATTATTATGAGTGGAATTTATCATTTTTTTATTCCAGTTCAAAAACTTAACATCACACCAAAACTGTGCATATTATCTAAATACTTTAATTTTTGAAATGAATAATCTACTGCAATTTTAAAGAATTTCAACCCATCATATTTTATCCCTGCTCCAAGCGTTAAACCTTCCTGAGTATCTTTAAGGAATAATGTTTTGTATCCGCCTCTTATTGATATTAAATCATTAAACAAAGATAATTCACCGCCTACATTAACCCATTGATTGTTATCGTTAGGATGAGTTGCATCTACGGCTAATGTTAATCTGTGCTGATCCATAATTTGAAAATCGCGTGAGATACCTACTTGCAATCGTAATGGTAATTCAAATTGATCGGTAGCATAATAGGCATCAATTGTTGCATTGTTACCGTTTCTTTGCGGATCAGGGTCGTGGCGGATTAAAAGATCTTCGCCTTTAATTTGCATCTTGGTGCCATAATTTGAAATACTGCTTGCAAACCTAATTCCATAGAACGGTGTTTTGAAAATTGTTCCGATATCGAAACCTATACCATCCGCACTTGAATTAAAAATATTCTCCCGGATATATTTTACATTTACACCAACCGAAAAATCTTCGGTAATAAATTTTCCGTAAGAAAGTGCAAACGCATAACTGCCGGCAGAAAATTTTTCTCCTGTTCCTTCGGGAAAATACTCCGTAGTAACTTCCATATCTCCTATATTCAATGCAGTTACACTTATCCCGACATTACCAATTGAGCCTGCAGGAATAACTATACCAATAAAGTTCACATTAATATCTGCGAACATTTTAGTATAGGTAAATACAGTTTGAAATTCATTAAGGTTTGCAATACCGGCAGGATTCCAATACATGGCCGAAGCATCGTTAGCTATTGAACTAAAAGCTCCACCCATTGCATTTGCACGCGGACCAATTCCAATATTCAAAAACTTAGCGGCAGTTGTTCCCGTCTTAGTAACCTGTTGTGCAAAAACAGGTTGCAATAAAACTGCAGCTACAATTACAGTTATTAATAATTTTTTATTTATCACGATAAACTCCTTAAATTTATTCGTACCTATACTTCTAATGAACAGGTTACAATTATTTAATTACTGCAAATTTTCCTGTCTTCACTCCTATACCCGGAGCGTCAACTTGGAATACATAAACTCCATAAGCAACATTCAGTTTATCTTTTGTGAGCATTTTCCATTCGGCAGAACCATCATTCAACGGACTATCGTGTTCGATAACATCTACCAATTCTCCGCTTATAGTAAAAATTCTTATTGTACATTTATTAGGCAAGTGATTAAAATGTAATGGGCGTGGTCCCCTTCCGCTCGAATAAGGATTCTTTGGTTCCCACTGTGCAGATGCTACATACGGATTTGGAACAACTTTGATTCTATCTAAATCTTCTTTGGCTTTATCGTTATCAATTTTTCCCATTTTTGCAACAAATCTAAATATATCGCTGGAGAGGAAAGGTTTTTTCAATTTAAGTTCTATTTTATCGCCAGCTTTTGGTAATCTTGTAAGAGGTGATGCTGTTGGTACATCATTTAAGTAGAACCACCAAGTAAACACAAGATTGTTATTATTATCAGGTTCTAAGAAAACTATTCTATCTTTGAATCCTTGACTATTTAAAGAAAGCACACCGTCGTTTCCATCAACTTCAATAAATCCGAAATCTATATACTTTTGTTTACTAACATTATAGACTTTGAAGTTTACAGGCTTCGACGGGAAATTACTAAATCTAACTGTAAATGCTTTTGAGGTACCAAATCCCACATCGCCAAATTCAATACGATAATCGTTAGGTCTCTCTTCTCCCTGAAATCCGCCAGGGAAAACAAATTTCTCAAATCTATAATCAACTATTTGAGGATCATTCCAAATTGATGTTGTTCTATTTACTTCTACTCTTTGTTCATTTGTAAATCTAAGTCTGAATCCGTCAGTTAAAGGTTGTTCATATGTTGTTTCCAGATGTTTATTTTTATTAATAAGGGTAGTTCCTGCTGTCGAATCAGTTAGTGTATAATTCTTTGTTGTTAATGTATCAGGTTGACCGGAACGTTTAGAGATTTTAACAGTGTCTTGAAAAGTTAAGAAGTAAACATGCCCTTCTTTTATTTTATTAATATCAATTACATCATAATTAACTGATCCGGATGTAGAACCCTGAACAAGTTTAATATCACCGAGAGTAGGTGCAACATAACCGCCGGCCGGAGCTTCGGGTTTGATGCGTACAACGTTTGATCCAAGTTTTACACTTCCATCTGCCTGCAGTGAAATTCTAATTGGTGACTCCGAAGGAATAATATCTCCTGCAGCATATCCGAAATCGAAAGATGTAAGTGCATAATAATAAGTAAATCCATTTTGAACGGTTGTATCAACAAATGTATGTTTTATTCCCGAGTCTGTTCCTATATAATATTTAACGCCGTCAAGATCTACAGGGAAGAATCCTTTGATTCCATCATTTAAATCAAAAATCTTTAGCGGAGTTTTAAATATTTTATTACCATAACCGTTTGTAATATTTTGTGCATCAAGAAATGCCGGATCTGAAGAGCGATAAATTCTATAACCTTCAAAATCTTTACCGGTACCACCGATCGCATCAATGTAACTATCGAACGAAGATTCGGCAATATCATCCCAATAAAGTGTTACTCTGTTATTACCGGGAATTGCAGTTAGAGTTGGGGTAAGCGGTGCATTTGCAAAACGATAATCGTTATTATAAGTCTCTTGAGCTCTAACTCTTTTCCGAAGAATTTCATTTTTTCTAAAAAGTCCGTTTGGATCCGGAACAGGACCATTTGAAAATAAAACTGCTATAGAGATTGGTTCAGTCTGCCCGGATTTCAACGGGAATAATCCTGACGAAACAAATAAATCATACTCACCGGCTACAACAAGTTGTGGATCATAAAATTTACCCGGAATCATAAAATCAAACCATATTTGAGCATCGCTATTAATATTTAATCCGCCGGCAGGAACATAAGCGGCATTTGTAATACCAATCTGGTCAGTTTCAGAAACATCAGTAACATCCACTTTAGGTTCGCCGGGTAATCCAAATCGAGCGCCGGATGTTGGTTTACGATCTCCCTCACCGGGGTCACCGGTATCAGGGACACCATCTAATCCAACATCGTCACGTAATGGATTCCAATCGTAATCATTATCAATACCGTCATTTCTGGCTTCGTCAATCATAACATCAATACCATCATCAATGCCTTCGTCTATTGCACCATTATTATCGTTATCAATTCCATCAGCATATTTTTTACCTAAAGTAGAAGCAACAACATTATATAAAATAATTTTGCTGTTAACACGGTATCTATAATACGGTGCGTCTGCGGCTGCCTGATTGATCATTGCTTGAGTAATAACCGGACTGCCCTCTTCACCATCACCGTCATTATCAATGCCGTCTTTAAATGGATATCCTAATTTATCCGAGGTAACATTTATTAAATGAACTTTTCCATTTTGGAAAGAATCAAGAGGTGGCCATAATTTCCATTTGTTAGTACCGGGAGCTGAATTTGCAAGATCAATCATTGCTTGAGTAACAACCGGGCTGTTTTTTTCAACTTTAAATCTCGGATGTTTAGCAATCCAATCAGGATCAATCGGTTCGGCAATTCCATCGGCATATGTAACGCCCTTTTGAGCACCGAAAGCAACGTGAGTTTCATTTTCGTCTACCAAGCCGTTACCATTATCATCAATTTGATTGTCTGCTATTTCTCCTACTAACATTTCCCTAGTAACAAGCGGTCCGTTTTCTGGACTATCACCGTCATTATCAATTCTATCTACAGCATTACCGGGAGTTTCCAAAAAAGTAACTCCTACCATTCCAACGGGATCGCTTCCAAAAGTTGGAGCTTTATGATCCGAATCCCGGCTCCATGCAATATCTTCTATTAAATCAAATTCAGAAATATCATCTTGTGAATCCCCATCACCACCGACGAAGTCTGCGTACCAAAGTGTTACTCCGACTTTATTAATATCTTTTGTACCGTCATTCTTGATGTAATGAAGAAAATAAACTGCATCTTCAACCAGCACTTGCGACCATGCAAGAGCTCTTACATCCATAAGAATTCCCATTCCTTTTCTGGATGCATCTGTACTATCCGGAAAATAATTTGTATAACGATCATATTTATCATCGGAAGCGCGGTAAAACATTTCTTGATCTGCATTAAAAATATTTTTACCAAAATATCCGTTCCAAGATCCTCTCCATCCGGGATCTACTTGATCACTCAATCTATCCGGCCAAAATGCAGGCCATGTATCAGGATCAACACTTGTAGCTAATTGGTTTTCTCCTGTTTTAGGATTTTGTCTACTATAACCCGGAACCGGTTCGAAGTTCCATGATTTACCTTGCGGAGATTGACGGTAATCGTAAACATCAATAATATGCTGCAGCTCTCCTTTATTATCAATTACTTCACCGCCAACAAAAATTCCAAGCATAGCTAAATAAACATGTCCCGTATTCTTAGGCCATTCGTAAGGTGTTTGAACTGATATTGGGAAGTTTCCACTTTCGCGACCAGACATACCAAAGTTGAAGACAGTAGTGCGGACTTGATTTCCTTCCATTTGTCCTTTTGCTCTTTTAGTAACATCGCCTCTTTCTTTACCTGGTTTGTACTGAGCCTCAATATTGGTTGTTATCATTAAAGCTATCGCGAACATCAAAATGATTTTAAATGCTCTAGCCATTTATTTATTTCTCCTATTATTAATCTTTTTCATGACTTTCAAAATCAACTTGTTAGAAATTAAATTCGAAACCAAATTGAACTAAACGCGGTTCACCGTAATTCCACGGATATTTTAAATATTCCTCAACTGTATTTGGCCTATTAGCATCGTAACCAATATTTTTCCCTTCAGTTGTATAATTAGGCTGACCTGTATCTCCAAATACGTTCACGACTATTTTATTATCAAGTAAATTATAAACACTAAGGAAAGTTGTAACATCAAGCCCTAACAACTTGAAGGTCTTATGTAATTTTAGATCAACATTAAATTGAGCAGGTCTCGATCTGCTGTTTCTTTGCAGACCTGAGGTAATTCCTCTATCTGCAGTATATTGAGTAATAGATGGTGTGTAAGGAAGTCCGGTACCATAACGCGCAAGAGCACTAATTCCCCAATCAACATCGCCAACAAATACTGAGAGATTAAGAAGATGTCTTTGATCCCAATCAAGTGGAATTAAATATAAAGTCGGTTCATTATTTCCAAGCTGTGCATAAAATTCGTCTTCTGGATTTGAATTACTACCTTCGGCAACTTGATATGTATAATTGAAATCAATTGAATAGTGATTACTGAATCTCTTGTTAAGATTTAATGTAATTCCTTTTACGTTTGAGTAATCTTTATTAATAAACTGAGAGTAAGTAACTAAGTTACGGGTTGCAATTAGTGGTCCGGCAGTTATCCAGTTTCTAATGTCGCGGTAAAAACCGGTAACATCTAAAGTAAAATCATCAAAGAATTCTTGTTTGAATCCGATTTCATACATAGTTGTTTTTTGCGGCTCAAGATCGGGGTTGCCGTAAGGGCCGTATCCGCTTCCGGTATTAGGAACAAGGTAAGGTCCTCTATTAAACAAGTATGAAAAAGTCGGAACTTGTAAAAACTGTCCATAAGAAAAATGTAAAACACCTTTTTCACTAATCGGATAAGCTATACCAAAGCGCGGACCAAGCGACCACTTAGCGGTAGATTTTTTATAGAAATACGATTCCCTTTCGGCTAATGATAATTTTTCCAATTCAGGCCTTAATGGAAGATTTATATTAGGATCGGACGGATCAACAAGTACATTGCCCTTAGCATCAAAGTAATCTAATCTTATACCGATATTAATAATTACACTATTGAATTCAATTTTATCCTGAACATAAGCTGAAAATTCAATCGGCTCATTAACATACTTTGTTCTGTTAGGTGTTCCTTCTTCCGGAATGGAGGGAGCGAATGGTTCAACCGGAACATTGTTAATACGTAATGGCTCAAGATAATAATCATCAAATTTTAGATTATGTTTTCTGCCTTCAAAACCAAATTTCACTAAATGATTTTCGGCAACTTGACTTGTGAAATCAATTTTTCCGATAAGAGTGTTTGTCTCTCTAAAAAATCTATGTAGATCAGTGCCCTTTGTTGTAAAAGCATACCCAACTGTTCTTAAAGAATCGGGATGTAGATAACGTACATCAAAAGGATCGTCATACAAATGTTCATTAAAATCTTTGAAGAATTTTGAAATTTTTATTGTGTAAAATGATTTGTTCGAAAGTGTGTGGGTCATTGTAAATGTTGCATTATAACTATTAGCAAACTTTTTAACATTACCATCCGGTTCCCATTTATAAAAATGATTGTAATCCTGATAATTGTCCTTGGAATAAAGGACTTCTGCATTAAATTTTATTGATGAGGATGCAGAAAAAGTTAAGTTCGCCTGCCCTAACCAGCGCTTACTCCAGTTCATTGGAACTAATGATCCATCTCCCGCAGCTCCTGTTGGTGTATAATATTTGTAACCGTATAGATAACCGTCATCATAAACATAACGTCCATTTACAAAAAAAGTGATTTTATCATTCGTCCCAGGAATTGGTCCGCTTAAACTCCCTTGAAAATTATAATTAGTAACCGGATTAAACTTGTCTATTCCTACAAAATAATCTTTGAAGTTACTGGCATAATCACTGCTGTAAACTTTAAGATTTCCTTTAACGGTTCTGCTGCCTTCTTTGGTCACTGTGTTTACAATACCAGAAAGCGCTTGCCCGTATTCGGCATTAAACGTACCGCTGATAACCTGAAGTTCCTGAACGCTTGAATTATCAATATCTAGACCGCGACTGTTATCGTAAGCATCGGTAATTGAAATTCCATTAACCCAATAAGCGATTTCTGAAGATCTTCCGCCGCGTATATGAAACCCACCGCCTGCGTCTTTTGTAACACCGCTTTGCAGTTGAAGTACATCGTTTAATTCTGCAACAGGTAGATTTTTAATTTCGTCCGATGTTACACGGGCTTGACTTGAAGTAATATCTTTCTGAATTTTATCTACATTACCTTGAACAACGATTGCCTGCATTTCAACAGCGGTATCAACTAGAGCAGCATCCTGTATTGTAGTTAAGTCAATTGAGATTTGAACATTTTGAGCGACAACAGATTGATAACCAACATATTGATAACTTACATTATACTTCCCGGGTTGAATGTTAAGTATTGTATACTTTCCATCCATATCAGTTTGAGCCCCTATAGACGTACCTTCCAAAACAACATTAACAAAAGGAAGGCCCTCGCCTGTTTTTTTATCAGTTACTTTTCCCGTAAGTTTTCCGGTAGTTCCGCCATAAACAAACACGGGGAAAAAGAAACTCAATAAAAGTAAAACAGAAAAAGCTTTTTTCATGGTGCCTCCATTAAAGCAATAGATTAGCAATAAGAACAAATATTTTATTTTAATTATTAATTACAATACTTCCCAATAAATCTTCATTTACTTTAATCTGTACTTTGGATTTAAGTTTGTCAATATACTCTTGCATTACAGATTTTGATTTTTCTTTATTTAATAAACGGACAACATCGTTTTTTACTTGTTCATATTTTTTTATTTCACCTGTTCTCTTACCCAATATTTTAAATATTCCATAATATCCTTCGATTTGTATAGGACCTATTAATTTACCTGTTTCCGATTTCCATAAAGTGTCTTTAAGCATTCCGTATTTTGAAACTTCAGCAAAACCCATCTCGCCATTATTCTGTGATGACCAGTCTCTAATCGAATATTTTTTAGCAAGTAAACCAAAATCCATTCCATTATTTAATTGAACAAATAAACTGTCTGCCAAAGTTTTCCGCTTTAGAATAATTTCTTGTATATTCATTTCATCGGAAGACTTAAAGTATTGAGAATTATCAGTATAGAATTTATAAGTAACACTATCTGGAAATGCAGTTTTATCGGCTATTTCTTTACGCTTATATTTTAAGAAGGTATTGTTATAATATTTTGAAATAGTAGTGTTTACTTCCGGTTGTTTATCATATCCTTTTCTTAAAGCAATTTGATATAAAATATCTTGTAAAATAATTCCTTTAATAACGGTTTTTAATCCTTCCAAAGACGAAAGTTTCTCTCGATGAAAAACGGGAATTAAATCAATCCTTTTTTCAAGCTCGGTTTGCTTGTAAAACTTATTCTCATATTTTACACACACGGCAGAAGAGGTTTGTGTTTTACTATTTTCAGCAGAATACTGGGTTGAATATGATAAATTATTGAAAATATTGCCAAGAATTTTTTCGTCAAACCAAACTTTATTCGGATCAAATAGTTTATTTAGATATTCTATTTCAGCAGCTCTCTTTTTCCTCATCCTAACTACTTTTTCCATATGTTTTTTCTTTTTCAGAAATTCTGTTTCTGTTAAAAGTGGATGTGGTTTTCGATCTTCTAACTTAATTATACTGTAACCAAATTTAGTTTTAATAGGTTTGGATATCTCCCCAATATTTAATGCATATGCAGCGTCTTCAAACGCAGGGTCCATATCACCCCAAGAAAAATATCCGAGGTAACCGCCATTATTCTGAAGTGTTGTATCTGTAAAAACCTGCTTGGCTAAAATTTTGAAATCGGAACCGTTTTCTAAAAGTTTATAAAGGTTATTAGCTTCTTCTTCTGTGCTCGCGAATAAATGCCGAACGGAAATTTTCTCATTAGATTTATAATAAGCGTCTCTTACTTCTTTGTCTGTAGCGGTTAATTTTGCAAAAATTTCTTGGTCTTTAAGATATGCTAAAATGGTTTGTTTTTTATCCCAGTTTAATTCTTTTTGATATTCAGGATTAGAAAATATTTTTTGATTATCATCTACATTATAAAGTAAATATTCGTTAATCATATTATTAAGAATTGAGCGGCGGGTAACTATATTATCTTTTGTCCCGGAAGTAACCAGATATTCACTGTAACGATCAGTAAAATCCTTAACATAAATTTTGTGTGTTCCAATTTCTGTTATAACAGAATTAGGTAGCGCTAACTGTTGTGGGTGGGTTGAATGGTTGTAAAAAATTAAAATAAAAAATACAAATATGGAGACAGTTTTTAACTGTGATACCATTTTCTTACAGTAGTGAAAAACATGGATCAAATAGATTAATCCATGAAACAAATTAGGATAGATTCATCGAATCACACATTAAATTACAAAAAACGATAACAAAAAATCAAATTTATAACGAATAAAATCTAAACACTTTTCTGAATTAACCCTTTGAGGAAAAAGCTTACTTCTGATTTTATCCGTTTTATCTATAAATAACAAAATCTGGTACTATCCCTTAATCTTCTAATTATTTAAGTTATATTGTAAATATTATATATACTGCCAAAAGTTTAAGGAAATACAAATTTTTATATGAAACCAAAAGAAGTAACACTTAATGATATTGCACAAAAGTTAGGTGTTTCGATAATAACTGTCTCAAAGGCGCTTCGAGGGCATCCTGATATTTCAAGCCACACTGCAGAACTTATCAAAAAAGCAGCAATTGAATTAGGTTATTCTCCCAATTTTATGGCAAGAAATCTTGCATCTAGAAAGTCAAATACTATTGGCGTTGTACTTCCGGAAATAGCACATCATTTTTTTAGTTCGATAATTGATCATATCTACATTTATGCAACCTTAAATAATTATCAAATCTTTTTAACCGTTTCTCAAGAAAATTCCGAATTGCAGAAAAAGCAAATCCAAACTCTTCTTTCTATGCGAGTGGAAGGAATTATAATTTCAATTTCACAGGACACATCAAATTTTGAAATTTTCGAAACTGCAAAGAACAGACAAATCCCTTTGGTTTTTGTGGATCGTATTCCGGATTTAATTAATTGCAATACAGTTACCGTAGATGATCGTGGCGGTGCTTATAAAGCGATTGACCACGCTATAAAACTTGGATATAAGAAGATTGCACATTTTGCAGGTTATACAAATATAAATATAGGACGTGAGCGAATGCTAGGTTTTAAACAGGCTATGAATGATTATGGTTTGGAAGTTAATCAAGATTGGATTTTAGAAGGAGACTATGGTGAAAAAAGCGGTTACGACTCCTTCATGAAATTATACCACGAAAAGAATTTACCCGATTTAATTCTTGCTGTAACCTATCCAGTTGCCATTGGTATATATATGGCGGCAAAAGAAGTTGGTATGAATATTCCTAATGATATTGATTTAATCTGTTTCGGCAATTCTCAAGAACAAAATTTATTATCTCCTCCATTAAGCTGTGTAAATCAACCGACAGAACAGTTAGCAGCTAAATCAATGGAAATATTAATAGAGAACATTACAAAGAAAGATAAATTTATCCATAAGCAAATAGTAGTAGATACCGATTTAATTTTGCGAGGTACTTGTATTAAATGCAATAGTCTTTGAAACTAGCATTACTATTTTTCTCCAACAAAACTATTTTTATTTATAAATGAATCTAGAAGAAAAAGCAAAAAAGCATATTTGGAGTCTAAAAAAATTAATTAACAATTCTAATTTGCCCACAGACGAAATCATCTCAAAACAGTATAATTATGAATTCAATACTTTCTACGAAAAAAGTTCTGTAAAAGTACTTGTCTATTTTGGTAAGAAAGGAATAAAAACTATTCCTCAAGGAGATGAAAAATCAGATCTCTATAAAAAAGTGAAGAGCATTATTTCTGATGAGCTGATGCTAGAACTGGCTGACCCCGAATTAAAGGAACCGGAAGAATATATAGGAACAGATGAATGCGGTAAGGGAGATTTTTTCGGTCCTCTAGTTGTTGCTGCTGTCTTTGTTAATGCATTTACAAAAAAAGATCTTCTTAAAATCGGAGTTAAGGATAGTAAGGATTTGAGCGACTATCAAATAAATCTTTTAGCAAAAGAAATAAAAAAAATAGTCGGGGATAATTTTACAATTGTAAGTATAAATCCTAAAAAGTATAACGAAGTTTATAAACAATTTGGAAATTTGAATAGTTTATTAAATTGGGCACACTCAAAAGCATTAAGCAATTTATTCGATAAGATTGATTGCAAAACAGTTATAACCGATAAATTCAGCAACAAGGATTTGGATATTAGTTCTTTGTCAAAACATTCTGACGTTGAATTCATCCAAGAGACAAAAGCTGAAAAATATGTCGGCGTTGCTGCCGCATCAATTATAGCAAGAGAAAGTTTTTTAAATTGGTTTGAAAACAAGGAACGAATCGGATTAAATTTGCCTAGGGGTTCTTCAACAGATACGGAAGTATTTGCCGGAAGATTATTGAATAGAATCGGCAAAGAAAAATTAAATGAGCTTGCTAAATTACACTTCAAGACGTACAAAAAAATAAAATCTAACCGCTAAATATTTCTTGATACTAAAACAAATTATTCACAACAAATGCAATTCAACTTACAATAAAGAAGTAATTCGAAAGAATGGTCTCTCTTAACTGTTCTGAAATCATAAGTTTAGAATAATAGATGCGATTCCGCATCAGAAAATAATTATGCAGGAAAAACCAAATAATACTAGCGATAAATGCATTTGGAGTTGGTTTTGCAATGAAAATTTATTGACTGTCTTGCTTTGGATAAGTTTTAATGCTTATTTTTGCTCGTAAGTTAGTGACATGTTCTTTTACGGGGTCGTAGTTCAGTTGGTTAGAACGCCTGCCTGTCACGCAGGAGGTCGCGAGTTCGAGTCTCGTCGGCCCCGCAACTCTGAGCATTATTTTATTTAGCGATTCGAAAAATCGATAAAAGAAATCTCAATTCATTCATTTTTCTAATATCAATTTTATCACCGTAAACATCATTACTCCTTTAAAGTTATTTTGAGCGGCGTTCAAATCGATTACTTAACATCTTCTCAGGGGAAAAAAATAATATCATAAAGGAGTAGTAATGAATATCTATGTAGGTAATTTATCTCAACAAGCAAATGATCAAGATCTCGAAGAACTTTTCAAAGAGTTCGGCGCTGTTACAAGCGTTAAAATAATTCGCGATATGTTCACCGGCGAATCAAAAGGTTTTGCATTTGTTGAAATGAATGACAAAACAGCAGGAACAAAAGCAATTGAAGCTCTTAACACAAAAGAACTTAAGGGTAAAAAAATTGTTGTTAACGAGGCACGTCCAAAAACCGATAACAGACGTGGCGGAGGAGGAAATCGTGGTGGCGGAAACCGTGGCGGCGGAAGCGGTGGCGGCGGAAGACGCTGGTAATCTTTTCTTTTATTCCTGATTACTTTATATTAATTAAGCCGTTAAGGCAATATTAAAAATAATTATAGAGGGAAGACATTCCCACTACTTGCATCCCGAGAAATGTTAACATTTTTCGGGATTTTTTATTATAGATTTCTTACTTAACAATAAGAATTTCTAATATATTCACTCCAAAAAATTTATATTTCATCTTACAAAAAAAGATTTTCAGATATTATAAAATTATTATTAACTACTCATTGCAATAGAACAAAAGGTTAACATGAAAATTCTGCCCAGGAACAAAACGTTAAGGTATATTATATATATATTACTTCTTATTCTGCTTAGCATTTTAGTTTACGTCGGCTATTTATATACTCAAGGCAGTCAAAAAAACTATACACCACCCACTGTTGAGGTCAATACAGACGAGCAGCAAGTTATAAACGATCTTACTTCTCTTTCCCATGCTGTTGAATCATATTATGCAATCAATCTTTCATACCCATCTTCATTGAAAAACTTAGTGCCTGATTTTATAAATAAACTGCCCAGTGAACCTCAAACAAACAAGGATTATATATATAAAGTTTTTGCAGACTCAGCGTATGAAGTTTCCGTACAAAATCCACAAAAATATAACTTAAAGGAATTCAGAATTAGAAATGGTAACCTTATTAAAAATTAGATTTTATTTTCTTTTTATTCTTATACTTCCTGCGATAATAATATATTCCTTTCCGAACAATAGTCAGGAAGAACTAGAGAAGGCAATCGGTAAAGCAATTAAAAGTGAAATCAGTTGCAAAGAGATAAAGGTTAAGATTATTCAAAGCCAGAATAATTCTTCCAAAATAAACAACATGGCAGTTAGAATGGACGGTGTTAACATAGGAGGTATAACTGCCGATTTTATTACTATTCAGTATAGTTCCCCCGTGTTGGATAATCAGGCCCTAAACAAAAAAGGCAAATTGAAACTCTTATCACATTCAGGCCAAAAGGTAAATATTCTCCTTTCTGTTGGCTGCTTGCAAAATTATCTGCTGCTTAAAGCAAAAGAATTGGGGAAGAACAATGTTAATATCCGGTTAAAATATTCCCCCCCATTTATAGAATGTTTTTATGATGTACCTAAAAAAGAAATTGCTTCAGAGACTGCAGAAATTATAAGCAAATTTATCCCGGGTGATAAACTTGAAGGATACGCCGCTTTTACACTTCAAGCAAAAAAGAGTGAATTATCAGCCTATTCTTCAAAAGTAATATTGAATCACTTCTTAATTCCAGGTTCAATACTCGGCATATTTGAAAAAAAGTTTAATCCATTCGAAAAAATTTCTGCAATAAATATTTTTAACTTTGAAATAAATAATGTCGTAGTGCAGTCAAAATACGTTCTACTAACTAACTAATTATTACTAGTAAATAAAATTTAGAATTAATTATGAATTATCGTGATCAACTTATTAACAAAATCAATTCAAAAACTGCAGTTGTAGGAATTATTGGTCTGGGTTATGTTGGATTGCCGCTCGCTCTAGAATTTATAAAACAGGGATTCAAAACAATAGGATTTGATATTGATGAAGATAAAATTCCTCTCTTAATGAACGGCAAAAGTTATATTAAACACATTCCATCAGAAAAAATTAACCTTGCAGTTAAATCAAAATTGTTCTTTGCAACTTCAGATTTTTCACGACTAAAGGAAACCGATGCAATATTATTATGTATCCCAACTCCATTAGATGAACATCGCGAACCGGATCTTACTTATATAAAAAATTCCGCTCTGACCGTGGCTCAATATTTACGAAAAGGACAGTTAGTCACATTGGAATCATCAACTTATCCAGGAACAACCGATGAAATTCTTTTGCCGTTATTTGAAGAATGCGGTTTAAAAGAAAGTAAGGAAAAATACAAGGTTGGAAAAGATTTTTTCTTAGCTTTTAGCCCTGAGAGAGAAGATCCTAATAATCCCGACTATTCAACATCAACAATACCAAAAGTAGTTGGTGGAACTACCCCGGAGTGTCTTGAAATTGCATGTTCGTTATACAATCATGTAATTGTAAAAACTGTCCCCGTTTCATCAACTAGAGTTGCTGAGGCAACAAAATTATTAGAAAATATTTATCGAAGTGTAAATATTGCACTAATGAATGAACTTAAAATGGTATTTGATAAAATGAATATTGACGTCTGGGAAGTAATTGAAGCGGCAAAAACAAAACCATTTGGATTTCATGCTTTTTATCCTGGTCCGGGGCTTGGCGGTCATTGTATTCCAATCGATCCTTTTTATCTAACTTGGAAAGCGCGCGAATATGATATCAATACTAAATTCATTGAGCTTGCTGGTGAAATCAACACGTATCAGCCATATTATGTTGCCGAAAAAGTTATTAATGTTCTTAATCAAAATGGAAAATCTATAAAGGGCGCTAAGATTATTATTCTAGGAGTTTCATATAAGAAAAATATTGACGACAAACGCGAATCACCATCATTAAAACTCATTGAAATATTTCAGAACAAAGATGCGAAAGTTGATTTTAGCGACCCGTACGCTCCTAAATTAACGCCATCAAGAAAATATGATTATAATATACAGTCTGTTAATCTAAATGCCGAAATTCTATCTTCTTATGATCTAGTCCTTTTAAGTACAGACCATGATAATTTCGATTATGAAATGATTGCGAAAAATTCCAAGCTAATCGTAGATACTCGTAATGCGTTTGAACGCCATGGGATTAAAGGTTCTCATATTTATAAATCTTAGCCGGTTAAAATTAGATTGAGAAAAAATATTTTATGAAAAATAAAAAGATTTATATTGCCGGTCATAAAGGTATGGTCGGTTCAGCAATATTAAGAAGATTTAAAAGTGCGGGATATAACAATTTCGTTTTAAGATCTTTCGAAGAATTAGATTTGCGCAAACAAAATGAAGTAGAAAGATTTTTTAAGAATGAAAATCCTGAAGTTGTAATTATCGCTGCCGCAAGAGTAGGAGGCATCTTAGCAAACAACAAATATCGCGCAGAGTTTCTTTATGACAATTTGATGATTGAAGCTAACATTACAAATGAAGCTTATAAAAATGGAATTGAAAAATTAATTTTTTTAGGAAGCTCTTGTATTTATCCTAAACTTGCACCTCAACCATTAAAAGAAGAATACCTTCTTTCTAATTATCTAGAGTATACAAACGAACCATATGCAATTGCAAAAATTGCAGGTATAAAACTTTGTGAAAGTTACTATAGGCAATATGGATGCAATTATTTTTCGATTATGCCGACTAATCTATATGGTTATAATGATAATTTCGATTTAGAATCGTCTCATGTTTTACCTGCCTTAATACGAAAATTTCATGAAGCAAAAATTAGTAATAATGATAAAGTTGAAATTTGGGGATCTGGTAAACCATATCGAGAGTTTTTGTTTGTCGATGATCTTGCTGATGCAATATTTTTTTTATTTGATAGAATAAATGCTGAGAATCTTTACGAAAATAATCTTACTCACGTAAATATAGGTACAGGTGAAGACGTCTCTATTTCAGAATTATCTAAAATTATCAAGAAAATAACAGGCTTCAAGGGCAATATTGTTTATGATTCTTCAAAACCAGACGGAACACCGAGAAAACTGTTGGATGTCTCCAGACTTCATCAACTCGGATGGAAACATAAAACAACTTTAGAAGAAGGAATAAGATTAACTTATAATTGGTATTTAGATCATCACGTAAAAAATTTATAGGTGAAAAATTGCGTAAGGCATTAATAACGGGAATCACTGGCCAGGATGGAAGTTATTTAACTGAGATCCTTTTAGAGAAAGGATATGAAGTTCATGGCATTATTAGGCGTAGCAGTTCTTTCAACACAAATAGAATTGATCATCTTTATAATGATAATGAAATAATGAATAAGAAATTATTCCTTCATTATGGTGATTTAGTCGATACCAGTAATTTGAATCGTCTTCTTGAAAAGATTGAACCTGATGAAATATATAATCTAGCAGCTCAAAGCCATGTTAAAGTTTCATTTGAAATACCGGATTATACAGCCCAAGTAGATGCATTAGGTACGCTACGATTTTTAGATGCAATAAGAGAAGTAGGTTTGCGGAAAGTAAAATTCTATCAGGCTTCCACAAGCGAACTATTTGGAAAATCACAAGAAGTTCCCCAATCTGAAAAGACTCCATTTTATCCGCGCTCTCCTTACGGTGTAGCTAAATTATACGGATACTGGATAATTGTGAATTACCGTGAAGCATATAATATTTTTGCATCAAATGGAATATTGTTTAATCATGAATCACCGAGACGAGGCGAAACTTTTGTAACCAGAAAAATTACACGGGCAGTTGCCAGAATTATTACTGGAATAGATAATCAATTATCAATTGGTAACTTGCATGCAAAAAGAGATTGGGGCTACGCACCTGAATTTTGTGAAGGAATGTGGAGAATTTTACATCACGATAAAGCGGATGATTTTGTTCTTGCAACAGGAGAAACTCATACGGTTAGAGAATTTATCGAACATTCGTTTAACGAAGTGGGTGTCAAATTAGAATGGAAAGGAAAAGCTGAAAATGAAAAAGGAATTATAAAAGAACTCGATCTTTCTGTTGCAGAAAAATTAATAAAAATTGATAAAAAAGATCAACGATTTTCACTTTCTAAAAAAATGAAAATCGGCGATGTAGTTGTAGTCATCAATCCAAATTATTATAGACCTACAGAAGTAGATTTACTAATTGGAAATGCCACTAAGGCTAAAAAAGAACTTAACTGGGTTGCAAAAACAAAGTTCAGTGATTTGGTAAAAATTATGATAAAGTCAGATCTGGAAAAAGTTATCAAGCGTGGATACTAAGTAAAGCCTATTAATTAATTTTGTTTTTCTGCATCTTTATTTTTTTTCAATTCAAATTCGAGAATCGCAATTTTCTGACTAAGTTTTTTCTCTCTATTAGATAATATCGAAATCTTTAACGTAAGGAATAATCCGAGCAGCATTAAAAATATGATGCTTGCAAAAAATAATGTGTTTATTGGAAGTTCTATGCCAATAGAATCTGAGATAAAATAAAAGAATTTGGGGAAAAACGTAATTAATAAAAGTAAAAAGCCTATTATCAACCACAGAAATGAGTACTCTTCATTAAGTTTTCTTCTTCTAACCAATTCGACAATACTAATAAGAATAATGGCGCCGATAAATATCAAAATTATATTTAAACGGGTAGAAATAACTACCTCCTACGGTTTTTTAATATTTTTTTTCCTCATCAAGATAATAAAAATTGACAGCAACATTTTGAATATATAATAAATTGGTTTAACCCCTTTGTGTTGGGATTCTCCGCCAATTCTTTTATTCATTTCAACCGGAATTTCACTAAAATGGAAGCCTGCACGGTGTAGTGTAAGCAGGAAATCGGCATCGGGATAATCAAAGTTAAATACATCATCAACCGAATAACTGAGGACAGCACGATTCATTCCACGAAAGCCTGAAGTAACATCCGTGAGTTTTTCACGAATTAGAACAGATATGACCCATGCAAAAAATTTATTACCGATAATTCTAGCTATAGACCCGTCATATTTTATACCGTTTATAAATCTTGATCCAATTACTATATCAACCTGCTTTGTCTCCAGTTTTTGTATGAACTTCGGAAGATCATCGGGATTATGCTGGCCGTCGGCATCGATAGTGATAACATTTTCATAATTATTTTTGAGTGCATAAAGAAATCCTGTCTTCAAAGCATTCCCTACACCATGGTTAAAGGGAATAGATATAACATTGACTCCTATATCATCGCATATTGCCAAAGTCCTATCTGTCGAGCCGTCGTTTACAACAATGAGATCAACTTTATCTGAAACATATTTCATACATCTGGAAATTACATCTTGAATTCTTTCCTCTTCATTATATGCAGGAATAATGATCAGTGTCTTTTCAATGTTTGAATTTTTTAATTCCAAAATTACTTCCCCAGAATTTTTCTAATGTAAATGTAAAACTTCCTGATATACTTTGATATATTTATTTACAGATTCTTCCCA
>Ga0172370_10001980_pt1 | contig 30237 bp, 19 predicted proteins | sample LakKiv5m_FD_114538 | JGI IMG/M metagenome (GOLD analysis project Ga0172370, IMG submission 114538) | Freshwater microbial communities from Kabuno Bay, South-Kivu, Congo - kab_022012_11.5m | ecosystem: Environmental > Aquatic > Freshwater > Lake | place: Democratic Republic of the Congo...
ATCGAATGGTTTAGTTTATACACGTGTATACTCTGGCCGATCCGTCCGCGCCAGCCGCCGCCAGCAGCGCTGTCAGGGTCGCCACCGGCGCCATTTGGGCCGACCAAGGGGTGCGGCGGCTGCCGTTTCTCGGCTGCAATCGTCTGCTGCAACTGGTCGATGTGGCAAAGCAGGAGGCGCGCGCCAGCACCCACCCTTGCCGCCAATCCCGCCCTGGCGCATCCTTCGCCCATCTGCGCCGAGGACCCCGATGCCCGCACCTGCCAACCGCCTCATCGCCGTGCTGCACCAGGGGAAACCCGACGCCGCCGACCCGACCATCCAGAATGCCTGGACCTTGCAGCAGGATCTCGCCGATGCCCTGACCACGCTCGGCTGGCAGCCCGAGACCGTCTACCTCGATGCGCATTTTGCGTGGATCGGCCGCCTGCTGGCCCTGCAACCGCGCCTCGTGTTCAACGCTGCGGATCTGGGCTTTTTCTACGACATCACCTTGGAGCCGAACATTGCTGCCGTGCTTGCCGCTGCCGGCCTGCGCTACACCGGCTCGGGTGCCTATGCCGCGGCCTTATCGGGCGACAAGTACGCGTCCAAGGTCTACCTCGCGCATCTGGGCGTGCCGGTGCCGCAATGCTGGCTGCCGCGCGATGCCGCAGCGGCCGTGGCACCGGTGATCCTCAAGGAGCGTCTGGGTCACAACAGCTTCGGTCTGTCCGCCGCCTCGGTGCTGGAGGATCGCGCGCAGATCGAGACCCGCGTGCAAGAACTCGGCGCCGATGCGAGCCGTTACGTTCTGGAGGAGTACATCGACGGCGAGGAGGCGGTGGCCGGCTTTCTGGGCAACGCGCCGCGCCTGCCCATGCCGGTCTTTGCCATCGACTATGGCGCGTCGTTCGCGGGTCGACCCAAGATCCTGGACTACGACGCCAAATGGGCGCCCGGCTCGGATGCCTACGAGCACAGCACGCCCACCCTGGCTCGCCATCCACCGGCGCTGGCTGCGGCGATCCAGCGCTCGCTCGGGCTGGCGGCCGAAGATCTGGGCATGTGGGACTACGGCCGCTGCGACTTTCGCATCCGCGCCCAAGCGGATGGCACCCAGATCCCCTATCTCATCGACATCAACACCAATCCAGACCTCAGCCGCGATGCCGGCATGTTCCGCATGGCGGCTGCCGCGGGCCTGTCGTACGCCGACCTCATCGGTCGAGTCGTCGATGCCGCCTTGCAGCGCCAACCTTGAGCAGGGACAACCATGCCGCAGATCCTCGCCTTGTCGCGTGAATTCCCCAGCCGCTATGGCGCCCCGATCGTGCGCGCCATCGACGCGGACATCTTCGATCTTTCCTATTTTGCCGAGTGCATGGCCTGCACCTTCTGTGACGACGCTTGTTGCGCGCGCGGTTGCGATGCCGCCCTCGCCGACGTCGAGCGCCTGCACGGCGCCCACGCCGCCGACTTGGAGGCGCGCTGCGGCATCGCGCGCACGGCGTGGTTCGCAGAGGAAGTCAAGCGCGATGCAGACTTCAGCGCAGGCCTCTACCGTTCCTCGCAGGTCGCGGGCGGTCACTGCGTCCTGCATGTCGCCGGCGGCCGCGGCTGCCACGTACACGCATTGGCATTGGAGAAGGGGCTGGATTACCACGACCTGAAACCTATGCTGTGCTGGCTGTTTCCGCTCCTGGTCGAGGCGGGCACCCTGAGCCCGCAGCCGTCCGCCGTCGATGCCTCTCTCGTTTGCGCGGGCCCCGGCGCGACGCTGTATGCGCAGCAGCGCGACGAACTGCACTACCTATTCGGCGCCGAACTCGTCCGCGAACTAGACGCCCTGCAGGCGGCGCGCCGGGAGCCGGCCGCGTGAGGCAGCCCCAGCACATGGCCGTGCTCGTTTCGGGTGTCGATGGGCTGTTCTTGCAGCCGCCGCCCGAGGTGCGACTGAGCCTGCTGGCGCGCGTCGGCGCCGAGGCAGAGTGGGCGCGCGCCGTGTTCGGTGCCGAGGCCGTCTTGCCCTTTCACAGCGCAGGTCCCGCGGAGACGACGGCCGAATTGCTCGAAGGCTCCGACATCGGCGCCGTGCTGCGCCACCACCACGTCGATGCGCTGCTGCTGTCCGTGGGTTGCACGCCGCGCACGCGGCAATGGGCGGCGCGGTGGCGCGTTCGTTTGTGGATGACGTCGTGGGCCGACCAGCAGCGCTATGGCGACAAGCGCCGGTTCGATGCGTTCTTGCGCCGCCACGGCCTGCCGTGTCCGCCGCGGGCGGGGCTGGATTGGCGGACCCAGCAGGTCCGTGCGCTGCCCGCGGTCGTGCAACTGGCCGATTCACTTGGCGGCGAGGGCACCTTCTTCGTTCGCGCCCAGAGCGACGTCGCGCGCCTTGTCCGATCCGGCGCCATCAGCCGAACCGACCGTCTGCTCGTGCGCGGCATGTTGGGTGGCATCCCTTGCGGCATCACGGTGTTCATCGCACCCGGCATCGTCGCCCTTTCGGCGGTGCGGCGGCAGTGCTACCACGCGTCAGATGCCGCCCACCTCGTGTTCGCCGGCATCCAGTGGCTGTCCGACGCGTCCTGGTCGCCGTCCTTGCGCTCGCACCTGAGCGACGTGTTCACGCGTCTGGGCGAACTGTTGCATGCCCGCGGCTATTTCGGCTTTGCCAATGTTGATTTCTTGCTGGATGGGGAGGATCACGTCCACATATTGGAGTGCAATCCGCGCCTGTCCGCGGCGACGCCGCAGTTGTTTCGCCACCCGGAGTTGGGCGGCGGTCTGCCGCTGGCCGCGCACTTCCTGCGCCCGATGACCGGTGCGCGACCGGCCCACCCCAGCCTCCATGGCCTGCCGCACACGAACTTTGCGGGTGCGACGTTCGACCTGGCCTGGCCTGTCGATGCCAGGCCGGCGATCTTGCGCCGCGTGCCGCGCAATGGCCGCTATGCCGGCGCGACCTGGCTCGGACCCGACCTGCGCGATCCCAACCAACCCGGAGCGTTCCAAATCATCGCACTGGCGCAGCCCGGCGAGCGCATCGAGCCGGGGCAGTCGGTGGCCACGGTGCTGTCCAGCGTCGCGCTCTACGATGCCGGCGGCCGGCCGCAGCCTCACGTTGCCGCACACTTTGCCGGCCTGTGGAGTTGCGATGTGGCTTGAAGATGAGCTGGGCGCCCGCCAACGCTTGTTCGAGCTGCTGGGACGCGAAGCGCCGCGCCAGACCGGCAACCTGGACCACATCGTCCAATCTGCGCTCGCACGTCGTGACGCCATCCTGGCCCTGGCGGCAAGGCATTCCACTCCCTTTTACGCTTTCGATCGCGCTGGTTTCGCCGAGAAACTACGGGAATACACCCGGCTGTTCGGCGCCGCGCTGCCTGGTCACCGCGCCTTCTACGCCATGAAATCCAACCACCATCCGCTGGTGGTCGCCGAGGCGGTGCGGCAGGGCTATGGCCTCGATGTGTCGAGCGGCCGCGAACTCACGCGGGCGCTGGCCTTTCCCGATTGCGAAATCGTGTTCAGCGGTCCTGCAAAATCAGAGGCGGATCTCGCCTTGGCCCTGACCCATGCCGAGCGCGTCACCGTGCAACTCGACAGCTTTGGCGAGCTGGAGCGTTTGGGCCGCCTGGTACAGCAGAGGGGCCGCAGCATCCGCGCTGGCGTGCGCGTCACCACCGACCACCACGGCGCTTGGTCGAAGTTCGGCATTCCCTTGGCAGACCTGGCGCGATTCTGGCGCGAAGCGGCGCAGTGGCCTGGCGTTGCCTTGGTCGGCATCCAGTCGCACCTGTCGTGGAACCGCAACCCTTTGCCCTATGTCCGCGTGATCGATGCCCTGGCTGCCTCCTTGGAGCGCGATTTCACGCCCGAACAGCGCGGGCAAATTGCCTTTGTCGATCTCGGCGGCGGTTTTCGGCCACACCAGATCGAAGGCAGCTTTCCCGGCGACGAAGCCCTGGGCAGCATCTTGCGAACGGCCAACGACGAGGCGGGCGTCGAAACGCGCTTTCGCGATCCATGGCTCGTCAAGGAATCCGTGCCTTTGCAGGACTACGCCAGCGCCATCGCCGCGGCCTTCGATCAACGCCTGCGCCCGCTGTGCCAAGGCGCCGTGGTCTACACGGAACCGGGCCGCATCCTGTCGACCTATGCCTTTGACCTCGTCCTTCGCGTCGTCGACAAAAAGAGCCAGGACCTCGTCCTCGTCGATGGCGGCATCCACATGGTGGGCTGGGAAAAGTACCTGCACATCTATTGTCCGGTTGTCAATTTGACCCGCCCAGACTGCCGCGAACTGCAAGTGCGCATCGGTGGTTCGCTTTGTGATTGCGAAGATATCTGGGGCATGCGCTGCCACGCCTCGGCCATCGAGGTGGGCGACGTGCTCGTCGTGCCTTTCCAGGGCGCCTACACCTGGTGCGTCGCACAGTCGTTCATTCGCGACATTCCGCCCGTGCATGAACTCTGCGCCTGCGAGTCAGCACCCGCAGCGCCAGACATGGACGCCGGACGCGCACAGTGCTAACAGTTCCGCGGCTGCAACTGCCCGCAGCGCGCGCAGGTCCTCGTGTCCGCCATGCGCCTTGCCTTTGCCCTGTGCCTTGCCGGCTGGCTGTGCGGCTGCGCCGAGCCGGATCTGCCGCGCGTGCACGCAGCCATCTGGCCTGAGGCGGATCGCTTGTTTCGCGGCGACTTGCGCTGGGTCGGCGGCGACGGCGCCTACTCGGTCGATCTGGGCAATGACCGCATCTTGTGGTTGTTCGGCGATTCGTTCATCGCGCCTGCAAGTGGCGAGGGTCTCAGCAAAATGGTGCGCAACAGCGTGGCCATCCAAACCGGCCGCGACCCAAGTCGCGCGTTCATGCGCTTTTACTGGGGCACCGACAAGGATGACGAGGCGCAGTCGTTCGTGCCCGAACAGGGCAAGCGCTGGTACTGGCCTGGGCCGGGCATTCGCCTGGGCAGCCGTTTGATCCTCTTCTATGGCCGCGTGTTCCAAGCCACTCCGGGCCAATGGGGGTTTCAGGGCGATGGCTGGACCGCCTTTGGCATCGACAACCCCGACGCAGAGCCCAGCGCATGGAGCCTGCAACCCATGCAGACGCCTCTGGACAGCCACGGTGTCGATTTCGGCGGCGCGGTCCTGCGCGAGGGCGAGTGGCTGTACGTCTATGGCAGCAAGGGAAAGTTCCATGACATCTACTTGGCCCGCTTTCCCGTGCAGGCGGCGCTGGCCGGCGATCTCTCCGGTGCCTGGTATTGGTGCGGCGGCCAGAGCGGCTGGTCGCGCGACGCGGCGCCCGAACCGGTGCTGCGCGTCGGCGCGCCCGAGTACTCCGTGCATTACGACGTGAAATTGGACAGGTACGTCATGGCACAATCGGAAGGCTTTGGCCCGACGACGCTGGCCTTGCGCGAGGCCCCGGCACCAGAAGGGCCGTGGAGCCGCCCGCACGACGTGCTGCGCCCACCCGAATCGTTCGACCCGACGGCGTTCGTCTACGCCGGCAAGGGCCACGCAGAGCTGAGCGGCGCCGACCTCGTCTTGACCTACGTGCCCGGCAGCATCGACGCCGCGCCGGCAACCGACGGCCTCTACTTTCCGCATTTCGTGAGGTTGCGATGGCAGTGATGCGGCTCCTCTGGGTGCTGCTGGCGGCGCTGCTGTGGGTCGGGTCTGCCGATGCGGCGCCGGGCGTCGTCTGGCTGCCTGGCGCGGCGCGTTCGATTTCCGAGCAAGAATCGGCGTCGCGCGACGCGCCGGTGTTGGAGTGGGCCTACGGGCCGCGCGCCCAAGCCAGCCTGGGCCATGCCCTGGGCCTGGCCGCTTGGGATGGCCAGTACACGCGCCTGGGCCTGACCGCCCTGCTTGCCTTGGAAGATGGCACCGAACACAAGGCTTTTCCCACCGAGTTCTTGCGCCACCGCATCGAAGTTTCGCTCGCCTGGCTTTTGCCCCAACTCGCGCGCACCCGGCTGCCGCCGCGTTCTGTGTTCGAGGTCGCGCTGCGCCTGGGTCACGACGGTCCCACTGGGCGCCTGCTCGGCCCCGACCCGATCCGTGCCGATGACCTGCCCTTTGGCGCGGGCGGTGGCTACCTCGCCATTGATGGCGCCGCGCGCCTGTATCGCCTGAGCAAGTGGACCTGGACGCCGCGGGTCAGCCTGCGCCTTTACACCAATGCCTTGCCGTGGCTGTTCTCCAAGACCGCGTCCAACGCGCTCGCCGATTCGCTGCACGAGGGCGCGCTTTGGGCCGCGAGCGCCGAAGTGAGCGGCCGCTTCCATTGGCAACCCCGAATCAACCCGGTGTTTTCTCTATTCGCTCAGTGGCTGGTCGGCCACGACGCCAGCGCCCGCGATGCCCGCTTCGCGCGGCTCTTGGCGGGGCTGGCGCTGCGGGGCCGCGCCAGCGAGTTGACGCCCTTTGTGTCGCTCGATGTGGGCAACGGCATGGGCGTGCTGGTCAACCGCGAGCAGGTGCGGCTTTCCGTGGGGGTGCGCCATGCGTTCTAGGCTGTGGCTGGCGACGGTCTTGCTCGCCGGCTGTGCCATCGATCTCGGTACCCCGCCGCGCGCGGTGCCGCCCGCACCCGCCGTTGCCGTTGCCCAAAGCTGTGCGCTGCTGCGCGATGCCGCCGCTGGCGTGCTGGGCGTCGCAGGCATGGCGCGCTCGCTCGCGGACGGCGAGGGCCAAGTCCAGTTGTTTCTGGATGGTCTGCGGGTCCGGCAGCCGGGCGGCGGCGAACCCACCTGGCACGCCGTCAGCCTCTCTCTGCCCGCCACCGCCACCGTCGCGACCTGCCTTGCCGGCGCCGCGCCTGTCTCTGCGCCAGCGCCCCTCTTGAGCGCACCGGGCCTCGCTGCCGGCCAGAGCCTGCAACCGCTCGCCGCCGTGCGCGCCGGGCCCAAGGCGTGGCTTTACTACGGCATCGACGTTTCCGATTCCACAGCTGTATTCGGCATCCGCCGCACGGCCTACGGCGTGGCGCCGGCAGCCGGGCTTGCACCGCCTTTTTTGGCCGGCGCCACGCCCCTTTGGGCAGGCGATGGCCCGTCCTGGGGCAGCGCGGTCCTGGCAGAGGGCGACGATGTCTACGTCTACGGCTGCAAGAACGCCGGTTTTCTCAATGCCGATTGCTATGTGGCACGGGCTTCCGCCGACCGGCTCGGCGACGCCTCGGCCTATGTCTACGCCGACGGCGGCGGCCACTGGAGCAGCGAGGTCGCGCACGCCGCCGCCATGGTCCACGCCGGCGACCCCATCGCCATCCAGCGCCAACCTGCGCAACAGCGCTATGTCATGGCCTATGTCACGCCGCTGGGCCGGCGGCTGACCCTGCGCACCGGGCTGACGCCGACCGGGCCCTGGTCGCAGCCGCGCGAGGTGGCCGGCTGCGCATTGCCTCTGGGCGACCCTGGCGCCTTTTGCGGCGGCGTCGCGCTGCATCCGGGCCTCGGCGGACTGGCGGCGGGCGATCTGGCCATCACCTATACGATCAACACGTTCGGGCGCCCGGCGGGTCTCGGCGATGCGGACTACGACACGCGGCTGGTGGTGCTGCGGGTGCCGATGGGCATGCCTTGACGGCGCACTTCTGCCTGCTGCTGCGGCAGTTGCCGCCGGCAGCGCCCGCGCAGCACCGTCTGTGGAATGCCTCAATTTCGCTTGTGGCTGCCTCACTTGTGCGTAACTCTGCGCTTGACCCCACCGCCATCGCCGCGTAGCGTGCCGCGTCTGACCGTGATCGGTCTGCCACGGAGCCGCCATGCGCAAGTGTCTCGGATTCCATGCACTCGCCGCGCTCTTGATGCTGGCGGTGGGCTGCGGCAACGCCGCGGGCAATGGACCGGAGGAGCGGGTTGAGGTCGCAGTCGCGCCGCCCGACACCCTCGCGGATGCGCTGCACGACGCGCCGCCGCCGGCCGCCGACAGTGCCGCGGATGCGGGTGTGCCAGCCGATGCCCTGCCTGAGACCGTGGCGCCCGTCGACGGGCAGCCGGACGCGGCCGTGCCAGCCGATGGCGGAGAGGTGCCGGACGCAAACCTGCTGCAGGACGTGGCACTGGACGCCTTGCCGGCCCCGGATGCCCAGCTCGACAGCAGCCCGGCACCGGACACGCCGTCCGATGGCAGTGCGAAACCGGATTCCCTTGCGCCCCCTGACGTGGCAACCGGCGATGGTGATACCGCCAATGCGACCTGCACTTGCGGCGATGGCGTGTGCGACTGCGGCGAGACCGGCACGACCTGCGCCATCGACTGCAAGACATGCGGCAACGGCGTGTGCGAGGCCGGCGAAGGCCCCAAGACGTGCAAGGTCGATTGCTGCGGCGCGTGTGGCGACGGCAAATGCAAGGGCTACGATTGCGGTGAATCGCCAGAGGCTTGCGCCAGCGATTGCGGCACGGCGTGCGGCAACAAGGTGTGCGACAAAGGCGAAACGCCGGCAAGTTGCGCCGAAGACTGCAAATTCCAGGCGTGCGGCAACGGCATGTGCGAGGCCAGCGACGGCGGGCCCGACCAGTGTCCCGAAGACTGCGCGGCGTCGTGCGGCGACGGCCTGTGCAACAAGGCTGAGGACTTCCTGGCTTGCCCCGTCGACTGCGGTTATTGCGGCGATGGGTTCTGCGTGACGGGCCTGGGCGAGGACTCGGCCAGTTGCCCGGCCGACTGCAAGATCGGCGAATGCAATCCGGATCTGCCCGGCGCTGCCACACCATGCGACGACGACAACAGTTGCACGATCGACCAGTGCGCGCCGGCCGGCGTGTGCCACCATCCACCAGCGAGCGGCGGCGAGTGCGACGATGGCAGCGCGTGTACAATTGGAGATCACTGCAGTTTCGCGGCATGTCTGCACAAGAATCTGGTCGATTGCGACGATGGCAATGCCTGTACCGCTGACAAATGCGAACCGCAAAGTGGCTGCTTCCATGCCCCGATGACCGCCGCCTGCAACGATGGAAGTCCGTGTACGGTGGGCGATATCTGTGGCAACTCGGCTTGCCAGGGTGGCAGCCCCCTCGACTGCGAGGACGGCAACCCGTGCACGGCCAACGGCTGTGATCCTGCGTCCGGCTGCACGGCGACGGACAGCGAAGGCACGTGCACGGACGGCAATCCTTGTACCGTTTCGGATGCTTGTGTGTCCGGCGCCTGTGTCGGCGGGGCGGCGCTCGACTGCGACGACGGCAACCCGTGTACGACGGATTCCTGCACGATGGACGCGGGTTGCACACACAAGGCCGGCATCGGCGCCTGTGAGGACGGCAATGCCTGCACCACCCAAGACGCCTGCGTCGGCGGCGTTTGCACGGCGGGAAAGTTCCTCGGCTGCGGGGATGACAATCCTTGTACGTCAGATAGTTGCGATCCGAAGTCGGGCTGCGCGCACAAAGCGGCCGGCGGCGCCTGTGACGATGGCAACGCCTGTACGGTCGGCGATGGCTGCAAGGCGGGCGGCTGCGCGGCCGGCGGCGCCGTCGACTGCGACGACGGCAATCCCTGCACCAGCGACGGGTGCGACGCGGCAGAGGGCTGCACGAGCACAGTCGCCAACGGCGGCGACTGCTCGGACGGCGACATCTGCACGGGCGGCGACACGTGCCAGGCAGGGGCATGCGTGGGCGGCCCGGGCCTGGGCTGCGACGACGGCAATCCTTGCACGGCAGATGGTTGCAGCGCGGCGAGCGGGTGCACGCACCAGGCCTTGAATGGCGCCTGCGAGGATGGCAATTCGTGCACGACCGGCGATGTGTGCATGAATGCCGTGTGCACGCCAGGTTCCGGAATCGATTGCGGCGATGCCAACGCGTGCACCGTGGATCAGTGCGACGCGGCAGGCGGCTGCCACCACACGAACGCCAAGGGGGCTTGCACCGACGGCGACGCCTGCACGGTCAGTGATGTTTGCGACAATGGTGTATGCAAATCGGGGGTTGCGCCAGACTGCGGCGACGGCAATCCGTGTACAGACGACGCCTGCCAGGCGGCAAGTGGATGCGTGCACCTCGCCAACGAGGCGACCTGCACCGACCTCAACACCTGCAGCTTGGGCGATGCGTGCATGGGCGGCAGCTGCATTCCCGGGCCGCAGCAGCCCTGCAACGACAGCAACAGCTGCACCACGGATTCGTGCAGCGCGACAGCGGGTTGCGTGTTCACGCCGTCCAGTGGCGCCTGCAACGACGGCAATGTCTGCACGCTGTCGGACAACTGCAGCGCGGGCGCCTGCGTCGGCAGTGGACAGGCCAGTTGCGACGACGGCAATCCGTGTACGACGGATGCCTGCCCGGATGCAGGCGGTTGCAAACACGTCGCCGGCAGCGGCAGTTGCAGCGATGGCAACGCCTGCACGACCAACGATTTGTGCAGCGCGGGCTTGTGCGTCGGCGCGCCAAAGAGCTGCGACGACGGACAGTTCTGCACGACGGACGCCTGCCTTGCTGACGGCACCTGCGACCACGGCGGGGCGCTGCTGAGCGGCGCGCCGTGCAACGACGGCAATGTCTGTACGCTGACCGACGTGTGCAGCAGCGGCAGTTGCGCCGGCAGTGGCACGCCCAACTGCGACGACGGCAACCAGTGCACGACGGATGCCTGCCCGGACGCGGGCGGTTGCAAGCACACGGTGCGCAGCGGCTCTTGCGACGACGGCAACAAGTGCACGACGGGCGACGCGTGCAGCGGCGGCCTGTGCAGCGGCAGCGCCGCAGTTGTGTGCAATGACAACAATCCTTGCACATCCGATGCTTGCGACCTTGGGACCGGCTCCTGCGTCTTCGACAAGGCCCTGCTGTCCGGTTCGCCGTGCAGTGACGGCAATTTCTGCACCCAGACGGACACGTGCGCGGGCGGCGTGTGCGTCGGCACCAACCCGGTGGTGTGCACTGCGGCGGATTCATGCCACGTGGCCGGCACTTGCGGGACGACCAGCGGCGTCTGCTCGACGCCCAACCAGATCGACGGCACGCAGTGCAACGACGGCAACGTCTGCACCCTCGGCGACATCTGCGCGTCGGGCAAGTGCGTGGGACCGGGCGCCAAGGACTGCAACGACAACATCGCGTGCACGCTCGATTCCTGCAATGCATCGACCGGTTGCGTGCACGACGGCCCGGCCATGAACGGCATCGCCTGCAACGACGGCGATGGTTGCACCCAGACGGACAACTGTGCCGGCGGCACTTGCAACGGCGCCAATCCGGTAGTGTGCACGGCAGCGGATCAGTGCCACATCGCGGGCACTTGCGTGACATCGACCGGCGCATGCACGAGCCCCAACCAAAGCGACGGCATCGGCTGCTGGGACGGCAACATCTGCACCTTGGGCGACCGCTGCGTGGCGGGCGCGTGCACGCCGGTCAGCCAGAAGAGCTGCGATGACAGCAATCCGTGCACCAACGACACCTGCGATCCAGTCAGCGACTGCCAGCACACGCCCAACAGCGGCAATGCGTGCAGCGACGGCAATGTGTGCACGCTCAATGATCTATGCCTCAACGGCTGGTGTTTCGGTGATTGGAACGGCTGTTCGGACGGCAATTCCTGCACGGACGATGGCTGCAGTGGCGGCAGCGGCTGCTGGCACAATGGCAACTCACAGCCCTGTGATGACGGCGACTTGTGTACGATGGCCGACTACTGCGGCGGCGGATCGTGCCGCAGCGGCATGCAGATCCCCTGCACCGACAACAGCGTCTGCACCGTGGGCGACTACTGTTCGGGCGGCACCTGCTTGCCCGGCGTGACGCCGCTGAGCTGTGACGACGCCAACGCTTGCACGCTTGATTTGTGCGACGCGATCACGGGTTGCAAGTATGGCGACAACGGCGGAGCGGTCTGCGGCGACTACGGCACCTGCGGCGGCGGCCAGTGCGCCTGCCCCGGCGGCTTTGGCATCGTGGACCAGCATTGCCAGCCGGTGTTGACGGGAATCTCGCTGTCCGGCGCGACCTTGGCACCCGTGTTCAGCGCGGCGACGACGGCCTACGCGGCGGCGGTGCCGATGACGACGATCAGCGCGAATTTGGCCGTCACTGCGCCGACCGGCGTGGCCGTGACGCTGTCGATCAATGGCGGCCCGATCAGCAACCTGACGCCGGGACAGGCGACGCCAGCGGCGCTGCACCTGGGCCCCAACACCTTGACGCTGACGGCGATTCACTCCGGCATGACGCGCAACTACAGTGTCAACGTGACGCGGCTGCCGACCGTGCAGGCGGCCTATGTCAAGCAACCGACGACCATCCCCGTCAATCCCCAGACGCCGGACGCGCACGCGTCGCTGGGCAGCGCCATGGCCCTGTCGGGATCGACGCTCGCGGTGGGGGCGCCGTCGCATCCGAACGGTCAGGTGTACCTCTACCAGCGCGGCACCTCCGGCTGGGTGTACGACAGCAGCGTGGCGGGTCCGGGAGACCGCCTGGCTCTGGAGGGCGACACGCTGGTGGCTGGCTACGCCGGATACAGCGTCGGTGCCTACGTCTACGCGCGGCATGGCGGCGCCTGGACGCTGGCCGATGAGGTCCGACCCACGGTGCTGAAATCGGATTCTGTTGGCGGAAGTGCAGTTGCGCTGTCGGGCTCCACGCTGGTGGTCGGGGTGCCGGGCGAGTGCGGCGGTGGCACCGGCATCAATTCCGACTGGGTCAGCAAGAGCGCCTGCAGTTCCGGTGCTGCCTATGTCTTTGGATTCGTCGGCGGATCATGGGTCCAGCAAGCCTACCTGAAGGCCTCCAACGCCGAAGCCGGCGATCAATTCGGCGCCGCCGTCGCGCTGTCGGGCGACACCCTGGTCGTGGGTGCGCCGCGCGAGGACAGCAAGGCGGGCGGTGTCGGCGGCAACCAGGCCAACAACACCGGCACCGACAGCGGCGCCGTATACGTCTTTGTCCGCAGCGCCGGTGTCTGGAACCAGCAAGCCTACTTGAAGGCCGCCAACAGCGATGCTGGCGACGGATTCGGTGCGGCGCTCGCGCTGTCGGGCGACACACTGCTGGTTGGCGCAGCCGGTGAAGATGGCAACGGCATCGATCCAGAAGACAACTCGCGGCCGGCAGCGGGTGCTGCCTACGCCTTTGCCCGCAGCGGCACGCAGTGGAGCCAGCAGGGCTACTTGAAGGCCGGCGCGCCCGATACCGGCGATCTGTTTGGTCAATCCGTCGCATTGGACGGCGGGTTCGCCGTGGTCGGAGCGCCCGGCGAATCCGGCGGCCAGGCGGGAGTCGGCGGCGACCAGGGCGACGACGCACAGCCCGGCGCGGGGGCTGCGTACCAGTTCGCGCGCAGCGGCGCGACGTGGAGCCTGAGTGCCTACTTGAAGGCCTCGAACCCAGACGCCAATGACCTGTTCGGCACGGCCGTCGCGGCCGACGGCAACACGGTCGCGGTGGGCGCGCCGCAGGAGGCCAGCAACGCCCTCGGTGTCGGCGGCAACCAGGCCGACAACAGCTCGGCCAATGCCGGTGCCGCCTACATCTTTGGCGGCGACACCTGCCTTGGCGGTTTGGCGACCGAGTGCGACGACGGCAACGGCTGTACGACAGATTCCTGTGCATCCACACAATTTTGCAGCCATGTGGCGAGTGCCAACGGCGCGACCTGCGGCGGCAATGGCCAGTGCCAGTCGGCGGCATGCACGTGCCCCAGCGGCTGGCTGCTGACGGGCGGCTCGTGCCGGCCGACGCTGACCACGCTGAGCCTGAGTGTCGGCACATTGGATCCGGCTTTTGTCGCGGCAAGGCGGAGTTACGCTCTGCCGGTGGCGCTTGTGCCTACCCAGGCGTCGACGACGGTGACGGCCACCAAACCGGCCGGCATCACGATGACGTTGTCCGTGAACGGCGGCGCGAGCCAGGCGCTGACCTCGGGCGTTGCGTCGGCCGCCCTGGCCTTGCCCTATGGCGACAACCTCGTGTCCATCGTCGCGACCGGCGGCGGCAACTCGGCCACCTACGATGTCCACGTCAGCCGGCCGCCCGCCGAGTCGCGCCACTACGTCAAGCCCTACCTGCCTGGCGCTGCAGACTATTTCGGCTCGGCCGTGGCGGCAGATGCCGACACCGTGGCCATCGGTGCCTGGGGTGAAGACAGTTGCGCCGTGGGCGTGACCGCCGATGGCGCTGTCAGCGACAACGGCTGCAGCGAAGCGGGCGCCGTCTTCGTGATGCAAACGAACTTCGCCGGCGATCTCGTGCATCAAGGCTACCTGAAGGCTTCCAATACGGGTGCCAGCGACATGTTCGGCTACGCGGTGGCGCTGTCCGGCAACACCCTGGTCGTGGGCGCCCCGGGTGAGAGCAGCGCCGCCGTCGGTATCGGCGGCAACCAGGCCGACAACTCCAAGGCCTCCAGCGGCGCTGTCTACGTGTTCGTGCGTTCGGGCAGCGTGTGGACCCAGCAGGCGTACATCAAGGCGTCGAATACCGATTCCCTCGACGACTTCGGCACGTCCGTGGCCATTTCCGGCGACACGATGGTGGTGGGTGCCGACTATGAACGCAGCAATGCGACGGGGATTGGCGGGTTGCAGTCCAACAACAGCCTGTACTATGCCGGCGCCGCCTACGTCTTCGTGCGCAGCGGCACGACCTGGACGCAGCAGGCCTACCTGAAAGCCTCGAACACGGGATCCAGCGACTACTTCGGCAGTTCGGTCGCGATATCCGGCAATACCGTCGTGGTCGGCGCGCGCTGGGAGCAGAGCGGCGCGGCCGGTGTCGGTGCCAACCAGGCCGACAACAGCTTGTCCGGCGCCGGCGCGGCCTACGTGTTCACGCGCAGCGGCACCGTGTGGAGCCAACAGGCGTACATCAAGGCCTCCAATCCAGGTCAATACGACAACTTCGCTGGCGCCATCTCGCTGTCCGGCGACACGCTGGTGGTGGGTGCCACCGGCGAGGAAAGCAATGCCCAGGGCATCGGCGGCAACCAGGCCGACAACAGCGCGAACTATGCCGGCGCGGCTTATGTCTTCCAGCGCAGTGGCACAAGTTGGAGTCAGCAGGCCTACTTGAAGGCATCCAACGGCGGCGCCTCCTTTGGTTTCGGCCAGTCGGTGGGCGTCTCCGGCGATCGCATCGTCGTCGGCGCGCCCGGCGAGAAAAGCAAGGCCACGGGCGTAAATGGCAACCAGAGCGACACCAGCGCCGGATCCTCAGGCGCCGCCTATGTCTTTGCCCGTAGTGGCAGCGTGTGGAGCCAACTCGCCTACCTGAAGGCCTCCAACAGCGAAGGCGGCGACCACTTTGGCGAGACCTGTGCCCTCTCCGGTTACTCGGTCGTGTGCGGCGCCATCTACGAGGCCAGCGGTGTGTGGGCATCGGACGCGGACGAGAGCGCCGATGCCGCGGGCGCCGCCTATCTCTTTGGTATCGCTGGGCCTTAGCGGACGGCTACGGCCGTTTGGGCTGCGACTCGCGCTCCTTCATGCGCTTCAATTGCTCAGCAAATGTCGTGCACGGATCCAGTTCATCCATGCGCGGCGTGAACCACAGGAAATCGGCAGCGAGACCATCCGCGCCCAAGAACTCCTTGGGTTCATGGGCATCCTTCTGCACTTCCACGAGGCTGACCACCACGGTGCGGCGCTCCGGCGCACGCCGGCGCAGGTGCGCCGGCACGCCACGGTCGCTGCGCACGTGACCGTTGCCGGCAATCAGCACAGCGCGACCCGGCGCGGCCAGCAGCGCATCGGCCATCGCGGCGTCGCGGGCACGTTGCGCAGCGACCATCGCCACGGCGACGTTCTCGGGCAACTGGTTGCAGTGACTTGACATAATCTCTCTGGTCATCGCGTCTGCAACCGGAGGGTCCAGGGGCAACTGCAATCCGTAGCGCTGCGCCGTCGCGAGATCGAGCGCGCCAGGCCCTTGAAATACCATGGCCTTCACCGTCGCACGTGACAGATTCGCAGCGCCGATGTCGAGCCCGGCGGCCAGCGCTGCATCGAAAATCGGCTTGTACATGGCGAAATCTGGCCAACCGCTCGTCTGCCATTGTAGCAAGGGGCCCAACCCCGTGGCACCTTGCGGATGCCCAGCCAGCCAGGCCTTCACCGTGGGCTCTTGCTCTGGCGTCAGCATCTCGAGCCGCAGGGCCGGCTTGAAACCCTGGGCGATGAGTCTTTTCACAATCCACACTTGCAAAGCGTGGTGATCGGGATTGTCGTGTTTCTCGCCCAGCAGCACGAAGTCCGCGGCGGCCAGGGTACCCAGCAGTTGCGCCGTGTCGACAAAGCGGCCCGGCGTCGTCTGCCAGATGCGGCCGACCAGCGGATGTTGGTGTTGCAGCGGACTTTGCCACGCCCAGTCGTGCACCGGTGGCTCCGCAGGCCGGGCGCTGGAACAAGCCAGCGCTGCACAGCAACTGGTCAACGCGAACGCCAGGTTTGCGCGGCGCCTCCACCGCATCATGTCCGCTCCAACTCGGCGACCACTTGGCGCCAGGCCCGCGCGTGCAGCAGGTAGCTGTAGTGGGTGAAGCCTTCCATTTCAATGTTCTCTGCGCCATCGACACGCCCGGTGCTGGCCGGCAACAGCAGCATGTCGGCGCGACTCCACAGGGCAGTCAGGCGCGGCAGCGCGGGCGGGCCGGACCAGGGCACCTGTCGTGCGAGACGGGCGATCACGTCGGAATCTGGTCGCAAATCGAGCGTGTGGCCGGTGCTGGCAAAGCGCGCGACATGGGTCCCCGCATGTGGCGTACCGAGCGTCACGAGGTGGGCGACGCGCGCCGCCGTCGCGGCATCCTCCAGTGCCAGCCGGCTCACGAGGCCGCCCATGCTGTGGGCGACGAGGTCGAGCTGGGCATCGGCCGGCAGCTGGTTGCGCTCCAGCACCTCGGCGATGGCCGCGCGCAGCGACAGCGCCATGGCGTCCAGGTTCAGATCCGGTGGGAAGCCGACAGAATACGTGCGGCTGCGGCCGATGTAGCGAAAATAGGCGCGCATCGGCACGAAGTTGCCGCGGTGCCCGCCCAGGCCGTGCACGAACAGCACCGGCCGGTGGCCATCGGCCGGCAGTGCATCGAGGGGCGGACGGCTCGGCCCCAACATGGTCAGACCCATGACCGGCAGTTGCAGCAGGTGCCGGCGCAGGTCAGGGTCGACGGCCTGCCACGCCGCCGCCGCGCCTTGCCCGGCAGAGACCGCGGCCCGGGCGATGACGCGCCCAGCGATCTGAAAGCCGGCGCCGACGCGCTGCCAACCGTTCTTGGTGGGGGGAGAGTCTGGGCTCATGGCGCACCTCGTGGCGTGTCGGCCCCTGGGGCCAACGCCGAGGCGCCAGTATCACACACGGCTGGCGCATTGCACCACGCGGGGCGCGCGCCTTGTGACCAGGGCTGTCGCAAGAAGCGCACGGCGACCGTCATGGGTCGCGATAGGCCCAACGCGGCAATGAATTGCCGCGCTACGGCTCGAGAAATCTCTTCGAGATTGCTGGCTTCACAGCCAGCGGTACAACTCGCGGCTGTCCTGATCATTGCGCTACCGCCGAAGGTCGCACCTGCCACAAGATCGCGACCCAATGAATTTCATGCGTTTCGCGTCAAGGCGCCCACAGCGTGCGTGCCGCGGGACGCTGCCCAGTGCAAAGGCGGCCGGAACTTTCGTTGTCCAGCATGCAGCGCCTGCACTCGCCAAGACAACATGCATTTCTCTGGATGCAGTGGTCGGCGCCCGGTGTGTCCGATTTGCGCATACCGAATGCAATCGACCAGATGCCACTTCGCCACACTGCGCATGCCACATGCAGAGTGCAGTGCCCGGCATCCGCAAAGTTGCGATCCCGCATGCCGCTGACCGCAGGTGGGATGCGCGCATGCGTTGGGGCGCATTCAGCCGCAACATGCGCCATCCTGCTTTCCTTTGCCACCATTGACGACGCCCAACTCCAGTTCTATATTCCGCGCCACGTCTCGGCGTCGCCGAGCCTGGAGGTTCTGATGCGTTTTCCATCCCTTTCCATCGCCGTCTCCGTACTCATCAACCTGGGCTGGTACCTCATCTGCGCGCTGCGCGCCGAGCCCGAGACCGTCGGCATGGACGCGGCCATGACCGCCGCCGACGAAGGCATCCGCAAGTCCATCGGCGCGCGCAACAAGGCGACCGACCTCTTGACCGCAGCGCGCGCCTATCGCGCTGTGTGCCGCCGGCAGGCCGGGCGCTGGTTGGTGCGCGCGGCGCTCGACATCAGTCGCGCGTTTGAAGGCAAGAAACAAGCCCTGGGCTACCAGCGCCTCCTGCCCAAGCCCACCCATGTCGTGCTGCGCATGGGCATCGCCGAGCGCATGGCGGCGTTCGAGGCCGTCCTGCGCGCGCTCAAGGATCCGCAGACCCCCAAGGAGTTGGCGGCACTGGCGACCGAGGGCCAAAAGCGCATCGATGCCCTGCGCGGCGCGGATCAGGGTGTGGCGGCGGCGGAGATCGAGCGCGGCAAAGCCGTGCACGGCATCGCCGTGGCGCGCGAAGCGTGGTTTGGCGCGTACAAGGCGTCGTATGGCGCGCTGCTGGCGAAGTATCCGCTGGACAAGGACACGGTCGAGTCGTTCTTCGACGAGCCCCCTGCGGTGAACAAGAAGGCGGTGGCTGACGCGGTCGTGGCTGCGCCGCTCGTCGCGCCTGAGGACAGCGAGGGCGGCGAAGAGACTGCGAAGAACGGCTGAGCTTTGCGCGATTGGCCGCGCTGAGGCGCACGCCCGTCTCCCTCTTCGAGAACAAGCTCAAGTGCGCGTCGTGACTCTGACGGCGCCCGTGCCCGGCCTACCGCGTTGCAGGCGAAGCACCCCGGGTTCTCGTGGGTTGTCGCAGAGGACAGCACAGCGCCACCGCCACGATCACGGACTTGCGCGTCGCCTTGCCACGCCGAACTCGCGCGCAATTTGCACACCTGCATGGCTAGACCGAAGCGGCAACGCCGTGCCGGGTTGTACGGCCTCCGTCGGCCAACGCCATCCAGCGGCGAAGGTTCGGCCCCGGCGCGGCGTCTGGCCCGGTTGCGCTTCCCGCGCGAAGGCCATCGCCGTACGGTCAAGGTGTCCGCGAAGACGGACGGCGCTATGCCCGCCAATTGGTTGGCCGGGATGTCTGGGTGAGCTGCGATGCCTACCGGCTTGTCTCACCACCGGACAGGCAGAACCCCTACTGCGCCACCGTCTCGCTCTTGAGCCCCGCATCCCCAGCAATCTCCGCCTCGGTGAACAGCATCGGCCGCCACTGGCCCTGGCTGAACAGCTGCGTCTGATCGGCATTGTGCGGCGCGCCCGGATCGCTCGACTGCGAGTAGGTCAGCACCGCGAACGCCTTGGGACCGGCCGGCGTCAACTCGCAGGTCATCACGAAACTCGACCCGTAGTTGACCGGATAGCCTTGGGTTGTGAGGGCGGTCGGGCCGAGATAGGGCGCCACCTTCATGCGCGGCAACAGCGTGTCGTTGCTGCCGCTTGTCAGGCCGATGACCTGGAATGCGCCCTCGGCATGGGTCGCGCCATGAATTGCGATGCGCACGTCGTTCTTGAGGGTGTACTGCACGTCATTCATGGCGGAATCTATGGCAAACTTCCCTTGCTGCAAGCCATACGCCGCCGCCGCCAGTGCTGCCAGCATCGGATCATCGCCAGAAGCCGGCGCGGCCTTGAGGGTGTTGGGTGTCGTGGCTGGCTTTGCGACATCAAAGGCATGCTCGTAAAGCGGCGCGGGCGCGCGCGCGAAGAACTCGCGCCACAGCGCTGCGCCTTTGCTCTGGCCCGTGAAGCGCTTGTCCCATGCCGTGAGCACCGTGCACGCGGCAGACAGATCCACTTGCGTCGGTATGGCGTCCTGACATGCGCTGCCGGTGGCGGCCGCGCAGACCTGACCTTTGTTGCCCAACAGAAACGTGAACTTGCCCTTGCCCTGGCAGCGCGCCGCCAGCGTGTCAGCGAGGTCTTCCGCCGTCCAGTTGCGATCGGCAAACACCATGGTCTTCAGTTCTTCCAGCGTGAACTTGCCGTCCTCGCCCGAGGCGCCGTCTTTGGAAACCTCGGTCAGCAGCTTCAGGTTCATGCGCGTGCGCGCCGAACGCGCGGTCTTTTCCGGCCCGTACAGGTAGCCGAAGCCCTCCAGAGGCGCCGCGAGATTGGTGAGCCAGTGGCTGTCATTGGCGTTGTAGATGTAGTCCTTCCTGCGTTGATGCGGCGTCTTGGCGTAGGGCACGAGGCCCGGATCGCGAGAGCCCGTCTCCACCTGCCAATCGTTGATGGACTTGGAGCCATCGAGCAGCACCAGCCCCTGATCCCACGCAAACTGCGTCAGGAAATCGCCGGCTTTGAGCGCCGCCTGGTGGTCATCGACCGCCGCCTGACTGAGGTTCGGCGTGCTGTTCGACTCGCAGTAGTAGGCCTCGCCCGTCGAATCCGCCGCCATCATGTTGGTCCACGGATTGCCGGAGATGTCGCGCAACACGCTCTCTACGTCGTCGATGTTCTTGGCTTTGGCCAGCGTGAGGAAATGGTCGTACAGCTTCTGGTTGTTCTCGTTGCCGTCGCGCAGGGCATAGGCATTCTCCTTGGTCCACTCGGCCACCGCCGGCAGCACCAGGATCGGGCCGAACTCCGTGCGGTAGAACTTGCGCGTCTCCTGGGTCAGCTTGCCGTCCTTGCCGAGGATGTCGATGGTCTCTTCGCGCATCGTCATCTTGTGCGGCTTGCCATCCACGAGGTAGGTCGTCGGATCCTGGGGATCGAGCGCCAGCTTGTAGATCGTGAACTTGCGCGAGGCCGACACCGTCGCCGTGAACGCCACCTTGTCGTTGTGGCCGATCAGTACGCCGGGCACGCCATAGAGCGCGACGCCGACCACGTCGAGCTTGCCAGGCACCGTCAAGTGCGACTCCCACAACCGCAATTCGCCGAGCCAGGGAAAGTGCGGGTTGGCGATGACCATGCCGCCGCCGCTGGCGGAGCGTTCGCTGCCGATGCCCCAGCCGTTGCTGCCGATGACCGGTTCGCGCACGTCCCTGAAGTCTTCGGCCATCGCGGTCATCGCTTCCGGGGCGCGCAGCAGATCGTCGAAGGTCTTCAACCACGGCAGCCCGGCCGGGCTGTTCGCCGCGCCGTCGCTCGGCACCAGCGTCGTGTGCAAGTAGGAGCGGAAGTTGCGGCCGCTGGCAATCTTGGCGAGATCCTGACCATAAGCCAGCAGATCGATGGCACTGATCGGCTGCACCCAGGCGGCGTCCTTGCATTCGCTGGGCAGGCCCGCGGGGCCGACATCTGCCAGCCTCTTGTTGTAGCCGGCGACATAGCCGTCGACCGCTTCCTTCGCCTCGGCCGACAAGGTCGCGTAGTTCGCCGTGGCGTGGGCGACCAGCAAGAGGGCCTTGTTGGCGAAGTCGATGTCGACGTTGCTGTTGCCCGCGCCCGGGCCGAAGTACTTCGCACGCTCGCTGCGCACCTTGACGATTTGATCCGCCAGCACGCAGATGTTGTCCTTGGCAAAGGCATAGCCCTGACCGAAGAACACGCTGCCCAGGTCCTTGGCCGCGATGTGCGGGATGCCGTAGCTGGTCCAGCGGATGGTGGCGCTGTAGTGCTTGGCGCTGACGGTGTCGCCGCTGGCATCGGCGGCAGGCGTCTTGGCGGCGGGCGTGCTGCTGCAGGCGCAGAGCAGGGCGAGGAGGCTGGCGCGGAACAGGCGTGACATCGGCGGCTCCTGAGTGCAAGAGCCGGTAGTGTAGACCCACCGCCTGGCCGTGGGTAGACGTGCGCCCCACCCGTCCTCGACGCTCCGCACTGCCCCGGTGTACCCTCGGGTGCCGGAGGCCATCCTGACTACGCTGTTCATCATTCTGCTGCTCGTCATCGTGCACGGCATCTTTGCCGGCGCGGAAATCGCCATCATCACGATGCGCAAGACGCGGCTGCGCGAGTTGGTGGAAGAGGGCAGCGCCCGCGCCCGGGCCGTCAGCGACCTGCGCGCGCACCCGGAACGCTTTCTCGCCACCGTGCAAGTCGGCGTCACCGTGCTGAGCGAGGGCGCGGCGGCCCTGGGCGGCGCGGCGGTCGCGCCCAAGCTGCAGGCGGTCTTGGAGACCGTGCCTGTCCTGCGGCCGCACGCCGAAAACCTGGCGCTGACGCTGGTGGTGGCTGTCGTTGCCTACCTGTCGCTGGTGCTGGGAGAACTCGTGCCCAAGTCGCTCGCGCTGCGTTCGGCCGAGACCTATGCCCTCCTCATCGCCACGCCCATGCGCTTCATCTCATGGGCGACGCGGCCGCTGGCCTGGTTCCTGACCGCAAGTTCCAACCTGGTCCTGCGGCCTTTTGGTGATCGCACCACGTTCATGGAGGCGCGCGTCTCCGCCGAGGAATTGCAGCAGTTGGTGGACGAGGCGACCAAGACTGGCGCCATCGACTCGCACTCGGGCGAGATTGCTTCGCGGGCGTTGGGCTTTTCGGACTTGACCGCCGACGCCGTGATGGTACCGCGCAACCGCGTCACCGCCATCGACAAGGACGCGAGCGAAGTCGACATCCGCCAACTGATGCTCGATTCGCCCGCGACGCGCTGGCCGGTCTGCGAAGAGAGTCTCGACAAAGTCTTGGGCTACATCACCGCGCGCGATGTGTTGGCGCGTATTCTCGCAGGGTTGCCGTTGGAGGTCGGCGCGCTCAAGCGGCCCGCGCACTTCGTACCCTGGAACATGCGCGCTGCCGATGTGCTCCGCGACATGCAGCACCACCAGATTCAACTGGCTGTGGTCGTCGACGAGCACGGCGGCACCGAAGGCCTGCTGACGCTGGAGGATCTCGTCGAGGAACTGGTCGGCGACATCCTGGGCGAGCACGAGGCGCGTGAGGAACACATCCACCACGAGGCGCAAGGGCTGGTGCTGGTGCGCGGCGCGACGCCGATCCGCGATGTCAACCGCGCGCTGCGCCTCGATCTGCCGGAGGGCGAGGATTGGACGACGCTGGGCGGTCTGTGCACGTCGCTGGCGGGAGGCATTCCCCACAAGGGCGACCGGCTGCTGACCGAGGACGGCGTGATCTTTGAGATCGTCTCAGCCACGCCACGGGCCGTGGGGATGGTGCGGATTGTGCTGCCGGAGGTGGAGGCCGACGGTGCAGGCATCTGACCGGCTCGTCCGTCAACCCTGCTTCCACTGCCAATAGCATACCTTGGGCGACTCGATGACGCCCGACTTCTTCAGCTTGGCCATCACCTTGTCGACTTCCTTGCGCTCGATGGCGGTGGCGTCGGCGATTTGTCCCGCACTGACAGGCTTTTGCGCGGCTTTGAAAAACGCGATGATCTTCTGTTCGCTTTCCATGGTGTGTCTCCGTGATTGCAGCGGCGATCGCCATGCGCGCCTCGCCCAGGCCGCGGGTCCCGCCCGCGCCATGGTTCGTTGTGCCGCGCCAGGTTGTCAAGGTGGCTGAGCGGGGCCGGCATCCCGGAAGCGAGCAACCCAGCATCATCGCGCGCAGACCCCGGCACATTTCAGAATGTGATCGTCCGTGGCATTGTGTGCAAACCCCGCAATTCTTCAGGATGAGAGGCCGCCGAACGGCCTCTGTGCCGACGGCGTGTGCTAGCCTCAAAGGGCCCCTCCAATCAGGAGAGCGGGCCAGGATGGACGCCATGGACATGCCACCCGCCGCAGACACCAACGCTGGCCAGACCCTGACTGCCGTGACGAACCGGCGTGAGTTCTTCCTTTACGGCCTGATGCGCATCCATCAAACGCGACGTTACTGGCTGCTGCCCGCGTTGATGGCGATCGCCGCGTTCGGCCTGATCGTCAACCTGTTCACGGGCTACAACGCGTTGCCCGCCATCTACAGCTTGATCCCTTGATGCAGGCACGTGTTCGGCGCGCGCTGTGGCTAACAGGTGCCGCGCTTTTGGCTGGCCTTTGCCTGTATGTCAACGCGACGGTGCCTCCAGAACTCGCGCGATTGCAGCGCATTCTCGCCGTATTGCAGGTGGACCCGGCGCTGCTCTGGCGCCAACGCTCTTTGCTCGACGTGGCGTTCGAAGGCACGCGCGTCGTCACGGACGCCGGCGGATTTCGGCTTGTTCCCGAACCGGCCAGCCATCGGCTGCCCGGCGCCCGGCGTGTCGTGGCTATGGGCGCCAGCCCCACCTTTGGCTATGGCGTCGAGGCGGCCGATGCCTGGCCGGCCGTGACCGGGCGCGCGTTGGCGGGCCGCATTCCCGGCCTCGAGATCATCAATGCCGGCCAGATCGGCTATTCGTCCTGGCAAGGCCTGCGCCTGTGGGGCGAAGTCGTGCGCGACCGCAAGCCCGAACTCGCGGTGGTCAGCTACGTGGTCAACGACATCGAACGCATCCGCTTCTTCTTCCCCAACGGCAGCGATGACGCGCACACGCCCCTGCCCGGCCGGTCCTTCGCCCGCGTCCGCAACGCCTTGGAGTCCTTCGGACCAACCGCCCTGTTCATCAGGCAATTGGTGCGCACGGCCGCCGTGGTTCTGCCGCGCCCCAGCCACGCCTTGCAGCAGTGGACCCACGTTCGCACCACGCCCCACGACTACGAGGCCAACCTGCTCAAATTCGTTGCGCTCTCTCGCGCGCGCGGTATCCGCCTCGTGTTCCTGGTGCTGCCGTTTCGGCTACCTGCGCCGATACCGCCGCGCCCCGCACAGGCAGACGTCCTCCTGGCAGCAGCAGAAGTGGCATTCACTGCAGGCGATTGCGACCTGGCGACACGCCTCGTGGATCAGTGTCTCGCTCTCGATACGTGGGGGGGGCAGGCGCACGACCTGCGCGGCCGCTTGTTGGAGCGCGAGGGGCATCCCGTCCAGGCCAAGGCAGCCTATGCCACTGCAGCACGTCACGTAATCTACGATTGCGCCCGCGACGCCCGAACATACAACACCATCATGACCCGCGTCGCGCGTGACACGGATACGCCGCTGGTCGATCCGACGCCGGCGCTGGGCAACACAGCCGCAAACATGGAGCTATTCGTCGCCCACGACTACATTCACCCCAACGCCGCAGGCCACCGCATCATTGCCGACTGCGTCGCCCCGGTCCTCCAGCGCGTGCTAGCTGGTGAGCGCGGCGGGATCGTCCAGGTATGCAAATAGTGCCGCATGCTTGCCCTCCTCGTGCCACTCGGAGAGCAGAAGCTGCGCGTCGGCCAGGAGCTCGGTGAAGTACGCGACCACCGTGGCCTCATAGGCGTCCCACCGCTCCGGGGCGTTGTAGACCCAAAAAGCCAACACGTCTGGCAGCATGAATTGGAAGCAGCGTTGCTGCGCCTGCTTGTCCGTGGCCGTGCCCTTGTAGTTGTCGGTCTCCGACAAGCCCATGCGCCTGAGAATTCGACCGGTCGTGTGCAGATTCGCCGCGGTCACCGTGGCCTGACCCGGGCGCGTGATCTTGTCGAAGTACGTCATCGGCGGGTCGATCGCGCAATCCAACACCGGCGTGTGGTAGGTCAAGCCGATGGAGTCCTCGAAAGCGCGCAGCAGATCGATGACCTTGTCCATGTGCGCAGGAAAGAAAGGCCAATCGTGGGTGATGCCGTCCGCGACGTGGGCGATGCCCCAACGCTTGCAGTGCGCGATGGTCGCGACGTGGTTGGCGAGGGCGCAAAATCCGCAGGTCTGCAGCGTAAAAAAGCCGTAGCGCAGCGCGTAGCTGGCCCGCCGGTGCTCGGTCATGTGCCGCGCCAGAGGCGTTGTCTCGTAGATGAAGTGCCGGAATGTCACGTCGGGGAAGCGGGCCACGAGCTTGTCGCGGTTGAAGTGGGAATGCTCGGGGCTGTGGAAGCCAAGCCTGTGAAACGTCAACAAATCAACATGCGAGAATCGTTCGGCCAGCAGTGCCGCAGACGCCGTCGAGTCGGTTCCGCCGGAGTAAAGGACCGCAACGCGATCCGCTTGATCGACCATCCGTTTCACTCCTTGAGCCTGGCCAGAAACCATGTAACCAGGCGAACATAGCCGGCGTGGATGGCGTTCGCGCAGCGGCCCAACCAGTCGGCATAGGCGATCCGCGCGCGATACGGCAGGATCAGCGCCACCAGCAGCAGCGACGAACCCGCCAGGAACCCAATGGTTCTAGCCGGCAAGGACCGCCGGTGCGCAGGCGGCGCTGGACGATGTGGCACGCGCAGGTCATCGCTCATGGCCGGCCGCCTCCCGAAACGGGCCGAGTTCGTGCCCGCTGAAGTCGCCGGCACCGGTCTGGCCTCGCAGCCGGCGCAACCGCAGCGGACGCGCTTTGAGGATCGGCAGCAGGCGCGGCGCCAACTGGTCGACCAGCCAGGCATTGCCCGCCGCGGACGGATGCCGATCCGGCAGTGTCAACCCGGGACGTCGACGGAAGTCGTCGAAAGCGATCGCCGCGATGCCGGAGGACTGCAAGTCGTGGCACGGGCTGTAGCAGAACGCTTCCAGGCCGGCATGCCATTGATCTGCAATCGTCTTTAGTCGCCGCGTTGCCTCCGGGATGATGTCGCGCGACTTGGGTTCGTAGCCGGCACGCTCCTCAAGGGTGGCGAGCGCGTATGCCTCGCCCTCACCGAACAGGGCAGCCGCGACGCGGTAGAGGCCGTCCCGCGCGATGGCGCGTCTGCGCCAGGCCATGTCGAGCGGGACGAGCATGGCCTCGGGCAGGTGGGCCAGCAGGACCGCATCGCAGCCCACGTCGCGCGCCATCCGTTCGGCGATTTCCGTTGCCGAGAGCAGGTTGTTGCCAGGAATTCCGAGGTTGTAGACTTCCACGTTCACGCCGAGCAAGGTCCGCAACCGCGCCTCCAGCTGTTGGCCGAGCGTGTCACCGAGTTCGACGCCGGTCCCAAAGACGCACGAATCACCCACCAGCAGCACGCGCAGCGCCGGCACGTCTGGACGATCGACATCGCGAAATCCCTGATCATTGATGTGGACATGGTGTGGCGGCGTTCCCCCCGCAAAATCGACGTTCGGCTCCATGCCCAGGCGGTAGTCGGTCGTGGGCAGGTCACCGACGCGCACCCACCAGACAGCGGCGGTCGTGGCAATGGCCGTCACGCCGGCAAGCGCCATGGCCTGTCTGCGTGCCTTGCCCGCGCCGAGTCGGTGCAGCGCGCGCAAGGCCCATGCTGCGAGGCCCGCAGCCAGGGTTGCGCCCAGCAACCTGCCGATGCGGTCTGCGCCCAGCGCAAGGTGGTGAACGCCCGCTTCGACCAGCGGCGGCAGCCCGCCCAAGGCGTACACCGATGCCATCCCGACCAGCGCGGCCAGCACCGGTGGCGCGGCCGGACCCCATGCCAGCGGGTCGCGCAGGCCCGTGCGGACTGTTCGAACGCTGGCGACAAATCGGTCTCGAAATCGCGACTGCTGTGACAACGCCGATCCTGCCGGGTGGCGCCGGCAAGGGCGCCGGGGCTCCGGAACCATCGACTATGCCAGTTCAGCGCCTCTTGTCAGGCGCGAGCGCAGGGAAGTGCCACAGAAACCACGATTCTCCACACACCGACATCTGTCCGTTGCAGTTGCTGCGGGTGTTCGTCTTGAGGCCGGTTCCCTTCAGATCCCCAAGAATGGTAGAACGGCTCGCGCGCCGCAAGACTCGGCGCGGCAACCCAGGGGGCTAGCGATGCGGGCGAAACAATGGTGGTGGGTCAGTCTGGCGATGCTGGCGGCCTGCGGCGGCGAGACCAAGACGGCCAAGAAGGACGTGGTGACCGGTACCGACACCGTCGCCGACGCTGCTACGGACGCGGCTGGCGCGGACGCCGGGGCCGACACGGTGACTGCCGGCAACGCCGCGGCGCAGCAGGCCATTCTCGGTGTGCCGCAGACGCAGACGTGGGTGCTGCCTGGCCTGTCGGGCGAGGTCCAGGTCGTACGCACGCAAGGCAATGTCGCCCACGTCTATGGCAAGAACCGCAAGGATGTCGCACAAGTCATGGGTTTTGTCATGGCCAGCGATCGCTATTTCCAGATGGAACTGACGCGGCGCATGGGCCTGGGTACCTTGTCGGCGCTACTGGGTGATGCGGCGCTGGAGACCGACGCCGATTCGCGCGCCAAGGGCAGCGCCCACGTCGCTGACGGTATCGTCGCGCGCCTGAATGATGAACAGAAGGACTTGTTCGATGGCTACGCCGCCGGCGTCAACGCCTACATCGACGCGGTCATCGATGGCAAGCTGCCCGAGCCGAGCGAGATCGCGATTGCCAAGGGCCTACTGGGCGGTACGGCCAAGACGCTGATGCTGCATTGGGATCGCCGCAGCGTGGCCGGCGCGTCGGCGGCCATCGTCTACAACCTCGGCTACGAGACCGACGACGTCGGACGCACGCAGAACATCGCCAACATCGCCACGCAGTTCGAGGGCAAGGCGCTGGGCGAGTTGCGCAAGAAGGGCGCGATCGCCGATATCGAGCTCAATGTCGACGCCGTCAAACCGGTCAGCTCGGCCGCGGGTCTGGGCCTGGATCTGGGCGGCAAGGCGGTGACCAAGACCGAGCCCGGCAAGGTGCCGACGGCGGGCAAGTTCGTGTTCCCGCAAGGGCTGCCGGCCGAGATGCTGCTGCGCCTGCAGGGGCGGTTCGCGGCCCAGCAGCGGCGCAGCGGCCACGACAAGACCAACGGTTTTGGCTCGAACTCGTGGGCCGTGGCCGGCGCAGGTTCGGCGGGCGGTGCCGGCATCGTTGCGGGCGATGGCCACCTGCCGCTCTCGGTGCCGTCGCTCTTTTACCAGATGGGCCTCGATACACGTGTTTTCGGTGGCGGGCCGCTGCACCAGAAAGGTCTGATGATTCCTGGTCTACCGCTGCTCGCAGTCGGCACCAACGGCGCGGTCGGCTGGAGCCAGACGCAGCTCGGCGGCGACATCACCGACTGGTACCGCGAGGAATTGACGCTCGATGCCAACGGCTTGCCCGCCTCGACGCTGTTCCAGGGCGAGCAGAAGCCGGTCGTGAAGGTGGAGGAAGTCTATGTCGTGGCCAACGTGCCGATCCTCGGCTCCAAGGGCCGCACCGAGACCTGGCCGCGCTGGAAGACCTGGGATGGCCGCTTCATCGCCGACATCGAGGGGCCGACCGTCAAGCAGGATGCGGCGTTGCAGGCGGGGCAGTCGCTGATCAACCTGGGTGGCCGCTTCGTCATCCCCAAAGACACCAACGGCGATGGCAAGGTGACGGCGGTGACGTTCGACTTCACTGGTCTCGATTCACCCGACATCATCGGTGCCGTCGACGGCTTTGGCCACGCCAAGGACGTTTACGAACTGCGCGATGCGACGCGCCATCTCGTCGCGTATTCGCAGAACATCGTCGCCGCAGATTCGCAGGGCAATGCATTTTACACCGGCTACCAGGCGGTGCCTTGCCGCGGCTACTTGCCGCGCAACCCGGATGGCACGTTTCAAGCAGGCGCCGACCCCAAGCAGTTGATCGATGGTACGAAGTACCGCGGCTTCACCGTGCCGCTGCTGGCCGATGGCCGCGTCGATGAGGGCAAGGGCAAGGACGATCCGTACAGTTGCGTGGTGCCCTTTGACGAATACCCGCAATCGATCAATCCGCCTTCGGGCTATGTGCTGACGGCCAATAACGATCCCGGCAACCTGACCAGCGACGGCTCGCTGACCAACGACAAGTGGTACATCGGCGGCCCGTGGGCCAACGGCTACCGCGCCGACACCATCGACCAGGGCTTGAAGGCAGTCGTGGCGACCAAGGCCGCGGATGCAGAGGCGATGGCCAAGTTGCAGGCCTCGAACCGCTCGCGTCTCGGCGAGGATTGGGTGCCCTTCCTGCTGCAAGCCATTGAGGCCGGCAAGCAGGCGTCAGGCAAGGCGCAGAAGAGCCCGGATGAACAGCGGCTTGCCGATCTTTACGATGCCATCACGCCGACAGTCAGCGCGGAAGTGGTGACGCGCCTGGGCGCCTGGCACAAGGCCGGCACACCGGCCCTCTCTGGCATCGAGACGTTCTACCACCAGGTCGCCGCTGGTGAAAAAGACCACGCCATTGCCACGATGATCTTCAATGCCTGGATGGGCCGCTTTGTCAGCCGCGTGTTTGACGACGAGAACATCAACCTGTGGGAGCCCTGGGGCGCCGATGCCCGCACCCGCGCCCTCACCGACTTCCGCGACGGCCGCGGCGCCAACAATCCGAAAAACCTCGCGTCCTGGAATCCGACGACGCAGGAATCGGCGTTCTTCGATGTGCTGGGCAGCGACGCCATCGAGACCAGCCACGAATGCGCGCTGTTCGCCTTGAAGC
>Ga0172370_10001984_pt1 | contig 30206 bp, 27 predicted proteins | sample LakKiv5m_FD_114538 | JGI IMG/M metagenome (GOLD analysis project Ga0172370, IMG submission 114538) | Freshwater microbial communities from Kabuno Bay, South-Kivu, Congo - kab_022012_11.5m | ecosystem: Environmental > Aquatic > Freshwater > Lake | place: Democratic Republic of the Congo...
CGGGCCCCTCTCAAACAAACCCCGTCAGGTTGCAATTGCCGCGGAAGCTTAAATCCATAGCGCAGAAACGCGTGATATAAAATAGTCCGGATCAATTTCGTATAGGATATCCCCTTTAAACGGCAGATGATCGGCAGGTCGCTGTAATGCGGTGACAAACCAGGCAGAGGATTTACGTCAATGATCTTGGGTATCCCCGCGCCGTCAAAACGGAAATCGATCCGCGCGATATCGCGTAACTCCAGCGCCGTATACGCCCTTTGAGCATACGATGACAACAGACGGCGCTGTTTTACGGGAAGCGAGTCTTCCGGATCATAACGGATCTTCTTTTTCCAATCCCGTTTGTTCTCAAGTGAATAAATAAACATTTTGCACGCGCTGTCCGTCGGCACGATCTTCATCATCCCTAAAATATCAACAGCCGCATTCCCGCACGCCGCGACGGTCACTTCTTCTCTTTCCAGGTATTCCTCGACCAACACCGGTTGTTTGTACCGTTTAAGGATCCCGAGGGCTTGCCGCCGTAACGCCGCAAAATCAGACACCAGCGAGCGGTTAAAAACGCCTTTTGACGACCCTTCCCAGCGCGGTTTAACGACATAGTATTTTTGCCGGTCAAAAAGGCTTTTCAAAGAAGCGACCTCATCACGATCACATGCCATGTGCATGGCCGGGACCGGGATACCTTCTGATTTTAAAACCGTATGCGTCAGGTATTTATCAAGAGAGATCCCCAAGGCGATCGGATCGGATCCCGAATAAGGGATCTGCAGGCTTTCGAGGATACAAGGGACTTGTGATTCCCGGCCGCGCGTTCCGCCGATCCCTTCAGCAAGGTTCAAGATGAACTCCGGGCGGAACCTGCGTACCGCGGAAATGAACCCGGCAGTATGCTCTAAACGCACGACCTTGAACCCGCACGACCGGAGCTCATGATGCACCGCTTCGATCGTTTCTATTTCATCGTACTCTTCTTCGTGGTCGTCGCCCTTTTTTCGTTTTAAATTAAAAGCGATACCGATCGTTGTTATTTCTTTCGTTGCTCTAACACTCACACGCGCGCTCCCTGGAGCCCCACGGATTTATACCCCGTTGGCATTTTTTATTCACACCCTGTGGGCAACGTTTCCCCTGCCCCGAACAGGCACAAGCCGTAACCCATGAAATCCTGAAAAGAGATTAACCCTTTGGGTTGTAATAGGTAAATATCTCGTTTTTATAATTGCGTAAGGTGATCATATCATCCGATGCCGACAGCAAATACTGCGGCCCCAGCGGGATCTTTCCCCTGCCCTCAGGGCCATCGACGACAAAATGCGGAATGCACATACCGCTGGTATGGCCCCGCATCTTTTCTATCAATTCAATGCCCTTCCACACCGACGTCCTGAAATGCGATGCTCCGACAACCGGGTCGCACTGGTATAAATAATAGGGACGGACCCGGATACTCTGTAACCGATGGCAAAGTTCAGTCATGACTTCAACGCTGTCATTGACTCCTTTCAGCAATACCGACTGGTTGCTCAACGGAATACCGCAACGCTGCAGCTTCTTGCACGCGCTGATCGAAGCCTCGGTAACTTCACGCGGGTGGTTAAACTGAACGTTGATCCAGAGATTCTCGTATTTATCCAATGTCCGGCAAAGACTTTCATCGATACGCGACGGCAGGACGACCGGAGCGCGGGTCCCGATCCTGATGACTTCCAGCGAATGGATCTTGGATAACGAGGAAAGAATATAATCCAGCCGCTCGGTGCCCAAGGTCAAGGGATCGCCCCCGGAAACAACGACCTCCCTGATCTGCTTATTCTCTTTGACATAGGTCAACGAGATTTCCAGGTCTTTAAGCGACGGTTCGGGAATATTTTTCTGCCAAAGCCGTTTTCGGGTGCAATGACGGCAATACATGAAACAACGGCTCGTCACCAGAAGCAACGCGCGGTCCGGATACCGGTGCACTAAACAAGGAGTCGGAGAGGTCTTCTCTTCACCCAAAGGATCGATATCTTCATACACGGATTCCTGGATCTCATCAACCGAAGGAATGCATTGACGCCGAATCGGGTCCGACGCGTCTGCGGGGTTAACGACCAACGACAGATAGTAATGCGGGATACGCATGTGAAACGTCCGGACCACTTGTTTTAACGCTGTCCGGTCGTCTTTTAAGGCTGGATAGAATGTAACGAGGTCGTCAATGGAGCGGATCGCATTTTTTGAAGAAGTCTGCCAATTCTGTTCGATGAAGGATTCCTGCGTTTGCCCTCCAGGCTCCTCTTTCTGGCTATCGATAGGAAGTTCTTTCTTACTGCCCCCAGGCTCCTCATCAACGGAATGCTCGACCTTCTTTGCGTTCTCCATCATACCTCCTTTGGTTTCTTTCTTCCTTCCCTGGAATCTTCCCCCGACTCGTTTCTCGTCGGCCTATCTTTTAGTTCATTACCCCCTAAAGGGGGTAATTCACACTAGTCTCTTTTTGCGCGTTTACACTTAAAAAGAGACTGTGTTCATTATCGGCCTGAGTTTTTTTCTTCGCTTCCGCTCGAGAAAAACCTCCCATTAAAATTCATAGTTCATTACCCCCTAAAGGGGGTAATTCACACTAGTCTCTTTTTGCGCGTTTACACTTAAAAAGAGACTGTGTTCATTAACGAGAAAATCCCTCCCACTCAATTTTCATAAGTGAAAGGGATTTTTCATTGTTCGTATCGTCTGTCAAAATAACAAATAATCGTTCCGTATTATTGCTGCTGATCCGGGTTCTGCGGGATCGCGGTATCATCCGGTTTCGGCAACACATTCTGCGATGTTTCTGTCAGAGCTTCCTGTTCCATCGCATTCGGCATCTCGTCAAATACATAGCTGCACTCCTCCGCCTTTAAACCCTGCGGCGTCTTAACGACGCTTATACGTACTTTATCGCCGATTTCCACATACGTTTCTTCAATAAATTCCGGAGTCGTAAGGATCTTGGTGCCTTCGATGACAATATAACTCTTGTCGTTGGCGACCTCGCGTACCGTCCCGGAAATAATCGTCGTATCTCTCTGGACTTTCTTCTCAATTCCGGCAGCTTCTTTCGCCGCGTCTGAAGGCGTCCCGAATTGTTTCTGCACTTCAGCCAATGGAGCAGTGGAAACCGATTGCGCCCCCTCAGTTGCTTCCTTGACCAGATCCGTCCTCGATTGAGCCTGAATGACATTGGCTGCGACGCCCATACTTCCGGCTACCACTACCGCGCACATAAATCTTTTCATTGTGTCTCCTTCCTCAAGTGCCGCTGTACACATTCGCGGAACCTTTTTATCTTCTACTGCTGGTTTAGAAACCGGTATAAGAACTTCTTTCGTATTGAAAAAAACCCCTGACGAGATACTTAGAACTCCTCATCTTCCTCAGGCTCATCTTGCCGCTCTTCTTCTACATCGTCAGAATCATCACCGTCAAAACCGTCCGAGTTACCGTCTTCAGCAATTTTCAACAACGGAGGGTCCAGATCGATCACTAATAAAGACACATCGCACATCGGGCAGCTCGTGATCTCGCCGACTTCCAAATAATCATCAAGCTCAATATAATCTCCGCACTCTGGACACTTAAATCTTTTCGCTCGGGCCATTCTTACCTCCTTTACCTTGATGTTGTTACTATAAATTTTGCGGGATGTTGCTATTTACGTTGATTTTTATTTTTTATACTGTAAAAGCACTTTATTGTCAAGAAGTTTATTCAGAAAAACAGATTGTCTCTCAAAAAAAAACGTGTTCTCCGACACACAAAAGCTGCTCACGAAATGAAAACGCGCCGCACCGTCGCGGATAAACACGTCGTGATCTGATACGGTATCGTTGACGACCAACGAGCGACGTCTTCGGCGCGGATCCGCTGCGCGGCGTTACCGCCGATAAGGGTGACTTCATCCTCACAGCGTATTCCCGCGACATTACTGACATCGATCATCAATTGGTCCATACAGACACGGCCGGTTATCGGCGCGCGTGAACCTTTAACGATCGTATACGCTCCCTTATTCAAGCGCCAAGGGTATCCGTCAGCATAGCCGCACGCGACCGTGCCGATCTTTCTCCGGGACGCGGCGACGTACGCGCGCGCGTAGCTGACACTGGTACCTTTGGCAACGGATTTCAAAAAGACTATTTTCGCTTTTAACGACAACGCCGGCTGCAACGAGAGTTTTTTTACCACATTGAATTTTTCCGCCGGGTTCATGCCGTACATGAGTAACCCGACGCGTACCATATTAAAATGCGCCTGTTTAAAACGTAATGCGGCAATACTATTTGCGCAATGGACCAACGGCACAGAAATATTCTTCCCGCGCGCGTCAGCGACCACTGAATGGAGCCGTTTGATCTGCCGGCGAGTAAAAGCGTCATCGCAATCCGCGGAAGGAAGATGCGTCGCGATCCCTTCGATATACAGATTCCTCCGGCTGCGCACATACTCGATGAATTTTTCAGCTTCTTTATACCATACGCCGATCCTGCCCATACCGGTATCGACTTTCACATGTACCGGCACCAGGCGCCGCGACCGCGCCGCTTCTCTATTCAGTACATAGGCGATATGGCTGCCGGTAATAAATATCCGTAGTTGATGTTCGATGATATACCTGATCTGAGAAGGAAGAATACACCCGAGGACGTAAATGGTCCCCGGTATCCCTTTATTGCGCAGAAGCAGCGCTTCCTCGATGCTGGCGACGCCAAAATGATCGATCCCGATATCGGAAAGGGCACCGGCTACTTCAACGATACCGTGCCCATAGGCGTTCTGTTTAACCACAGCCATGATCTCGGTATGCCACGGCAGATACGCGCCGATCTTTTTGATGTTCCGCTGGATATTTTTAAGATTTACTTCGATCCAAACAGGGCGTTTAGTCATCGTGGCTGCTTTTTTTTAACCTGCCAATGCTCCGGATAGAAATACAATGGCCGTAATCGCGACGGCTCGGTAACGGGCCGGGCCGGTGAAAAAGAAAACGCGGCCAGAAACAACAGGCCCGCGTCGGGAGTATCCACCGCCGGGACAATATCCGCACGCAGAGCATTATCATGAATATCGTGCTGATAGCGTACACTCTCTCCGGCAAAAAGATATCCCGGGGAACGCTTTAACGTAGCGTGCCATTGAGAACGCGGCATCATCGTGACCGATGATTTTAGTTTTCTCTCCCGCAAACGAAAGTCGCCGATATAGAGATTATCGCGCATGGCGTTTGCCACACATTGGACTTTCGGATTCCGTTGATAGTATTTGTAAAAAAGCGCGTAAAAGCTGGGGACCGGCCATACCGGTAGATGATACGCGCACATCCAGGCTTTTACCGCGGAAAAGCCGACCCGCAGCCCGGTAAAAGAACCCGGCCCGGAACCGACAACGATGCCTTCGATCTGCTCCCAGCGGACCGCGTACAGACGCATCGCCGTATCCAATAACGCGAAGAAATTCTCAGACTGCTTCGACAAAGAAAAACTCTGTACCGAAAAAAGTACCTTGTCCTTTTCCGCGAAAGCCAAGCTCAAGACCGAAGTCGAAGTATCCAACGCTAAATACATACTTCCGGATATTTCCTGTTCATTTTTTTTTCAGCGAGATCTTTCTCGTCTCCAGATCGACTATTTCTAATTGTACTTCAAAATAATGTTCGGGTAAATAAGCATCGCTTAAACGTTGCGGCCATTCAATGACCACCAGCGCGCGGTCATTGCGCATAATATCAACATAATCGACATCCAATACCTGCGACGCCTCATCCATCCGGTATAGATCAAGGTGAAAAACCGGTATCCGCCCCTGCTCGTAAAGCCGCGCGTAAACAAACGACGGGCTGACGACTTCATCCTCGCTGATACCCCAGAAATGCAATATACCCTTAGCCAACGTGGTCTTTCCCGCTCCGATAGGCCCGCGCAAGAACACGGTATCGCCTGCGGTAAAACCGGCGCTGATCTTCCTTCCGAACGCCCTGGTCTGTTCGGCTGACCGCGAAACATAGTTCAGCTTTTTCATATACTCTCGACAATACTCTTGCTGTACGGCGGATATAGAACGCCGGTGTCCGTAATGATCGCCGTGATCAGTTCCGCCGGCGTCACGTCAAACGCCGGATTATACGCCTGTACCTCGTCCGGAGCGGTCTTTTTACCGAAGCACGTCTTTACTTCGACCGGGTCTCTTTGTTCGATCGGGATCGCCTCGCCTACGGCGATACGGTGATCGAACGTGTTTACCGGCGCAGCAACATAGAAAGGTATGCTATGGTGTTTACATAACACGGCCACAGAATACGTCCCGATCTTATTAGCCGTATCGCCGTTTGCGGCAATACGGTCTGCTCCGACGATGACTTTATTGACGAGTCTTTTCTTCATCAGGACCGCGGCCATACTATCGCAGACTAATGTCGGACGGATCCCGTTCTTTATCAACTCCCAACACGTCAAGCGCGCGCCCTGCAACAACGGGCGGGTCTCATCCGCATATACCGATATATTCTTATATTTTCGTTGCGCCGCATAGATCACGGCCAACGCGGTACCTTCTCCGGAAGTCGCCAACATCCCGGCGTTACAATGCGTCAAAATACTGTCGCCGCTTTTAACCACGGATAAACCGTATTCGCCGATCAAACGGCAACGCTGAATCTCTTCTTTTTGTACCCGGTGCGCTTCCTCAAGGATCATTTTCTTCAATTGTGCCACGGATAACAGCTGATGTTTGACGATAAACTGCAGCATCCGGTCCAAGGCCCAAAACAAATTGACCGCAGTAGGACGGCTCGTCCGCAAATAGTCGATCACTTCCTGCGCGTGCCGGATAAAAGCGGCAGTATCTCTACCGCTAAAACTCTTGACGCCGATATACACGCCATACGAAGCGAACGCGCCGATCAACGGGGCCCCGCGGACTTTTAACTTCTTCAACGCGTCCCAGACCATGCGGACGTTCGTACATTCCACGTACGATTCAGCCAGCGGCAATTTCGTCTGATCGAGTATGACTAACCGCCGCGCGGTACAGTGTATCGGTGTAAAACTCATGATAACTCCTCCTCTGACAGTTTAAAGAACTTTAAAACATTTACGCGAACAGCTGCAGCAAGTTTAACTTCCTCTATGCCCCGCAACCCGGCGACTTTCTTAAACACTTCCTTAATATGCAGCGGGTTCGACTCCCGCCTATTCCCTTTTCCTGACGTATGTTGTTCCGAAGACATTCCCTTAAAATACATATACGGGCAGTCCGTTTCCAGCATGAGCCGGTCTATCGGTACCCGGACGATACACTCATCGAGCAAATCGTTCTTAAAAATATTCAACGCGAACGAAATGCTGTAGCCGCGTTCCAGAACACGGTCCAGCTCGGCGCGTGAATAGGAAAAACAATGAAAAAGCACCGGTATCGAAGTAAAAGAATCCAATATTCCCAGGAGTTCCGTGAAATATCCCCGGGAATGCACAACCACCGGCAATTGATGATCGCGCGAGATCTCCAGCATGCCTTCCAAGGCTTTCTTTTGTGTCGGGAAAAGTTCCGCAGACTTGTTATCCAGGCCGACTTCTCCTATCGCCCGGACCAGACCGCGGTGCTCTCCGACAATCTTCTGAAAAGCATCTCGTTGAGCAACCCCTTCAGTCGCGTAATACGGATGAATGCCGATGACCGCGAACGCCCACGGATTATGCCGGACAAAGTCAATGACCGCGCGGGAGCTCTTCAAATCGATCCCCACATCGAAAACAACGATCTTTTCCTGCGCTATCCGGGAAATAATCTCCTGTTGGCCTGCGATAGAAGTGGAACTTATGTGCGCGTGCGTGTCAATGTACATTGCTTAGATAAACTATGTGAACAGGTAACAAGTGAAATAGTGAATTAGTTACTAGTGAGTACGTAAGATGAAGAATAATTTAGATGCTAGATACAAAGATACAAGATGTATTGATTTTTTATCTTGTATCTAGAATCTGGCATCTTTGCATCTATAAGTTACTTGTTCACTTGTGCACTTCTAATATATCCGCTATTTTGTTATCTCCACTCGTGGAAAAAGAGGCGGCATAGACTGGACCACGGTACCGCTCTTCAATAATCCCCATACGATCGATTTCTGATCAAGTACGGCTTTCGGTATCCCGAACATTCCCAGGATCTTCTCCGCGGTCTGGGGTATACACGGATACACCAATACGGCTACCAGGCGGATGTTTTCCAACAACGTATACATAAACAACGCGAGTTCTTCTTGCCTGCCTTCTTTGGATAAAACCCACGGCTTCGTATCTTCGACATATTTATTCGTCCGGTTGATAAAACCCCAAACGCACTCCAGGGCCAAATGGAACTTAAATTCTTCCATATATACGCAGTAATTCTGGACCAGTTTGTTGAATTCATCGGTAAAATATGCCGGCATCTTTTTCTCCGCGATCTCAGGGACTTTACTCTGATAGTATTTCACCGCCATACTGCTGCTGCGATGGACAAGGTTCCCCAGATCATTGGATAAATCGCTGTTCCGGCGGATAATAAATGCCGCTTCCGAATACACGCCGTCCAGACCGAACGGCGTCTCCCGCAGAAGAAAATAGCGCAAAGAATCCGCCCCGTACTGTTCGATCATCGCTTCCGGATCGACGACATTCCCTTTTGATTTCGACATCTTCTCATCCGGCCCGGTCAACCACCAACCATGAGAAAAAACGGTCTTCGGCGGTTCGATATCCAAAGCTTTTAACATGATCGGCCAATAGATCGCGTGCTGCCGTAAAATATCTTTGCCGATCAAGTGAACATCCGCAGGCCAACGCCGGCTGAACTTCCCGGTATCGGTCAGATACCCGGCACCGCTGAGATAATTCAACAATGCGTCGAACCAGACGTACACGACATACTCCGGATTGATCGGAAAAGGGATACCCCAGCTTACCCGCGATTTCGGGCGACAGATACAGAGATCGGAAAGCGTATTCCCGCGCAAGAACTCCCGGACCTCGTTATACCGGCTCTGCGGCTGAATACAATCAGGATGCTGCTGAATGTACTCCATCAGCCACGCCTGATACTTCGACAGTTTAAAAAAATAATTGTCTTCTTCGATATGTTCGACCGGCCGCTTACAATCCGGGCAGGCCGGTTTGGCGCTGTCGCCAACCTGGCTATCGTTCCAGAACGTCTCGCACGGCGTACAATACCAACCACAGTATCGAGAAACATAAATATCGCCCTTTTCCCAGAGCGCCTGAAGGCTTTTTGTGACGACTTCACGATGAGCGCTGTCGGTCGTTCGTATGAAAAAATCAAACGTGATGTGTAACCTGCCCCACAAAGCCCGGAAAGAATCCGATATGGCATCGGCAAATTCTTTCGGCGTTTTCCCGGACTTAGCTGCTTCTTTAAAGATCTTCTGTCCGTGCTCATCCGTGCCGGTCAGGAAAAAAACATCGTTGCCGATCATACGCTGGTACCGGGCGATACAATCTCCGGCACTCGTCGTATAGGCATGCCCGATATGCGCTTTCGCGTTGATGTAATATATGGGAGTCGTAAGATAATATGTTTTTTTCATGGGAAATGTTTTCGGTTGCGGGTTACGCGTTACGAGTTACGCAAAACCCATTGCGGGTTTCTTTACTATTCACCGGCTGACTTTTCGTCCGCATTATTGTCATTTTCTTTGGCGTTATGCGGCGGCTCTTGCTGCTGGGGCACGTCTTTTGGCTGCTGCTGGTTTGGACAAGACTCGCATTCTTTCTTTATGATCCTGTATAAAACGCCGTTCTCAAGTTCAACGACGATCTCACGACGCAACGGATTGACTTCAATGACTTTCCCTTTGCCCTTGTCCGTCGTAATGATCTGGCCTTCTTTCGGCATATCCTTCATCATTTCTTTATACACCGGATGCTCATACGACAAACAACACATCAGACGGCCGCAGATACCGGATATTTTCGTCGGATTTAAGGACAACTTCTGATTCTTCGCCATTTTTATGGTCACCGGCTCAAAATTACGCAAGAACGAATTGCAGCATAAACATCTGCCGCAGGCCCCGACGCCGCCAAAGAACTTCGCTTCATCACGGACGCCGACTTGCCGCATCTCGATACGCATCTTAAAGACTTTTGCCAATTCCTTGACCAATTCCCGGAAATCCACGCGGGCCTCGGAGGTAAAATAAAATATCACTTTCTTGGCATCAAACGAATATTCGGCCTGGATCAATTTCATGCCGATGTTGCTCTCTTTGATCTTCTTATTACAGACATTAAACGAGTTCTTTGCCTGTATCTTGTTCTCATTGATCTGATGCAGGTCTTCATAGGTCGCTTCCCGGATGATCGCCTTTATCGGCTCAGTCGAAGTCATCTGTTCGGCTTCCTGCAAAGCTTGGACTTCTCCCCAATCCAGGCCGCGGTCGACCTCGATGATGACATAGTCTCCGGCCTTAACATCCATTCCGTCCGGAATCGAATATTCCGACAACATCCCCATTTCCCGTAATCGTACTAAGACAACTTTTGCCATAGTATACTAAAGTAACGTATTGATTATGTTCTTGGCTAAATTAATGTTAATGTTATCCAGGTCGCTTTGCAAGACAAACAAACGATCGAGAATAGCCTGTGCCTGCGCAGGGACTACTGCCGGGGCATAGGTTAAGATTATCTCATAATTACGCGGATCTATCAAATCATGTTTATTCCCGGTCAAAGACCAGACCAGTACGTCCCGGTAAAAAGAAATCAGCCAACAGACTAAAGAAACCATTGTCTTACGGTCCTTTTCCTTTAACGCGGTACATCCTTGGGAAAAGAGCGTCTGAATAATCCCGGGATCCAGTTGACTGCCGGTCCCCGAAGCCGGATCAAAAACCGGCAAATATACTTTTTTGCACCGCGAATTGATCGTCGGCAGGACCGCGTCCTTACGCGCGGTCGTCGCCACGATCAAACATGTCGCCGGCGGCTCTTCCAACGTTTTTAAAAAAGCATTGGCGGCTTCTTCGGTCATATTCTCAATAGAACGGATCACAACGGCTTTTCCCGCCTCGGAAAAAGACCGCAGCCGTAAGAATTCCTGTATACGCCGTACCTGTTCGATCTTGATGACATCCTCGATCAATATATGCACATCGTAATTTGTCCCGCCGGATGCGGCGTCACAGGACGAGCATCCTATGCAAGGATATACCGAAGACCGGCAATATTTAAGTTTCACGATCTCCCGGGCGACAAGAAAATCTGATTCGGCATCATTACCCACCAACAGATACGCGGAACACAATTGCGCCGCCTTCTTAAGCGATAGGAAATACTCGATAATCGGCGTATAGGGTTTACGCGTGAGCATGTTTTTTCAAGACGTCTTTTACGAGCGCAACCACGGCCTGGCTGACGTGCTCTTTCGTCTTCACCGGGATCCGGCAAATACGGCGCGGCTCTTCGCGCGCTAACTGTAAATACCCTTTACGGACTTTTTTATGAAACAAGAAAGATTTCTGTTCCATGCGGTCTTTCCTCCGGCTCCGGCTTAAACCGATGCGCTCCGGCACATCCAACAAAAAGGTCCTGTCCGGAACGATCCCGCCGGAAAATTCTTTCACGATTCTTTTAATCCAAGGGATCGGTAACCCGCCGGCAAAACCCTGATACACGATAGTAGAATCCGTAAACCTATCCAGGATAATGACATCTTTCTTACCCAGTAACGGTTTGACTTTCTCGTTGATCAACTGCATCCTGCAGGCAAGATACAACAGCAACTCAGTAGCTACTGCCATGCCGGTATGCGCGGGGCTTAAGATAATAGACCGTATCTGTTCTCCAATAGCCGTGGCGCCCGGTTCACGGAATATCGCGACGCTATGGCCCGCACTTTCCAGATAGTGCCTGACCGATTCAATAACGGTCGTCTTCCCGCTGCCTTCCGGGCCTTCAAAGCTGATTATCAGCGTTTTCTTTTTCATAATAAATTATCCGTATTGCGTACCGCGCATTGAGTATTGCGTTAAGGATTTTGACGCAATACGCGATACGCAGGACGCAGAACGTTTCATTACTTCCGTCGCCATTCCGTCTTTCCATTCGGGAAGTCTTCCAAAACGATCCCTTTCCGCAACAGATCGTCTCTTAAAATATCGGCATCTTTAAATTTCTTCTGCCGGCGTAACATGGTACGTTTCTCAATGAGATCAAGTATATCCGCCTCCGACAGATCCGCTATTACTCGCGGGCTACCCACACTTGATTTAAGCTCCAGCGTCGAAGCATGCACGACAACATCTCTTAAATTTAAAACAAACAAATCTTTAAAAAACTCAAAAACTGCCTTTGCCTGTGAAAATAAGTCCTTACTCTTTTCTTCATTCAGTTTATATTCAGCTATTTTTTCAGTCAAATCAAAGACAACGGAAAATGCCTGAGGCATATTAAAATCATCATCCATTGCCTGACCTATCCGGTCATACATGTTTTTAAGTTCGGCATTGTTTATTGAGTCGATACTGCATTTTTGATACTCACGCAATCGATGCTCGATTATTCTCAGCCGTTCTTCAACTCGAACCGCTTCATGTATTGATTTTTCGCTGTAATCCAGCGGTGAATGATACGTCGCCGACAGATAGAATATCTTCAACGTATCACTGCTTATTTTCTTTACGATATCCTCCAGGGTAATGAAATTTCCCAATGATTTCGCCATCTTTTGTTTATTGACCGTTATCAGCCCGTGATGGATCCAATACCTGCTGAAAGTCTTGCCGGTCAACGCTTCCGACTGCGCCCGTTCATTCTCATGATGCGGAAAGATCAGGTCTTTTCCCCCTCCGTGAATATCCAAAGTATCGCCTAAATACTTTCGTGCCATAGCCGAACATTCAATATGCCAGCCCGGACGGCCTTTACCCCAGGGAGAATCCCACACCGGTTCATTATCTTTCGCTTTTTTCCAAAGAGCGAAATCCAGCGGGTCATCTTTATCCTCAGCCACCTCGACTCTCGCTCCGGATTGCATCTCTTCGGTATCGCGCTTGGATAACCGGCCATAATCCGCGAAATTCTTTACGCGAAAGTAAACATTGCCTTCCCGGTTATACGCCGCGTTCTTCTTAACAAGTTCTTGTATTAAGGCGATCATCTCGGCAATATGATCGGTCGCTTTCGGTTCGACATCCGCTTTGGGCAAACCAAGGCGGTTGAGATCTTCATAATACGCGGCGATATTCGAGCCGGTAACTTCAGAAACGGCTTTATCAATGCTTAATTCCGGCTGTTTTTCACGTATCTGGTTGGCTTTGATGATGATCTTATCATCGACATCGGTAATATTCCTGACGATCTTGACGCCAAAACCTTTAAAAACAAGATACCGCCGTATGACTTCAAAGATATATAATGAGCGGCCATGCCCTAAATGGCACTTATCATAGACCGTTACTCCGCAGGTATACATATTCACCTGCTTATCCTTCAGAGGCGTAAATACTTCCTTCTTTGCGGTAAGGGTGTTGTATATTGATAACATAGTTAAATGTTCCGTGACGTTCCTTGAAGTTCCTTTAGGTTCCCTGATGTTGCGCTTATTAATTTCCAATTACCAATGATCAATATCCAATAAATTACCAATACCCAATTACCAATAAACACTGGAAATAAAAACAAAGAGTTCTTGGTTGTTCATTGGAAATTGGTAATTAATCATTGATTGGTAGTATTGGGAATTGGACATTGGTAATTCAAGAAATACTTAATTTACTCTCTTTAATAAAACAGTCCCATAACAACTGATTATATCTTTCTGATACAGGCCTTCGCACGACTTGATCTTCACATTGACCTGATCAGTATTCAACATGCGCTTCAACGAAGCGATAAGCTCGGTCTTATGCAATACCAACCGCGGATAATCCAGGATAATAACGATATCGACATTAACAATACTATAATCCGCACGGATCATTCTCAGGACTGACTCAAGGATCTTTAAACTGGAAATGCCTTTAAACTGGGGATTGCTGTCAGGAAAATAGTCCCCGATATCGCCTTTGCCGGCCGCGCCCAGAAGCGCGTCGGCGATCGTATGCACAACCAGGTCACCGTCCGAATGAGCGATCACCCCCACTTCCGAAGGGATCTCGATCTGAGCAAGAATCAGCTTCCTTCCTGCCTGCATACGGTGCAAATCGAAGCCTAAACCAACACGATACCCTGAATTTTGCATGGTTTAATTATAGATTATAAGCTTTAAAAAGCAAGCTCAATAGCGCACAAGCAACAAGTAAACAAGTGAACAAGTAATCTAGTTGATCCTCTAAAATTCTTTTAGCTTGTTCACTTGTTCTCTAGTTCACTAATCACTATAGAGAACAAACCCAAGGGAGGGTAGGTTCCCTTGGGTTTGGTGAACACACGTTTTGGTTAAAAGTTCTGAGCATGCTTCAGGACTCTTACGCAAAACCTGTGTTCTCAAAGAGCTAAAGACGCACTCCGTGTACGTCTGTATGTTTAATAAACCCTATGATCTCCTTGATACTCATAGTCTGAATGCGGCTGAGGATACCTGATCAACCGAGACTGGGCCTGCTGCATCAGTCTAAGTAACTCTCCCACCTTTTGGTCATCCGAGTAGGTTGGCTGAATTTCCTGAACGATCGTCAAAGCTTTCGTAAAATCCTCGTATGGATTTTGCAGCCAATGGCTTTGACGCAAGACTTCAGCGAAGACCGCGGCTGCCACGCTCAATTTAAAGCTCGCTGATGACTGAGAGAAAGAATTGTCTAACTGCCGCACCGTGATCGGAGCGGAAAACTCTTTGACTTCCGACGTATCGATATCTTTATACCGGATATACACGGTTGCGATAACCTGATCCGGTTTAAATCTATTCAGTTGCAGCTCATAGAGCGCAGTCGTCGAATGCCCGGCTCCGATCTCCCCGCCGTCGACCCGGTCATTACGAAACTGATTATCTTTGACATCCCTGTTCTCATACCCTAAGAGCCGGTAACTCTGAACAACATCCTGATTAAAATCGACCTGTATTTTGACATCTTTGGCAATAAACTGTAATTCACCGGTCAAATCCTGAGCAAATACCTTTCGCGCTTCTTCCAATGAATCCAGATGGATATACTTTCCATTGCCCTTATCGCCGATCTTCTCAAGCAACACGTCATTGTAATTCTCCATACCGACCCCGATAGCCGTTACGACGATCCCGCGGGCGGTAAACTTTTTGACCTGTTCAAGGATCGCTTCCGCCTGGACCACTCCGTTATTGGCAACACCGTCGGAACAAAGAATGACCCGGTTAATATACCCTTGCTTAAAGGCTGAAGACGCCAGTTGATACCCAAGCCGTAACCCTTGCTCGACCGATGTGGAACCGCGCGTATACAAGCGCTCGATCGCGTTTAGAATCTCATCTTTATCCTCCACGCTGGTATGAGCGATCTCGACCCACGCGTTATCGCTATACGCGACGATCGCGACTTTATCCTCAGCCTGTAAATGATCGACCAACATCCGCAACGATTGCTTGATCAACCCTAATCTATTCTCCATATCCATAGATCCGGAAACATCCACAACAAACGTCAACAACGCGGGTTTCCGGACAAAATCATGGATCTCTTTGCCTTTTACCCCGATACGCAGTACGTGCGTGTCCGTTCTAAATTCAGAGGGCGCTCCTTCCGCGTACACGGCAAACGTATCCGATTCCGGCGCAGTATATCGATAATCGAAATAATTAATAAATTCTTCAACGCGCACGGACTCCGGCGGCGGGAGCATTCCCCGCTGAATATACTGCCGGGCAATCGTATAAGACGCCGTATCAGTATCAATAGCAAACGTCGAAAAATGGTCATGCTTTGTATTTACAAAACTGTTCTCTCCATAATCTTGAAAGTACGTCGAATGACGTAAAGGAACATTCGGCCCATACCAACCGTTATATATAGGAGGCGGAACTGCCGGATATATTCGTCCCCGTGGAACAGAATATCCCGTACTACCATACATGTGCTGAGAAGCAACAGACTGGGATCGAGACGATGCTCCCGCAAAGATATTCATCGCCATTCCATTCGATACCTGTTCTCTTTGAGCTGCTACAACACCAGAATATGATTTATTTAACTCTATCGACGATGCACGTGAATCGGTATTCGTAAATAATTTTACCGCATCGCTGCTTCCGCTATCGCCAAAAGTCACGCCACTGGCTTTATCGCTCCGGCTGAATACATTAGACACACTATCCATGCTTTGGGAGGGGCCCAAATCACTGACGGCACTATTGAATCTCTGTGAAGATCTTGCCATTGCATTAGTAACCCCACTGAATTGCTGTCCGGAAGAATCACCAACGGTACGAAACTTTCCCAGCATTCCGACATTCATATATCCTTTCACGTATAACACTCCTAAGAAACCGATGGTCAATACCACAAGAACACCTTGAAGTACCTTTAAATCCCAATAATCTTTCTGTCCCGCAGAACCACTCATAGATTTCATATACATTCCTCCTTGTCCCTGACTGCCTGCTAACAGGCGCTTATAGATTTTTTGTTCTAAGTCAGGAGATACCGTCTCATCTTTCCAGTGTTTCAACACAGACGATACTTTCCGGAGTGCTTCAAGTTCAGTTCTACATCGGGCGCATTGCGCCAGATGTTCTTCTACCCTTTGTTTATCTTCAGACGTGACCGCGCCGTCACAATATGCGGACAATAATTCTTTCATCAGTTCATGCGTATTCATCACTCCACCTCCTTTAAAAGAGGCTGTAACTCGGCTTTTAACCGTTCACGCGCCCGAAAGAGTACTACTTTCACCTTTTCCAACGAACAGCCGATCGCCTGGCTGATCTCATAATAACTCAATTGCTGATATTCCCTTAATATCAAGACCTCTTTCTGTTCATGCGGTAGCCGGCAAATAGCCTTTTTGACCTGCATCGCCGTATCTTTGCTTTCCAATCCTTCCGCAACGTTCTCACGCGGATCAGGAATATCCCACTGCTGGTACTCATCACTCTCGGGATCTTTCTTCATCCAGTTAAACCATATGCGCTTCTTATAGCGCAGCTTGTTTATACCGGCATGATGGGCAATCGTATATATCCAGGTCGAAAATTTCCCGTCCGGAGAGTAGAGATCTTTCTTTGCCGCTAAAGTACAAAAGACTTCGCCGGCCACGTCTTCCGCGTCCGCCACGTTTCCGATCAACCGTAAAGCAAAATTAAAAATACGGATTTTATAGCGTTGAAAGAGTTCTTCAAGTGCCGAAATATCGCCTGATTTGTATTCCATCATTAGATCCTCGTCTCTTTTCATATCTTACCCCACATATTAAACGGGCTTAATGACAGAAAGTTACACATAATTTACCGATTTTCCCCTATATTTTCGAGGTCGTCCCCTAAGAAAACAGGTTTTCCACTAAAGACTAAGTACTAAAAGCTAATTACTTTTTAAAATGTCCGGCCTTCGTTTCGTAGTCTTCTGCAGCGCTTGTTTTTTGCGCCATTCTTCTATTTTTCTATGGTCGCCGGAAAGCAGGACCTCCGGGACTTTCCACCCTTTAAATACCGCCGGCCGGGTATAGTGCGGATAATCAAGCAGGTTTCGATTGAAACTCTCGTCTTTTAACGAATCTTTATCGCCTAAAACTCCGGGAATCAAACGTACTAAACTATCAGTGACCACCATAGCCGGGACTTCTCCGCCGGTTAAAACATAATCGCCGATAGACATTTCTTCATCGATCAAACGTTCCCTTACTCGTTCGTCTATACCCTCATAATGGCCGCAGATCAAAATAATCTGATCAAGCTTTACCAGTTGAGTTGCTTTCTTTTGGCTATAGACCGCGCCATCCGGAGTCAGATAGATCGTACGGCATTTCTTCTTCCTTTTAATACCGCGGAGCGTGTCATACAAAGGTTGGATACTCATGACCATTCCCGGGCCGCCGCCGTAGGGCCGGTCATCTACTTTTTTATGAGGATCGCGCGTATAGGCTCGGATATTATGCACTTTTAAAAGAACCTTTTTCTTCTCTTGAGCTATTTTCATGATCGATGAAGTAAAAACCTCTTTAAAGATCTCCGGGAAAATGGTCAGTATATCAATTTGTTTTAACATATTATACTCCTTACATATTTATATTACTTATAATATACTATAATTTACTATTCTAACCTATATTTATCATAGAATTCTTTCTTAAATGCATTAAATCTTCCTTCTAATATCGATTCCCTTATTCTATTCATAAACTCAATATACCAAAAAATATTATGATACGAGAGCAGGTACCCACCGGTCATTTCTTGAGATTTCATCAGATGCCGCACATACGCACGGCTGAAGTTTTTGCAGGTATAACAGTGACACTCCTCATCCAGCGGCTTTTCATCAAAAGTATACTCCGCGTTCTTTATAATGACCTTACCCCGGCTGGTAAACGCGGTTCCGGTCCTGCCGCAGCGCGTCGGCATGACGCAATCAAAAATGTCGATGCCCTGCTCGATCGCCGCAAGCATGTCTTCAGGTTTCCCAACACCCATAAGATACCGCGGTAATGCCTCCGGCAACAAAGACGTAGTGTACGCCACAAGTTCTTCCCGTATTTCTTTGGGTTCTCCGACACTGATACCGCCCAACGCGACCCCGCAGGGATTTAACGCCAATGACAGCTCGGCAGACCGTGCCCTCAGGTCTTTAAACGTGCTGCCTTGAATGATCGGGAACAACGCCGCGTGAGCAAAAATATCATCATGCTTACGCATATGCGCGTAGGTCATCTCCAACCAGCGCTGCGTGTTCACCAGCGCTGTCTCTGCCTCGGTTATCGTGCACGGCCAATGAACGCATTCATCCAACGGCATAAAGATATCTGAAGCAAGCCGGCGCTGTATATCGACGACCTTCTCCGGCGTCATAAAATGGCTGCTGCCGTCGATCGGAGATTGAAACTGAACACCATCCTCTTTGATCTTTTTCAGTTTCGATAGGCTAAAAATCTGGTACCCGCCGCTGTCGGTGATAATGACCCCGTTAAAATTCATAAACCGGTGCAGCCCGCCGATCTTTTCAACGACCTCGATCCCCGGCCGTAAATAAAGATGATACGCGTTTGACAAAACTCCCTGGGTCCTGCATGCGGTTAAATCCTGAGAAGAAAGGGCCTTAACCGTACCGATGGTCGCGACCGGCATAAAGACCGGTGTCCGCAACGTCTTTGTGCCATGGGCATTCTGTATCGTTACCGTCCCGGCTCGAGCCCTACCTTCCTTCGCGGCTATCTCAAAAGTCAACATTATACTACTCCCACTGCATTAAATTACCGTGAATACTTCCGTAATACGTCCATTCGCTTCGCTCATTAGCACGTTCGTCCCATCCCGGGGACTTGGACGTCCACTCACTTCGTTCGTTAGGACGTGTTTCAAATAACAATCAATTTTTCTCTCATCATCTCACCTATTCTTGATATTTACTTCCCATTTTCATATCCTACAGTCTTTCACGTCCCACATCCTAGCGAGCCCTCTGCGTATGGCGAGCGAACATCATAGTGAGCACTGCGAACGGACATCCAACATATCCGTGTTATACAAGAAACATCGCATCCCCATACGAATAAAAGCGATACTGTTTATCTATAGCCTCCCGGTATAAAGACAAAACCGCCTCTTTCCCGGCAAAAGCATACACTAAAGCCAATAATGACGTTTTCGGCAGGTGAAAGTTGGTGATCAGACCATTGACCACGTTAAAATGATACCCCGGGCATATAAAAAGTTCACTATACCCGTTAAACGCGACGATCTTTTTCAATTCCGGGCTATAGGCGCTCTCCAAAGCCCTGGTTGCCGAAGTCCCGACTGCTATGATCCGGCGTTTTTCATCGATACACCGGTTCAAGGTGTCCGCAGTCTCCGGCGAGACCGTGCTATATTCCGGCAGCATCTGATGAGCTTTTACTTCCTGCGACGATATCAGACGAAATGTCCCATATCCGATATGTAAAACAAGCCGTACTATCTGAACTCCTTTTTTCGTCAACGCCGACAGTAATGTTTCGGTAAAATGGAAACCTGCGGTGGGCGCGGCTACCGCTCCCTCTTCCGCGGCATAAACCGTCTGATATGACCGGTCATCGTCTATTTCAGCCGCGCGCTTGATGTAGGGCGGTAAAGGAACGGCAGCTCCGGCATGCTGCCGGATATTCTCAAAAACAGCGTCATCAATCCCCATAAAAATACTGTTTTGCTCTTTGTGAATGCATGCCTGAGCCGACACCTGATCATCGCCGAGTAAAATATACTCGCCATTTTTGACCCGGCCGGACGGTTGCAATAATATCTCATACCGGCCTTGGCCGGCTTTATTCAAAACCAGCAATTCTACTTTCCCTCCGGAAAGACGACGGCCAAAAAGGCGCGCTTTCCATACTTTTGTAGTATTCAAAACCAGCACATCATTCTCCGTCAACACGGCGGCCAGATCGGAGAATTGCCGGTGCGCGCGCTGCTGCGTTGAACGATCGTAGACCAACAGCTTACACGCGTCCCTTTGACCGACCGGATGCTGAGCGATCAATTCAGGAGGCAATGTGTATGTTAATTCGTCAAGTGTTAACATACTATCTATCGGTTACATTCATTAATTTCAATTACCAATGATCAATATCCAATAAATTTCCAATAACCAATTACCAATAAATACGGTAAATAAAAGATTCTTGAATGTTCATTGGAGATTGGTAATCCCCTCATACTTCGGGGAGGGTTTCCACTTGATCATTCATTGGTAGTATTGGGAATTGGACATTGGTAATTTATAAAGAAACCTATAAACATATTCGAAGAACTGAGAACGGTCATGAAGCATATTCCTCCAACACTCCCAACGTCGATCCCGGATAATACCACTGCAGGATAAACGGAAATTTCTTGCCTTCCTCAGCAAAGCGTTTCGCGCCCCACTGGCATAATCCGGCGCCGTGCCCCCAGCCTTTTCCCTGGATATATATTCTTGATCCGTCGTAGTCGAGATCAAAATCAGGGCTGCGCAGATACGAATCGCCTAACAATGCGCGTAGCCGATAGGTAGATATATGCTGGGTGCGATTAAAGATCAATTCTTTCCCTTCCTTCGGCGTAGACCTGACCGCGACGGAAGAAATATTAGAGATGGCCAATCCTTTCTGGCGTAACGCGCAGACAAATTCATTTTTCCCAAATTCCTTATGCCAACGGAAAAACGGGCTTTGCGAACATTTATTGCAGACGACGCCGCGCAACGGTTCAATATCTTCTATATCCCAATACCACGAAGCGTTCTTCGTGCGGCCGCCGCACGTAGAATGAAAATACGTGGAGAATATATCGCCATGGTACAACACTATCACGCCACGGGTCTGCTGGACCGCGCGCCGGACGGACTCCGGGACTTTCCCGTTCAGATCGGCGACCTGGTCTTTTGTCGAGGCGGTTACGTCGAAATCCGCGTACAAATTGTTACGCATCCGGGACAATACATAGGTCCGGCTGATGATTGCCTGCGCTTTCAGGGCTTCTTCCGGCCAATCTTTCGGCATTTCGTTGCCGACGACCTTGGTCAAATACGTTTCCAGATCTAACACGTTCAGCAGTTGCAACGAATTTGAATTCCTGCGGACAACGCCGATCATCCCTTGATAGACGCGCCCATTGGCCCTTACCGAAGAGATCTCCATCGGTTCGACAACGATCCCGGCGATCTTAAAAAGCACCCCATTGACTTCAATGCCTTCCGCGCGGGCGCGGATCACCATGGCCCGCGCACGCACGGCTTTCACCAGAGGTTCCAGCGTAAACGGCTTGCGCAATTGATACGAGACTGTTTCGGCCGAAGATATTTTTACCATTGAAGCTTCGTCATCGACCATCACGCGGACGGTATACACCGCAGGGATGCCGCCGGCATACAAGGCACTCAGGCCCGACAATAGACTGATTATGCCCAAAACGAAGAACTTCACCATGTTATTTTCTAAAAAAAAGATTCAGAATGACGGTAAGAATGATGCTGACCAGTAACGACGTTCCCAAAGGGAAAAAAAAGGATACGTTGCCTTTCTGAAAGGACAGATCCAGGGGCATTCTCTTCATCCCGGCCTTCTCAACCAGAAAAACGGCCACTCCGACCATAAGGATGAACAAACCGGCGAGTATGATGTATTTACCCATGACCGAAGCTGTTACCCGTTCAATTTCTGCTGTACTTCCGTAGTGCCGTGAATCCCAAAATGGCCGGACAGATGCTCAGTCGCGACCCGGCCTTTCGGCGTTCGTTTTAAAAAACCCATTTTGATCAGAAACGGTTCAACGACATCTTCAAGGACATCCTTTTCTTCGCCTAACGACGCGGCCAACGATTCCACGCCGACCGGCCCGCCCTTGTAGAATTCAAGCAGAGATTTTACGTAGCGGCGGTCGAGATCATCCAACCCTAAAGCGTCGATCCTGAGATTATCCAACGCGGTTACCGTGACCGCGTGCGTAATAACGCCTTTCGTTTTGACTTCCGCGTAATCCCGGACACGTTTTAAAATACGATTGGCGATGCGCGGTGTCCCGCGGGCGCGGCGGGCTATCTCGTCTATGCTTTGCGGATCGATATTCAACGATAATTTACGCGAGGACCGTTCGATGATCGAGCTTAACTCCTGCGCGGAATAAAAATCAAAATTATAAAAGAGGCCGAACCGCGACCGCAAGGGCGAAGTCAACAGGCCTTTACGGGTCGTCGCGCCGATCAGCGTGAACGGTTTCAACGGGATCTTGATGCTTTTCGCGTAGGGCCCTTTATCCACGACAAAGTCGATCTCAAAATTCTCGATCGCCGGATAGAGAAATTCTTCGATCACTTTGGAAAGACGGTGTATCTCGTCGATAAAAAAAATGTCCCCGTCTTTTAAATTCGTCAGAATGCCGACAAGGTCTCCGGCGCGTTCGATGGCCGGCCCGGAAGTTGAAAAAAACTCGGTCTGCATTTCCCGGGCGATACATGAAGCTAACGACGTCTTCCCCAATCCCGGCGGCCCGGAAAGCAAAATATGTTCCAACGGTTCATGCCGTTTCTTTGCCGCTTCCATCGCGATCTGTAACGAATAAATATTCTGCCGTTGCCCGACAAACTCCGCGATGCTTAACGGCCGCAAAGACAGGTTCTGCTGGCGTTCCTCTTTTGCTTCCTCAGGACTGATCAAGCGGTCCTGTTTATCCTCCATAGGTAGTTCCCTCCGCGGCAGCTGCCGGAGATTCCCTTTTAACGATGACGATCTCCCCGAACATCTTTTCCTGGGCTACCACTGCTTCTTTCAGGCGGATCAGCTCAAGGATCGCCAGAAAATACGCGATTATCTCTAATTTATTCTTGGTACTGCTGAATAACGACTGTAAATGGACCTTCTTTTCGCTGGTCAACAAGTGCAGGATCTCATGGATCTTGCCTTCGACCGTAAACTCATCGGCAATGACCTGCAAAAACATATCTTTGGGAATATCCTTAAGGACATTCTTAAAAGCGTTGATAAGATCAAAGATGTTCGCTTCCAGGTAAAAATCCTCGCCCTCAAACGCTTCCAAAGCCAACGGTGATTTACGGGGAATGAAACTTTCCCGTTCCTTATGCTTTTCCCGCAGCTTTTCGGCTATTTCCTTGTATTTCTCATATTCAAGCAGCTTCTGGATCAGTTCGTCGCGCGGGTCGGCTTCCGGCTGGGCTTCTTCCTGCGGACGGGGAAGCAGCAACCGCGATTTGATCTGGATCAATGTCGCGGCCATCAGCAAATACTCACCGGCCACGCTGATATCCAACATTTTCATCAATTCAAGATATTCGAGATACTGCGCGGTGACTTCTTTTATCGGAATGTTGTAAATATCCACATGGTTCTTTTTTATCAGATACAATAAAAGATCCAGCGGCCCTTCAAACAATTCCAGTTTAACTTTCATGAAAAAGCACCTCGACTTCCCGGATCGTCTCTCGCGCGGCTTCCTGAGCTTTCACGTTACCCGCCAGAACGATCTGAGTTAATACGTCTTTTTGAGCCAGAAGTTCTTGTTTTTTCTTCCGGCGCGGCGCGATAAGGTCATTCATCAGCTCGAATAATTCTTTTTTGCACTGGGTGCAGCCTTTCTTCGCGTTAACGCACCATTCATAGACTTCCTGGTGCCGCGATGAAAAGCTCTTATAAAACGCGTAAACATTACAGATGTCCGGATGGCCGGGATCGGTCAATTTAATGCGCGCCGGATCAGTGATCATATTCATGATCTTCTGCCGTAACGATGTTTCCTCTTCATCAAGATACACACAGTTCTGATAACTTTTGCTCATCTTCCTGCCATCTGTCCCCAAAAGTTTCGGCATCTGCGTGAACATCGGCTGCGGCTCAGGAAAAATCTCTTTTTTATATATAAAATGAAACCGGCGGACGATCTCCCGCGTAAGCTCCAGATGCGGAAGCTGATCTTCTCCAACCGGTACCGTATCGGCTTTATATATGAGAATATCGGCAGCCTGCAATATCGGATAGCCTAAAAATGCCAACGTATTGATCTCTTTTTCTTTTAATTCCCGCAGCTGTTCTTTAAAACTAGGACAGCGGTATAATCGCCCCAAAGGTGTCACCAGCGACAGATAAAAATAGAGCTTAAGATGCTCAGGTACGGCAGACTGCACAAAAATACAGCTCTTTTGCGGGTCGACCCCCCAGAGGATCCAGTCCGCGACATTATCAAGAATATACTGGTCGATCATTTTCGGATTCTTATATTCGCTCATGTACGCGTGTAAATCCGCGACCATAAAGTAGCAATCATAGGCCTGTTGCAGCTTTTCCCAATTATTCAGGATCCCGACCAGATGGCCCAGATGCAATTTCCCGGTAGGACGTATTCCGCTGAGTACTCGTTTCATTGTTTTACCTAAGATATCAGATACTAGATTCAAGATGCAAGATACAGGATTTAAAATGATTTCATATAGTATCAAGCATCATGCATCTAGAATCTATAGGCTATTTTACAATCGTTTCGCGATCCGTTCTTCCGAAAACACGTCGATGATATCGCCTTCCTGTATCGCAGCATAACCGGTATTGATCCCGCATTCCGTCCCTTGGGTGACCTCTTTGGCCTCTTCCTTGAAACGTTTTAACGCGCTGATCTTGCCTTTGTGCACCGTTTCATTATTTCGGATGACCTCGCATTGCGCGTTACGGACTATTTTTCCCTGTTCGACGATACAGCCGGCAACGGTCCCGGCCTTCGAGAGATTATAGACTTTCTTCACGAGCGCCCTTCCCAGGAATATCCGCTTGATCTCAGGAGAAAGCATCCCTTCCAGGGCAGCTTTGACTTCATTGATCAGCTCATACACGACCTGATACGTTTTAATGCTGATCGATTTTTCCTTCGCAAAATCACGCGCTTTACTCTCAACCGGTACTCTGAAACTGATGATCAAAGCGTCTGAAGCTTCGGCTAATATCACGTCTGAAGCATTCACCGACCCGACACCTTTGTGAATGATCTCGATGTCCACTTCCGTTGATTTGAATTTCTTCAAACTCTCTTCGATCGCTTCCAAAGTCCCGCCGACATCCGACTTTAATATGAGTTTCAGGGTTTTCAACTCCTGCGCTTTGATCTTCGAATACAGATCCTCAAGAGTAATATGTTTCGCGGGTACAATTTTATCGACCGATCTCTTTTCTTTACGCTTCTCGACAATATCGCGAGCGGTCTTTTCCGAATCCACGGCCAGAAAATTATCTCCGGGCGCCGGGACTCCGTTCAAACCGACGATCTCTACCGGAGTCGCCGGTGGAGCTTCTTTGATCATCTGCCCATGATCATCATACATCGCCCGCAGTTTGCCATAGTAAACGTCCGCGACGACGATATCCTGGGTCCTTAACACGCCATGTTGGACCAAGACAATCGACGTCGGGCCTTTTCCCTGGCACAGTTTTGACTCGACGATCGCGCCCATTGCCGCGCGTTTATAATCCGCTTTTAATTCCAACATCTCAGCTTCCAGCAGGATCATCTCCAAAAGCTGATCAACGCCTTTACCGGTTTTTGCCGAGACTTCCACGGTAATCGTCTTCCCACCCCAATCTTCAGAAGCCAATCCGATTTTCGACAGCTGCTGCTTTATTCTGGGAATGTCGATATTCGGCTTATCGATCTTGTTCAACGCCACGATAACCGGGGTCTTCGCCGCTCTGGCGTGGTCTAAGGCTTCTTCCGTCTGCGGTTTAATCCCTTCATCCGCGGCGACGACCAAAACGACGATATCGGTGATATTCGCTCCGCGGGAACGCATCGCGGTAAACGTCTCATGACCCGGGGTATCAATAAAAGTGATCGCGCCTTTCGGAGTCTTGATCTGATACGCGCCGACATGCTGAGTAATACCGCCGGACTCTTTCTCCGCGACATTCGTGCGGCGGATCCGGTCCAACAACGATGTTTTACCGTGATCGATATGGCCCATAAACGTTACCACCGGACAGCGCGGTTGTTGATCCGCGCTGTCCTGCATGGTCATCAACGCTTCTTCCTTGGTTAATTTCTGTTTCAGATTGGTTTTAAACTGCCGGGCGATCTGGATCGCCAGTTCCTGATCGACATTCTGATTGATATTGAATACTTTCCCCATCTTCAACAGTATCTGCAGGATCTCAAAAGGCTTCTTGGCAAGCTTCACCGACAAGTCTTTGACCGTTATCGGGAAATCGACTTCGATGACGTTATCGTCGATTTTCTTCTTTTCCTGCGCGGTCAATTCATGGGTGATGATCTCCGCCGTCTCCGAGTCCAAGACCGACATATGGCTCTTGGCAGAGACGTTCATCGTTTTAAGTTTATCCAATAGATCCTTTGAAGATATGCCTAATTGTTTTGCCAGCTCATGTACTCTCATTCTCTTGCCTCGACTTTTTTATTTCTTCCAGTATTTTTTCGGCTTTCTTTTCACCGATGCCTTTGACTTTCGATAATTCCTCCACGCTGGTATTCAACAGCGTCTTAATGTCCTCAAATCCCGATTCGATAAGCAGGTCCAGGGTCTTCTTTCCGATGCCTTTGAGTTTCGCCAACTCTTCTTTGCCTTTCTCGATGTCTTCTTTTGAACGCACGTCCAGTTCCCATCCGACCAGTCTGGACGCAAGCCGCACGTTCTGGCCGAATTTACCGATCGCCAGTGAAAGTTGATCGTTGGCAACGATGATCTTCACCCTTTTCCGGTCCCGGTCGATATCAATCCGGGAAACCGCTGCCGGAGACAACGCGGCCTTAATAAACTCCTTGAGGTCTTCGGAATGACGGACGATATCGATCTTCTCGCCGCGTAATTCATTGACGATATTCTTGACCCGGCTGCCGCGGATGCCCACGCACGCGCCGACTGAATCGACTTTGTCGTCTTTGGAATACACCGCGATCTTCGTCCGTTCCCCCGGCTCGCGGGCGATCGACTTGATCTCGACGATACCTTCATATATTTCCGGGACTTCCAGCTCAAATAGTTTCTTCACGAATTGATCGGCTTTCCGGGAAAGAATGATCTGAGATTTATGTTCTTTCTTTACTTCCAAAACATAGGCTTTAATACGTTCGCCGATCTGTAATTTATCCAGTTTTGTCAGATGAGACATCGGGATGATCCCTTCCGCACGACGAAGCAAGTCGACGATGACCGCTTTCTTTTCAAAACGGTAAACGATACCACTGACCAGTTGGCCTTCTTTTTCTTTAAACTCGGTATAAATCGTCTCTTTTTCGGCTTCTTTGATCTTCTGCATGATCACCTGCCGGGCGGTCTGTGCCGCGATCCTGCCGAATTCCTGAGAATTTATCTCGACGTCACCGACAGACGCTTTGATCTCACCGGTCTCCCGGTCGATCTTCACGACCGGCTCGACGAGACTGTCCGCGACCTTGGAAACTTTCTTGGCGGCAGTAGCCAGCGCCTGCTCGATCCCTTCGATGATCTTCTCCCGGTCAATCCCCCTTTCGCGTTCTAATTGCTCGATAACGATCAATAATTCTTTTTTCATGTTACCTCCACGTTACGATTTGTTTTGCTTTACTGATTAAAGAAACGGGAATACGCTCCTCGATAGTATCACGTTTTAGAATAAGACACCCTTCGCAAACTTCAACGATTTCTCCTTCCTTATAGGCACCTGCTTGTGACGGCTCTTTTAGCCAGATCCCGACACGCTTACCTTTGTGCTTCAAAAAATCTTTTTCACGGGTCAAAAACCGGTCGATCCCCGGAGAATTGACTTCAATAGCGACATTCTCCTGCGGGAATTCTTTCTCCATCAATTGCGCAATAGCCTTATTGATCTCGCCGCAGGCCGCCAACGTGATCCCGCCATTTTCATGATCGGCGATGACCCGAACGGCTGAATCGCTTCGATTGGAAAATACGGTAACCTCAATAACATCCAGATCAGGGATCGCCGTCAGATACTCCCGGATCCGCTCAGTTATTTTTTCACGGGTACTCGATTCCATAGGATTACGCGCTAACTTTCTGATAGAGACCTTCCCTATCGTCTTTATTGACCCTCTGTTTCTGGGCTGTCCGGCGTGTCTCTATCTCGACCGCGCCTTCTTTAAGAGCTTTACCGACAATAATAGTGTACGGGATCCCTAACAAAGCCGCGTCATTGAACTTTTCGCCGGCAGAAACATCCCGGTCGTCATACAAAATATCAATGCCTTTATCGGTCAGAAACCGGTATAAAGACAGACTAAATTCTTTTGCCTCGGCATTTCCCGCGGAAAGATTCATGAGAATGACTTTATAAGGAGCAATACGGTACGGCCAAATAATACCCTTGGCATCATGGTTCTGTTCAATGACCGCCGGGATAAGCCGGCTGACGCCGATACCGTAACATCCCATGACTAAAGGCTTTCGTTTTCCATCTTCATCAAGGAAACAAGCTTCCAAAACTGAAGAATATTTTAATAACAGTTTAAAAATATGCCCGACCTCCAACGCTTTCCGCGCCTGGGCTGCCGTCCCGCAAGAAGGGCACGCGGGCTTTGAAACATATTTCGCGCATGCCGGGCAATAGTGGACCGTATCTTCGCCCGCATCCGCCGGGACTAAAAATTCGTGCGACATGCTGCCGCCCATGGCCCCGACGTCCGCGTCCTGCACGACATAGGTAAGCCCGATCTCATCGAAGATCGCTTTATACGCTTCAAGCATACGCTGATACACCACGTCAAGGGCCGATTCATCGCGGTCAAAACTATACGCGTCTTTCATGATAAATTCACAGCTGCGGATCAAGCCAAAACGCGGCCGGATCTCATCCCGGAATTTCGTCTGGATCTGGTACAGCGTCAACGGGACTTGCTTATAAGAACTGACATAGCGTTTGGCAATATCCGTGATTACTTCTTCATGCGTGGGGCCTAAACACAAATGCCGGTTCTTCTTATCGTGAAACGTGATCATGACGTCTTCCAGCGTTTTGTTCCGGCCGGTCGATTCCCACAGCGTCATCGGTTGCAATGCCGGCATCAATAATTCTTGCGCCCCGGCCGCGGCCATGTGTTTACGGATGATCGCCTGGATATTATTCAACACGCGAAACCCTAACGGCAGATACGTAAAGATTCCCGATGAAAGCGCCGAAACCAACCCGCTCTTAATGCACAACTTATGGCTGATACTCTCAGCGCCGCTGGGATCTTCCCGGACAATCGGGATGAAACTTTTTGAAAATAACATAGTTCGTCTCTTCCTTATGCTTTAAAAATATCCTCAGACAAAGGTATCCCGCGCTTTCTAAATTCATCCATACATTCCGGGATGTACCCTGTCGCAACCCATTTGCCTTTCATCCGGCCGTTTTCGTCAAGCCCTTCTTCCTTAAAGACAAATATATCCTTTAATTCCATGTCGTCTTTCGTCTCGACGACTTCGGTGATATGCGTTACTTTACGGACACCGCCGGGCATCTGTTCAAGCTGAATGATCAGATCGATGGCCCGGGAAATCTGCTTTCGCAAAGCCCATGACGGCAGGTTAATACCGGAAAACAGCGCCATCGTCTCGA
>Ga0172370_10001985_pt1 | contig 30202 bp, 30 predicted proteins | sample LakKiv5m_FD_114538 | JGI IMG/M metagenome (GOLD analysis project Ga0172370, IMG submission 114538) | Freshwater microbial communities from Kabuno Bay, South-Kivu, Congo - kab_022012_11.5m | ecosystem: Environmental > Aquatic > Freshwater > Lake | place: Democratic Republic of the Congo...
CAGCGCGACCCAGCCGGCCGAGAGCACCGCCGTCGACGGCAAGCCGGCCTGGTTCCTGACCGTCAAAGACAAAGACGGCGCGGCGAGCCGAATCTGGGTCGAACAGGCGCGCTACCTGCCGCTGCGGGTCGAGAAGCTCGGCGCCGACGGCAAGGCGAAGAAGCGGATCGAGTTCGGTAACTTCGTCAACCGCGGCGAGAGCTGGATACCGGTAGAGATCACGATCCACGACTTGAGCCGCGGCAGCCGGACCGAGCTCAAGCTGGACAGCCTCAAACTGAACACCGGGGTGAAAGACGGTTATTTCACCGAGGCGAACATGAAGAAGGGGGCGTAAGATGACTCTGGCAGCGACACTGCTCGCGCTGCTCGCCGGCACGGCCGGCCTGGGCGGCGACGTCATGACCCGGGTACACCTCCGGACCGCCGCGCTCGACAGCGCCGCGGTAAGCTGGTTCGAGACCCGGGCCAGGCTCGACTTCGAACCGGACCTCGGCGACATGGTCTCGGCCAAACTCGGGCTCGAGTTTCGGCTCGACCCTTTCTCGCAGCTCTCATCGGCCGGCCAGCTCGGCGAACCAGCCCGGTTCGAACCGGTGACCGTGCTCCTCGGCGAGACCTACCTGCGGGTCCACAACCCCTTGCCCGGCCTGACCCTGACCGCGGGCCGCCAGCTCCTCCACTGGGGAACGGCCGACGCCATCAACCCGACCGACAACTGGAACCCGCCCGACTACTCCGACCCCTTCACCTGGGACGCGCGGCGCCCCTCCTGGATGCTTTCCACCGACTACTCGCCGGCGAATGCGTTCGGCATTGAGCTCGCGGCCAAACCGCTCTTCGAGCCGGCGCTCTCGGTTCCCGACCGCTGGCTCCACGTCGACTACCTGCCGTCCGAAGCAGTCCTGCGCCAGGGACTAGTACAGCAGTTCATCGGCTACGGCCTCGACTCCGTCACCGCGCGGCTGCTCGCCGGCGCCTACACCATCAACATTGCTGAAGACTACCGGTCGCCCGCGAACCGGCTCAAGGACATGACCTACGGCGGTCGGGCAAGGACTCACTTTTCGGTCTTCGACCTCTCGGCGAGCATGGTGCGGGGCTACGACTTCCTGCCGACCGCGCAGCCCGAGGTCGTCGCCGACACCGCCACCAAGACCTTGAACTTCACCCTGCACGAGCACTACGCGCGGCGGACAATCATCGGTGGTGACGCGGCCGCCAACGTCGCGGGCATCGGGCTGTGGGCCGAGGCCGCCTGGTCTGCGTACGACGACACGCTGCCCGAGGACGAACTGTCGGTCATCGGCGGGTTCGACTACACCCTGGCCGGGTTCTACCTGAACGCCCAGTACCTGCACGGGCAGTTCCCGCTGGCCCTTGCCCAGACCTCGGCCGAGCCGGACAGAGACTTCGTGCTCGCCGCGCTCGAACACAAGTTCTTCGCCGACCGCCTGCTCCTCCGTGCCGGGGGCGCGCTCGACGTCAAACACGGCTCACTCGCCTTCCTGCCGCTCGCGCGCTGGGTACCGGCCGATGCGGTCGAGCTCGACCTGACCGGTCTCGTCTTCACGGGCAAGGACGGTTCAGCCTTCGCGCCGCTGGATGCCAACGACGAAGTCTGCCTTGGAGCCCGCTACCGTTTCTAGATGAGCGCAGCGTTCGCGGCAGTCAGTCTGGTGGCCGCGCTGGTTACGGCGGCGTCGCCTGAATCGGCGTGCGCCAGGGCACGCTACTTCCTCCTCAATCGGCACGTTGTTTCTTCGTACATTGATTCCTGTGATGATGCGCTGGCCGCTGCTGCTCGAACGGGGCAGGACTGCCAGGAGAGGCTCGTACTCCGGGCGCAATACCTCCTGCTCCGCGGTGAGCTGGCACAGAACCCCGACGCGAAGTTGAACTGGAACACAGCGGCACGCGCCGCCGCCGATTCGCTGCGTTCGATGAACGAACGGAATCCCCTGGGCCACCTCTGGTGGGCAGCGGCCCAGGGAAGAATCCTGCAGCAGCGCGGCCTGGGTGCGGCCGTAAAGGGATTTGCTCAACTCCGGCGGGAGAACGAGCGGGCGCTGGAGCTCGACTCCAACTGCGCGCTGGCGAGCTTCGCGCTTGGCCGGGTATATGAGGAACTGCCGAAGCTGCTGGGCGGCGGGCCGAACAAGGCAGAAGCCTGGTATCGAAGAGGGATCAGAAGTGATTCAAACTACACGATCATCCGCCTGGGGCTCGCTCGTGTACTGGCCAGGCAAGGCAGGAGTGACGAAGCGCGAGCTCAACTCGAGCGACTGCTTGCAGGCACTAACCCCACCAATCCGGCAGAAGCTGCACTCAGCGACCGCCCGGCAGCGACGGAGCTGCTAGCCCAGCTCGGCGGTCACAAGGCTGTCACCGACTAAAGAATCGACGGCCCTTTACTTTGTCAGCGGGACGAAGATGAGGGCCACTGAGTTCAGGCAGTAGCGGAGATGGGTGGGCGGCGGCCCGTCGGGAAAGACGTGCCCGAGGTGCGCGTCACAAAGGGTGCAGAGTATCTCAATCCGTTCCATTCCATAGCTCCGGTCAACTCGTTCGGTGACGTTCTCCGGGGCAAAGGGTTGGAAGAAGCTGGGCCAACCGGTGCCGGATTCAAACTTTGCCGTTGAGGCGAACAACGGCAGGCCGCAGTCGACGCACTTGTAGACCCCCGTCCCCTTGTTGTGCAGCAGCCCGCCGCAGAAGGCAGGTTCGGTCCCCTGGCCGCGGGTGACCCGGTATTGCTCCGGAGTCAGCAACCTTTGCCACTCCGAATCGGGCTTCACCACTTTATCGACTGTCTCAGGCGCGCTGGGATTCCCATCGGGACCCAGAAAACGGACTACCACCTTTCCCAGAGGTAGATTGCTCATCGTCGTATCCCTCCCTGAACGGCCATCAGCCGTCAGCCGCGTGCCGGGCGCGTAGCCGCCGCAGCTCAAAAGAGCCGCGGCCATGGCGGCAAGCAGTAGAGCGACCGGTTTCGTATTCACGCTCGGTTCTTAGACTGTCCTGAGGGCCAAGAGGTTTTGTCCAGGCGCTTCTACGCCGGCAGAGTCACGTTTTTTCCCCTCGTCCCGGCGACGTCTCCCCATGCCGCCGACCGGCTCGTAAACAGCGCCACTGCCAGCCACCAGGCTCCGACAAGGTAGCCGGCCACGACATCACTCGGATAGTGGACGCCAAGGTACACGCGACTGAACCCGGTCAGGATGATGATACCGGCTGCCGCGAGAATCACCAGCAGGCGCAGCCCGTTCTTCTTCATGAGACGGAACAAGAAGAACGCCACCGCCGAGTAGAACACGACCGCGTTCATGGCATGCCCCGAGGGGAAACCGTAGCCAGATTGCTCGACAAGGGGCGAAATCAGTGGCCTGGGCCGGTGGATGAGTCCCTTAAGCAAGGTATGTACGAGCACTCCCATCATGAAGATGGCGACAAAGGCCAGAACTTCCTTCCTGCGCTTACGCCATGGTATCATCGCCAGGGCCAGCGCGGCAATCGGGTAGGCTGTGCCCAGGTTAGTGGCCGCCAACATCATTCCGGTCAGGAGCGGACTGCGCCACCCGTAGACGACGTCCATTATGCGCAGGTCCGCCGATCGGGTAGCTTTGCCCAGAATCCCTCCAAGCTCATGATATGCGAGAACGACCACCGCCAGAGTCAACAGGACGCCGATGGCTAACTGCACCGTCAACGCAAGCAGCGCCTTTGGACGCGGAGAAGGCGATTTCATCCCGGGCCGACGGCGCAGGCGTGTGCGAAGACCCGTGCGGATTCTGGATTGATCTGAGGCAGTGGCGTGGGTTCCGCTCCGCACTGGATGGTTCCGGGCGACCGCACAGACTCAGTTCTTGGGGAGGATGAAAGACCCGATGTCCGCAGGCTTGATGACACCGCCGGAGACCACGAGCTTCAGGCCGGTTTCGATGCTCATCGACGTCTCGGTTACGTCGACCTCGGGTATCAGCGCCAGCCAGCCCGAGGTCGGGTTGGGCGCGGTCGGGAAGAACACGAAGAGCGCTTTGCGTCCGTCGGCGAGCCGGATGGGTTCATCGCTCGTTACGAAACCGACCGCGAGCATTCCGACCCGCGGATATTCGGCAAGGACCGTCTTGCGGAGCGAGCTCCGTTCCACGAACACGGCATCGGTGAACTGCCGCGCCGAGCCGTAGATACCCTTCACAAACGGCACGCGCCTGAGTATCGCGTCGATCCAGCCAAGCGCCAGCTTGCCGATCAGCCCCGACGCGATCCAGCCGGCAAGCAGGATGATCAGCAGGAAAAGCACGAAACCGGCAAGGCTCGCGCCCCAGTCGGGGACGTGCCGCGCAAGCCAGGGATGGATACGGAAGAGCGGATGGAAGAGGTTGCCGAGCCTGACGACAATGAACCAGAAGATGAAGACGGTGACGCTGAGCGGAAGCAGCGTCGCGACGCCGGTCAGGAAGTAGTGACGAAGCTCCTTCAACGTCGGCTACGTGGCCTTGATGAACGGATTGTCGTGGCCCGTGCGCTGCTCGGCCGCGCTCGCTAAGAGCTCCCGGCGACAGCGCATCAGGAAATCCTGGCAGACGGGCGTCTGGTAGTCCGGGTAGGTCCAGGGCAGTGGCTCGAACTTGCCGGCGTGGAAGATGAGCGTCAGCTCGGCGTGGATGCCGTCGCGCAGGTAGATGCGATGCGCGTAGCCCTTGGTGGAGGCGAGCACGAGGTTGGAGAGGGTCAAAAGACCGGGGTCGAGGTTGACGCGGCGTTTGCCATTCGGGCCGTGAAAGCGCTTTTCGAGCAGATTGGTTGTCCGCTTGAAGTCGAAGAGCTGGTCCGGCTCCACGAGGCCGTGAAACCCGACCCACTGTCGAATCAGGCCCGGGCCCATTTCTTTCTCGTAGTAGTCGGTAAAGTTGAACGGTATCTCCTGGCTCTTCACCGTCACGGTCCCGAACCCCTCGGCCAGCGCCGACTGGGCCTGGACAAGCAGGGTCCGGTCGGAGGAAAGGAGCCCGACTATCAGTTTGGCCGGGTCGGATACCGGCTGCTCTTCTTTGATGCGTTCGAACATCTCGGTTACCTCGCGTCTTCAGGCGCGCCGTCGCGGTGGCCGCCATCCATTGCCAGTGAGTCGAAAGTTTCGGCCTTGTCCGGTTCGCTTCCGTCCACCCCGCTCTCGCGCCGGGCAAGGAACTCGCCGATTTCCTCCATCCGCGGCAGGTCCTCGAGTCCGGCCAGGCCGAAATAGCGCAGGAACTCGGGCGTAGTCCGATAGAGGAAGGGGTTGCCGGGCCGGCTGGCGCGACCATAGGTGGCGATCAGCCGGCGCTCAAGCAGTGTAACAAGCGGGCCCGAGCAGTCAACCCCACGCAACTGCTCTATCTCCGGACGAGTGACAGGCTGTTTGTAGGCGATTATCGCCATCACCTCGAGCGCGGCGCGCGACAAACGGTGGGTATACCGGTGCTGGTACAGGCGGCGTACAAACTCGGCGTAGTCGGGCATTGTGTAGAGCTGGTAGCCCTGGGCCACCCGCTGGACCCGGAACGTGCGGCCGGTCTCCTTGTAGTTCGTATTCAGTTCGTCGATCACCGCCCGCGCACTTTCCGCCTGTACTTCGGCCAGTTCAGCGAGCCGGTCGAGCTTCACGGGCGAATCGGCGGCAAAGAGCAGAGCCTCAATCACTTGAGCAGGGGCCAGGGGCGAGGGAATTGACGATTGGTGAGTGGCGATTGGCGAATCGGCGGAAGCGTCGCTCGCGCCCTCGGCGGCTGTCTCTTCCTCTTCGTGTCTTTGTGTCTTGGTGGCAAAGCCCGGCTCCTCAACGCCTGCCGCTTCGCTCAACTGCGCGCTGGATTCCTCGATCACTTGACCACTTCCTTCCGTCATCGCTTCAGCCTGAAGCGCGCAAGCAGCGCGGCGGCGGCAAGGCGCAGGTCATTCCGGTCCATGAAGCACGACAGCCTCGTCTCCGAGGTCGAGAACGCGTCGAGGTGGATGCCGACTCGATGCAGGGTGTCGAGCGTGCCGGAGAGAATCCCGGGGTCGGAGCCGACGCCGGGCCCGACCACCGATACCGAGCAGAGCGAGTCCTTGATCTCAAGCCGGTCAGCCCCCACTTTCTTTGCGAGCTTCCCAAGTATAGTCCTGGCACCCGGCAGGTTCGCCTCGGGCACGATGTAGGACAGGTCGAACCGGTCGCCGTGAACCACTCCGTGGTTGAAAAACACAACCGGCACGCGGGCCGCGGCGAGCTGCGTTACGACCTGGTGCATGCACTTTTTCTTCTTCGGCACGTCAACCAGCGAAAGCCGCACCAGCTTGTGGCTGTGCGTCATCGCCCGGACGAATGCCTTTTCCATCTTCTCGAGTTTGGCCACTGTCGTACCTCGCTTGTCGTTGAAAGAAGACCGGATTACGAGTCGCACCCGGTACTTGGCCGCGAGCGCGCACGCCCGCGGATGAATCACTTCCGAGCCGGACCCGGCGAGCTCGGCCAGTTCCTCAAAGCTGAGCTCGGGGACGAGCCGCACGTCGGGGAATTCCGCAGGATTCTCGGTGAACACACCGTCCACGTCTTTGTAGAGTTCGCAGCGGTCGGCGCCGAGGGCGGCCGCGAGCGCCACCGCGGTGACGTCGGAGCCGCCGCGACCGAGGGTCGTTATTTCACGTTCGGGGCTCACGCCCTGGAATCCGGCGACAATCGGTATCTGCCGGCCGCGCAGGGCGAGGCGGAGCCGGTCGCCGCGAATCTCCTCGATGCGCGCGTCGGAGTGGAATCGGTCGGTGATGATTCCGACCTGAGAACCGGTAAACGAGACCGCTTCCAGTCCCTCGTTCAGGATGGCGAGCGACACGAGCGCCATCGCTTCCCGCTCGCCCGCGGTCAGCAGCATGTCGAGCTCGCGGCGTTGGGGGCTGGGCGTAATCTCGTGCGCGAGCTTCGTGAGCGCATCGGTGGTGTGTCCCATTGCCGAGACAACAACCACAACGCGGTTGCCAGCGGCCCGAGTCGCTACTACCCTGCGCGCGACCCGCCTAATCCGCTCGATATCCGCGACCGAGCTACCGCCGTATTTCTGGACGACTAGAGGCATTGGCGATTTGCGATCGGCGATTGCCGAAGACTCGACTCGGCCCGATTGTCCGCAATCGACACTCGACAATCGTCACTCGTCATTTTGCGCGAGCCGGCGGCCGATGCGGCGCGCGGCATTTTTGAGTTGCTTCTCGGGCGCGACGAGCGCGAACCGGACAAAACCCTCGCCGCCCTGGCCGAACCCGATGCCGGGCGCGCACATCACGCGGCAGCTCGCGAGCATCTGGCGGGTGAAATTGAGCGACACCGATTCACCGGAAGGCGTAGAATCGTAGCCCGGAGGAACTCGAGTCCAGACGTAGAAGGTGGCTTCGGGCGGGGTCACTTCCCAGCCGTGCCGGACCAGCTCGCCGCAGAATACATCCCGACGACGCTTGTACATCAGCCGATTGGCCGCGGCGAACTTCGCGCCCGATTGCAGCGCGTAGACTGCCGCGTCCTGGATGGCGCCGAACGGGCCGGAATCCGTGTTCTGTTTGATCTTGAGCAGCGCCTTTATCAAGCGGGCGTTGCCGACCGCCATGCCGATGCGCCAGCCGGCCATGTTGAAGGTCTTGGAGAGCGAGTGGAACTCGACGCAGCGTTCCATCGCGCCGGGGACTTCCAGGATGCTCGGCGGCCTTGTCTTGCCGAAGTAGAGCTCGGAGTAGACGTTGTCGTTGACGACGAAGAATCCGTACTTCCGGGCCAGCGCAACCACGTCGCGATAAAAGCCGAGCGTCGCCACGGCTGCGGTCGGATTGCCGGGGAAGTTGAGACAAAGGAGTTTGATGCGCGGGGCGATGCGGGCAAGCCAGTCGAGGTCCACAAGGAAGTCGTTTTTCTCCTCAAGCGGAACCGGTATCGGCGTGGCTCCGGACAGCCGTACCTGATTCTGGTAGACGGGGTATCCGGGGTCGGAAACCGCAACCGTATCCCCGGGCCCGCAGGTCCCCCAAATCAGATGCGAGACGCCCTCCTTCGAACCGACCAGCATTGAAACCTCGGTTCCCGGGTCGAGCGCCACCTGGAAACGGCGGCGGTACCACGACGCGACGGCCGCGCGTGCGGCGAGCTTGCCGGGATAGCTGGGATAGCGGTGGTTTTCGGTGTTCTTCAGAGCCTTGGTGAGGGCCGCCGATATGGGCCTGGGCGCAGGCTGGTCAGGACTGCCCTCGCCGAGGTCAATCAGGTCGCGGCCCGCGTGGGCTTTCAGGTCATCGAGTTCCTGGAAAAGATACGGCGGAATCCAGCCGAGTCTGGCCGCGGACGGCTCGTGCATCTGAATCATGATAAGGCCAAAATGACGGATTGTCAACATCTTGGGGAATCATATCCCTATGATTCAGCATGGTGGTGTCAAGCGGCGCGAGGATGGCGGAAGGTGAAGGCAAAGGCATAGGTGAGGACGGGAGACTCGGGATGCATGTCTATACCTCTGCCGCCAGCTTCACCTCTGTCATAGGTTCACCTCTGTCTATTGACAGGCACAGGCCCGGTAGTAGAATCATTCCGTACTGGAGGTGGTTATGTTCAGACTTCTGGCCTGCCTGTTCTTTGTGGCGGCAGTGGTCGCCGCCAATCCTTTCGTGCTTACCGTGCTGAGCGAGGTCAGCGTGGACTCGTCGCATCAGTTCGTCGAGCTCCATGGCGGACCGGACAATCAGCCGATTGACCTCAATGGCTGGCAGCTTCTTACGCCGGCATCAGCCTGCACTTTGACGCACGAACTGCAATCCAGCGAGTACCTCGTCATTGACTCTGAGGCGCTGGCTCTCGGGGTCGTCGGCCACGGCGTTCTGCGGCTGGACCCGCTCAGAGACAGTGTGTTCCTGCTCGACGATACGGGCCGCCTCGCTGACTGGGTCTGCTATCCCAGCTATCCAACCGGGCACGGCAAGGCTCCCTTACCGCCGATACCGGGCAGCATCGCGTTCTGGAATGAAGTGGGGGCCTGGGATCAATCGATGAACTGGTACATCGACTTAACTCCGACGCCGGGCTCGGAAAACGATGACCATAGCATCATTGGTGGCGCGGTCACTGGCACTGATGGAGACACGCTGGACGAAGTCACGGTCGTCGCATCAGGCGTCAACGGGCGCTGCTATTGCGGGCTCGCCAAAGCGACTGACTACACCATCGACGGACTCGGCGCCGGGAAGTACGAGGTCAGCGTCGATGCGTATCACCAGGGCCAACCCTACCAGGCGACCTATCCCGAGTCGGTGTCGGTAGGCTATGCTGGAAGTACCAGCGGCATCAACATCGTAGTTCCGACCGCGTGCGTGGCTGAAATGCCATCCGTTCATATTGCGCCGATACTGCGGGTGTCGGGCCGAGCCCTGTTGCTGTCCAGCGACGGAACAGCGCCGGTGGAGGTGCAGCTCTACAGCCAGGTTGGCTCCCGCGTCAGCGCGTTCGACCTCGGCACATTCGCGGGCGAGAAGCGAATCGAGCTTCCCGCATCGCTCGCGCCGGGCATCTACTTCGCCTTGGCGCAGATGGGTGCCAAACAGACAAGGAGCAAAGCGGTCGTCTGGTGAAGAGGTCAATATGAGGACAAGCTTGGCCCTGCTGATGGGATTCGCAGGCATCATGACTGCTAACCCGTATCTTGAGTACATCCAGATCAACGAGTTTGAGACCAAACCGCAGTACTTTGAACGCATCGAGCTTGAAGCGTACCTGCCCCTGCATGGTTTCCCCGTCGAGGTGGGCGGCTCGGTGATTGTCACGAATGCCGGCACCGCGGTGGTGGACTCAGGTGTCTGTTTCGACACATGGCCGTATGAGGTGGTACTTGACAGCACCAACACCACTGGCACATTCAGCCTTGGAGATGACTCCGACTACATACGAGTCTACGTGCCGTATCCGGGAGGCAGCGATACCTTCAAATCGGAGGTCCGCTATCCGAGCGATTGCTGGGCGCCTCCGCAGGGCGCGTCCTCGTCCCGGTATTCCGATAGCCGGTGGTACGTTGATGTGTCACCTACGTTCGGGGCATACAACAATGACTACAATGGGGGCATTGCCGGAAGGGTCCTTGACAGGTCTGGCCATCCTTTGGAGCACTGCCTGGTACGGTTCGAGACATCGTATGGGAAGGGCTACGCAGGCTGCGATTCGATGGGCCGGTATGTGATGTGTCCGCTCGGGCTTGGGATCTACCAGGTAAGCGCCCACAGCGATTCGAACTACCTGCCTGCCTACTATCCCGAGCCGTGCTCGATCGGGGTAAACGGGTGGCTCGACAGCATCAACATGACGATGTATCCGGCCGGCGCCGCCGAAGAGCGGCTCGGGACTGCGTTCCTGGTTTCCCTGCGTCAGCGCGGGCGGACGCTCGTCTTGAACGCTGACCGGCCCGGAGGCGCACTGGTTACGGTGTTCGACAATCTCGGGCGGGCAAGGCTGTCAGAAAAGATTGCGCTCGCGGCCGGAAGCAACGAACTGGCGCTGCCCGGTATATCGAGCGGCGTCTACTTCGTTAATTGTAGACTCGGCGAAAGAGCACTTAAGACGAAGCTCGTCTTGTACTAGAGCCGAGCACTTGGATTGCGGCAGCGCGAGCTGCCGCTTTTCTGGAAAAGCGGGAGCCATCGCTCCCGCACTCCAAAATCGCGCTTCTAGCGCCACGTGACGGTGACGTCTTTGTCCGGGTAGAACCGCTTCCTTGCGAAGAAGTACGATATTGTGCTGTTTGACTTGGCGACGCTGTCCGCGAGGAAGGTGAGTTTGACGTCCTTGAAGCTCGCAGGCACTGTCACACGGAACTGCGCGAGGTCAATCGGCCGCTTCCACTTGCGCGTCGTCGTAACGATGTAGGTCGCTGAATTCGTTTTGATCGGCTGGCGGTAATAGGCGAAGAACGAGTCTTCGGCGTTGGGCCTGAACCGCATCCGGAATGCGACGCCCGAATCCTGACGGATGAAACTGCGAACGCCGAACGCCGCGCTGTCCGACAGGGGCCCCCGCGGCCAACGCCGAACTCCGGAATCCGGCGTCCGAACATCCGGCGTCTGCCGCTCGGCGTTTGTCGTTCGGAGTTCTACGGAGTCCGGGTACAGGTGAGTTGAGTCGAGCGGGAACGGGTAGAAGACCGAGGCCACGAGCGGTTCTTTGGCCGAGGACGTGAAGTGATACATCCCGCGCACTTCCAGGGTTCCCGCCCTCACGTCCATCGCTATCTCTTCCCGCGCGAAGTGCACCGGCGACTCCGGCGTGGGCTTGTGACATCCAGCAGTGGCCAGTAACATGCAGAACGCCGCGAATAGGGGCCGCGACATGCAAGGAATATCCCTTCGCGTGCCATACTTGTCGACAGAGGCGGTATTACGGGGAACTGCTTGACGGCCTTGATTTCAGATGCTTTTTGGCTACAGTGTAACCTGATGAGTCCGGAAGAGCAGCCCGCACAACCACCGGAGAACCGCAGACAGCCGCGCCGCCACCGGCCGCATGGCCGCGGTCCGCGCGGCCACATCGCCCCGCCGAAGAACCCGGAGAACGTCAGTTTTCTGTGCGACGTGATGCTCGGCAAGCTGGCGCGCGAGCTGCGCCTGCTGGGGTACGACGCCGAGTACGACCGGAACCTGGGCGGGATGCCTGCATACAAGGTTGCGCGGCAGAGCGGGCGGATACTGCTCACCCGCACGAACAAGCTGAAGGGACTGCCGGGTACGATATACGTCCCGGCACAGCTCGCACCGGAGCAGGTCGCGCAAGTCAAAGCCGAAATCGAGGCGGGCCTGAAGCCTGCCGTCCCGATCGCGGTCGAGGAGCCGGCAGCACCGTCGCAGGAAAAGCAGCCCCGGCCCCAATCGGAGCGCGCGCCTGGCTCGGAAAAGCCGGTTCAGCCCCGGCCCGAGCCTGAGCCTGAGCGTGTGCCTGAACAACCGGTCTCTCCGCCGGCAGAGAGAATCGCGCCGTATGGCCGCTGTCTCGCGTGCAACGTGCCGCTCGAGAAGCTGACCCGTGAGCAGGCGCGGCCGTCGGTGCCGTTCTTCATCTACCAGATTCATCACGATTTTCGCGGTTGCCCCAAGTGCCGCAAGGTCTACTGGCCGGGCAACCATGTTGAGCAGATGTCGCAGCGGGCCGGGCCGCCGCCGCGACAGCGCCGGTCGTTCCGCGGCAGGCCCCGCAGGTAAAGCCGAAAACAAGTTCCGTTCTTCACGGAGGTGATCCGATGGCTGTTGTACTGGATGGAAAAAACCTGAAAATCGAGGACATGGTCCGCGTGGCGCGGCGGCGCGAGAAAGTCGAGCTGTCCGAGGCGGCCAAGAAGCGTATCAACCACTGCCGCGGGTTCATCGAGGAGAAGGTCAAGGCGCGGGCCGTGATGTACGGAATCACCACCGGCATCGGCGAGCTCTCCGAGACCATTCTCACGCCGGAACAGACCGAGCAGTTCCAGCGCTACATCGTCTACTCGCATTCGGCCGGCTGCGGCGTGCCGCTGCCCGAGGAGACGGTGCGCGCCGCCATCTGCTCGCGAATAAACGTCCTCTCAAACGGCCATTCCGGCATCCGGCTGAGGGTCGTCGAGTGCATGGTTGACATGCTCAACAAGGGCGTGACGCCGGTGGTTTACGACAAGGGCTCGGTCGGCGCGTGCGGGGACCTTTCGCCGATGAGCCAGATGGCGCTCGTGCTTTTGGGTGAGGGCGAGGCCTTCTACCAGGGCAAGCGGATGAGCGGGGCCGAGGCGATGAAGGCGGCGGGCGTGACGCCAATCCAATTCGAGGCGCGCGATGGGCTCGCCTGCATCAACGGCTCGAACATGACCGCGGGCTGGGGCGCGCTTCATCTGAATGATGCCGACCACTACTACAAGGTCTCGGAAATCGCCGCCGCGCTCACGCTCGAAGTTGTGAACGCCAACATGGCGGCTTTTGACGAGCGGATTCACAAGATGCGTGGCTACCCGGGCGCCGTGATCTGCGCCGAGAACATCCGGCGGCTCACTGCCGATTCGGAGATGCTCAAGCAACCGGGAAAGAAGGTACAGGACGCCTACTCGCTCCGGTCGACCCCGCAGGTTGTCGGCGGGGCAAAGGACGCGCTGAAGTGGGCGCGCTACATGTTTGAAACCGAGTTGAACGGCGTGGGCGACAATCCGCTCTTCTTCCCGGAGGAGAAGGCCTACCTGACCGGCGCGAACTTCCAGGGTACGCCGCTCGGGCTCGCGCTCGACCTGACCGGCGAATGCGTGACGATGATCACTGTGCTCGCCGAACGCCGGACCAACCGGTTGCTCAATCGGAACCTTTCCTGCGGCCTGCCCGCGTTCCTGACCAAGGGCGCCGGCATGTTCTCCGGTCTGATGCTCACCCAGTACACGCAGGGAATGCTCATCTGCGAGAACCGCATCCTGTCCGCGCCCGCCTCAATCGGCTCGATACCGGCCGCGGCCGACCAGGAAGACTTCGTCTCGATGGCGTTCACCGGCGCCCTGAAGACGTGGCAGATACTCGACAACGCCTGGCACGTCATCGCCATCGAGCTGATGGCCGGCGCGCAGGCGGTTGAGTTCCGGAAGCCCTTGAAGGCGGGCAAAGGCACTCAGGTCGCCTACGATTTCGTCCGCAAGCACGTAAAGATGATGGTCGAGGACCGGCCGGTGCAGGAAGATATCAACAACCTGACCGCCGCCGTCAAGTCGGGCGAGCTCCTCGACGCCATCGAACACGCGGTCGGGAAGCTGAACTAGGAAGGGGCTGGGGTTTAGGGGCTGGCGACCAGGGCTCGGATAGGGACCCGAAGACCGGCCCGTAACGGTAGGCTCGCCGTGCTCATCAAGCGATTGAAAGAAGCGAAGGAGATCATGGCCGGGGACCGGACCCGGCTGCGAGAGCTATTGCATCCGGCGCGCGACGCGGCCGCCATTCGCTACTCGTTCGCGGTCGCCCGGCTTGCCCCGGGAAGGCAATCACAGGCACACCGGCTGAAGACGGCCGAGGTCTACTATCTGATTCGAGGCGGCGGCATCATGCACATCGGTGACGAGGCGGCCCAAGTTGCGTCCGGCGATGCTATCTACATTCCGCCTGGTTCGGTCCAGTGGCTGGAGAATACCGGCAGAAAAGAGATCGAGTTCGTCTGCGTCGTCGACCCGCCCTGGCGGCCGGAAGACGAAGAAACCCGCTAAGAACAAACACCGGGCCCGGCTTGCCAGGCCCGGTCTGAGGTTCTCTCGGGTCACTGTCTAACCCGCCGAGCGCATAGATTATCCGTCCGCCTGCTCCGCCCGTCAAGATTGACGCCCGACTACCATTGACAATCATGGTACGGTCTGCGACAATAGCTTGTGCCGGACGCACGTCCCTATTTCCTCGCCCTTGCCCTGGAGGCGGCGCCGCTGGGCGCGGTCCGGCTGGCCCGGCCTGCCTGGCGAAGGAGCGCGTACGTGGCGACGCTTGTCGTCGAGCCCGACGATTATCAACCGGCCGGCTTCATCGAAACCGAGTCGGGCATCGACGTGCTCTGGCAGTACTGCGGAAATCCGAGGCTCGCAGGCCACTGAACCATGGCGCGCAAGGAACGAATCCCGAAGCGCGACGCAGAGCGGGCGCTGAAGGTGCTTGAGTATGAACGGAAGACCGAGCCGAAGTACAGGCAACCCAACTCGTTCGGGGCATATGTGCTGCTGCTCATCGGCCTGGCTGTTGCCGGATTGGTGGTGTACTACGTCTTCCTCCACAAAGAGCAGTTCTCGGACCTCTGGCATCGGGCGACGCACCGCGAAGTCCCGGCCGTCCCGGAGCACCCCGACCAATAACGAACCGTTTGGCCCCGCATTTCGCTCTGCCGATGACCCCGCAAGCCATCCTGCAGACTGCCTTGGGTGTCATCCTGCGAGCTACGCCGCGAAACGCGCGGAGAGTGACGCCGAGGGCAGCGTCGCGAATCGCGGTTGGGGCAACGCCGGTGGCGGCGTCCTGAAGCATCTTCACAATCGTCCTGCAGGTCGCGCTTCAAATCGCCCCGGACATTACTCGGACTATCCCCTGGAGGGTGACCTTGAGAACCACGCCGCAAACCACCTCCCAAACCGTCCCCGGAACGACCCCCGGGGCGAATCGCGGATCGTCTGTAACAGCCGTTCGTTGAGGGACATGGCATTCGTCACGCCATTTGACCGCGTGAGTCTTATTGGTATCATGCGGACGATGGCTGCTGAGATGCGAAGCGCGCGACGAGAGGCTCCCATACCGTGAACCTTGCGAAGCGGCGGGAGTTTCTGATGCGCGAACGGTGGTTCTCGCTCTGGGACAAGGTCGAGGTGATGGACCCGGCAACGCAGGGCGTGGTCGGGCATTTCCAGAAGAAGCTCTTCACCTTGCGTACTCAATACCGCCTGCAGGATCCGCTGGGCGATATCGAGCTGATCGTCCAGCAGAAGCTTTGGGCCTGGCGGCCAACGTACAAGTTCTTCCGCGGAAATCCTTCCGGCGAGCCGGATGAGATGGGGTTCCTTGGGATACTCAGAAGGGGATTCTTCGCGATCTACCCGCACTACTGGTTCGACACGCCGGACGGCGCGCGCCGGTTCGACATTCAGGGCGATTTCTTCGCGCTCAGCTACGACATATTCGAGAACGGCCAGAGCATCGGCAGCGTCGCCAAGACCTTCTGGGCGATTCGGGACACCTACGGACTCAGAATCGATCCATCGGTGCCGGACGAGACTGCGCTGCTGCTTCTGGGCGCGGTGATGGTCATCCACGCCATCCACGAAAAGCGCGAGCGCCGCAGCCGCGGGTAGAACTGCCGCATCCGGCACCGGTTTGACTTCAGCCGGCTAATCGCTATCCTTTGAGGCGGGTCGGGGATTACGACCCGAATACTTGGAGTGAACCCGGCAACGGCGGTCGCTCGCGTGAATGGCGGCCGCGCGTGCTTTCGAAGCACACCCGGAATCAATAATAGCCGTTGCGATAATGTAAGTTATGGCAGTCACTTATCGCAGAGTTGGTACAGCCACGGTTTTCCTCGGCGGAAAGCCGTGGCAGTCCCACTGCAGGAGGCATCATGTTACCGAAATTCAGTAACGAGACGTACCTCGATTTCTCGAAACCCGAAAACCAGGAGCCGATGAAGAAGGCGCTCGCCGACCTTCAGGCGAAGTCGAAGACCGTCTATGACCTGGTTATCGGCGGCAAGCACGTCAGGGCGAAAGAGGAGTTCGTTTCTTACAATCCCTCGGACAAGAGCCCGGTCGGCACGTTTCAGAAGGCAACGGTGAAGGAAGCCGAGCAGGCGATGAAGGCCGCGCTCAAAGCGTTCGAGACCTGGCGCTACATGCCTGCCATCGAGCGCGCCGGCATCGTGCTGCGCGCGTCGCGGATGATGAAGCAGCGCCGGTTCGAGTTCGACGCCGCGATGGTGCTTGAGGAGGGGAAGAACTGGCTGGAGGCGGACGCGGACTTTGCCGAGGCCGTGGACTTCCTTGAGTTCTATGCCCGCGAGGCCATTCGCTACGACCAGCCTGCGGGTGTGACACCCTACCCGGGGGAGAGCCAGGAACTTCGTTACATCCCGCTCGGAGCGGGCATCGTGATTCCGCCGTGGAACTTCCCCTGCGCCATCATGGCCGGGATGACGACTGCGGCCATGGTCACGGGCAATACGGTGGTGCTGAAGCCGTCGTCCGACGCGCCGTTGCTGGCAGCGCTCTTCGTGGACGTGTTGGAGAAGGCCGGCATGCCCGCGGGTGTCGTGAACCTCCTGACCGGGCCGGGCAGCGCGGTCGGGGACTATCTGGTCGAGCACCCGAAGACGCGCTTCATCTCTTTCACGGGCTCCAAGGCCGTGGGTCTCGGCATCATCGAGAAGGCGGCCAGGACTCAGAAGGGCCAGATTTGGATCAAGCGGGTCGTGGCTGAGATGGGTGGAAAGGATTGCATCGTCGTCGATTCTGAGGCGGACGTGGCCGACGCGGTTGAAGGCGTGGCCATCGGTGCGTTCGGGTTCCAGGGACAGAAATGCTCGGCCTGCTCGCGGGCCATCGTCGACGCGAAGGTCTACGACGAGTTCGTGAAGCTGCTCGTCGAGCGGGTGAAGAAGATAACGGTCGGGCCCGTCGCGGACCGCGCGAACTGGATGGGCCCCGTCATCAATGAGCGGGCGTACAATTCGCACCTGGAGTACATCAAGGTCGGTAAGGAAGAAGGGAAGCTGGTCGTAGGTGGCAAGCCCGGACCTGAGGGCGGCTGGTTCATCCAGCCTACGGTGTTCATCGACATCCCGCGGAACTCGCGGCTCGCCCAGGAAGAAGTATTCGGGCCGGTGCTTGCCGTCATCAAGGCGCGGAACTACTCCGATGCGCTGGCGATTGCCAACGGCACCGAGTACGGCCTGACCGGGGCGGTCTACTCGCGGAATCGGGAGAAGATCTACCGGGCCAAGCGCGAGTTCATGGTCGGTAACATGTACATCAACCGGAAGTGCACTGGGGCGCTCGTTGACGTGCAGCCGTTCGGCGGCTTCAACATGTCCGGCACCGACTCCAAGGCCGGCGGCAGGGACTACCTGCTGCTCTTCCTGCAGGCGAAGTCAATGACGGAGAGGTTTTAGGAATAGGACCTATTGGACCTATAGGACCTATGGAGAAAACAATGCCGAATAGAAAGCGCGTTATCATCGTCGGTGCGGTCGGGATGGACTATCACGTATTCAACGTCTACTTCCGTGACAACCCGGAGTACGAAGTCGTGGCGTTCACGATGGCCAAGGAACAGAACCTCGGTACGACCGGCGGCCTGCGGCCGTACCCAGCGAGCCTTGCGGGCAAGCTGTACCCGAATGGAATCCCGACCCGGTACGAACACGAGCTGCCCAGTCTGATAGAGGAACTGAAGGCGGAAGAGGTCGTCTTCGCCTACTCGGACGTGTCCCACAACTACCTGATGAACCTCGCGTCGCAGGTGCTGGTGGCCGGGGCGAACTGGCGGCTCCTGTCACCTCGGTTCCTGCAGATACAGGCACACAAGCCGGTCGCCGCGGTCTGCGCGGTTCGCACCGGGTGCGGCAAGTCGCAGACCTCGCGTCGTGTGTACGAGATCATCAAGAACAAAGGCCTCAAGGTTGTGGCGATACGCGAGCCGATGCCCTATGGCGACCTCGAAAAGCAGGTCTGGCAACGGTTCGCCACCTACCAGGACCTCGACGACCAGAAGGCGACCATCGAAGAGCGCGAGGAGTACGAGCCGTACATCGACTGCGGGATGGTCATCTATGCCGGGTGCGACTACGCCGAGATCCTGAAGCACGCTGAGGCCGAGGCCGACGTCATCGTCTGGGACGGCGGCAACAACGAAATCGCCTTCTACAAGCCCGACCTGCTCGTCACGATCGTGGACCCGCTCCGGCCCGGGCACGAACTCCGCTACCATCCGGGCGAGGTGAATCTCAGGTCGGCCGACGCCGTCGTCATCAACAAAGAGGACACGGCCAGGTCGAACGATATCGAGAAGGTGCGAGCGAACGTGAAGGCGGCGAACCCGAACGCGGTCATCATCGATGCCGACTCGCCGCTCACGGTGGCCGACCCGGCCGCGGTCAAGGGCAAGCGCGTGCTCGTGGTCGAGGACGGGCCGACCGTGACGCACGGGGGCATGGGCTATGGCGCGGGCAAGATTGCCGCGCAGCAGTTCGGGGCTAAGGAAATGGTAAACCCGCGGCCCTTCGCCGTCGGGTCCCTTGCCAGGACGTTCGAGGAATTCAAACACCTCCAGAACGTACTACCTGCCATGGGCTACTCGGCCGAGCAGCTCAAGGAACTCGAGGATACCATCAACAAGGCCGACTGTGATGTGGTGCTGTCCGGCACGCCGATTGACCTGACGCGCATCATCAAGGTGAACAAGCCGGTCGTGCGCGTGAGCTACGAGTTGAAGGAGAAGTCGAAGCCGGACCTCGAAGAGTTGCTGACCGCAATGCTCAAGCGAAAGGGACTGCTGAAGTAACGGCAGCCCGGCGGTTAACCCGCCAACTATGGAAACCAGCGCCGGAGAAGACAGTACGCTCCGGCGCTGGCGCATTACGCTGACAGTCGCCGCCTGGCTGCTCATTACGCAGTCGGGGCTGGCGATACTCAGCGGCCTCATTGGCATCGCTCTCGCCCCAATCGCCGACCCGGGCGCGATGCTTGCCCAGCTCGGCCCCTACGTCGACCGCTCAAGCGTCGCCCTGTTCGAGACGCTCATGCGGCAGGCCGCGTCCCTCAATCGAATCCAGACCGTCGGCAGCCTCGTCCTTTTGGCTGGTTCGATCGGGCTGCTCCTGCGGAGGAAGTGGGGCTGGTACACGGTGATTGTGGTCCACGTCGCCGCCACGGCGGCAGTGTTCATCTGGGTAATGCCGATGTTTGAGAACCTGTATCGAGCGCTCGACCCGAACAGCGCCGGAGCGATGTCGCTGGCAATGACCATCCTGGCGGCACTAGCCCCGGCCGTCGTGGTTGCGTTCCTGCTGTTACGTCCGGTTGTCAGTCAGTTCGAGAAGAAAGGGGTCCAGGATTCGAGGATTCCCGGAGTCCAGTGAAGGACCAGAACTAGAATCCTGTGCCCTTGGCCCCTCGACCCCTACTCTGAGATCCGAAGAACCTTCGCCCCGCGAATCCTGCGCTGCTTCAGTTCGAGCAGCGCCTGATTCGCATCTTCGAGCCGGTACTCCTGCACTTCAGGTTTAATTGGGATCTGCCCGGCCAGTGCGAGGAACTCGCTGACGTCCTTGCGCGTGACATTGGCTGCGCTCTTCACTTCCTTTTCCATCCACAGGTGCTTGGCGTAGTCAAGACCCAGCAGCGCCTGCTTGTCGGCTTCCTCTTTTCGAATCGCGTTGATGACCAGTCTGCCTCCCGCCTTCAGTCGTTCTAGCGCAGCCAAGACAGGGCTCCAGACCGGCGTCGTGTCGATGATTGCGTCCAGTAGTTCCGGCGGCCGGTCATTAGTGTCTCCAGCCCACGTCGCTCCCAGTTCGCGGGCAAAGGCCTGCTCTTCCCCGCTGCGGGCGAAAACATAAACGCGCGTCTTCGGGTACTGAAACAGGACGGTCTTGAGCACCAGATGGCCAGATGCCCCGAAGCCGGTCAGGCCGAGACTTGGCGATTGGCGACTGGCGACTAGCGATTCGATGCCGGAGAGGCGAAGCGAGCGATATCCGACCGCGCCCGCACATAGCAGCGGGGCGGCTTCGGCATCGGAGAACGCGGCCGGTATCGGGAACGCGAACGCCTCGGGGACGGCCATGTACTCAGCGTACCCGCCGTTGGCGTCGCGGCCCGTGGCTTGAAAGTCAGGGCAAAGATTCTCCTGCCCGCTAAGGCAAGACTCGCACTTACCACAGGCAGAGTAGATCCACGCCACACCCACGCGGTCACCAGAAGAAAATGGGGACTGTACCGGCGAGCGTCCGACGCGAGCCACCGTGGGACTGTCCCCATTTTCGTCCAACGAGACAGTCCCCGTTTTCACTACCGTGCCGATAACCTGGTGTCCGGGTATCACCGGCAGCTTCGGCGGCGGCGTGCGTCCCTCGATTACGTCGAGTTCGGTGTGGCAGACACCACAGGCCGAGACTTTGATGAGTACCTCTCCCGCTCGCGGCACCGGCTGCGGCACGTCGCGGAGTTCGAGCGGCGTCTCTTCCAAGCGTCCCGTGCGGGCAATGACCATCGTCTTCATGGGTCGCTCAAGCCTAGGCAGAAGCAGCATCATTTTCAAGTCGGCCCGCGCGCATCCTTGACTTTCCCTCGATTTATGGCATATTGGAGTGGGAATGGTACGCCTCCCGGAAATTGAATATCGCATCCTTGCCGCGCTCGAAGCGGGCAAGGCGCTTGCGGTCGCGGAAATCGTGAGTCAGACGGGAGCCGACCAGTCGCTCGTGATGGCGGGCGCGACGCTGCTCGCCCAGCGGGGGCTCGTAACGATTGCCGAGGAGTCGCAGGACGAGTTCAGCCTGACCGACGACGGCAAAAGAGCCGCAGCCGGGTTCCCCGAGCGCAAGGCGCTCGCCGTGCTCAAAGCGGCGGGCGGCGCTGCCAATCTGTCGGAGCTCCCCAAGCTCTTGGACAAGGACGATGTCCGCGCCGAGATAAAGTGGCTGACGCGCAAGGGATGGTGCACGCGCGATGCCGGTGTGCTGGCTGTGAGTGCAGCCGGTGAGGCCGCGCTCGCGGCGAAGGGAGCTGATGAGTCCCTCGTGGAGAAGCTCGCGGAAATGGGACAGGCCACTGAATCCGAACTGGCAGACGCGGGCCTCGACGTGAAGACGGCGCTCGATCTGCTCAAGGGCAGAAACGAGCTGCTGAAGCGCAAGAAGCGCGTGAGCCGAAAGTTGTCGCTGACCGAGGCCGGCTTGATACTCAAAGCCGGTGGTATCGAGCCGGCGGTCGAGGTGAACCAATTGACGCCGGAGATACTCGCCGGCGGCAGGTGGCGGGACGTCGTTTTCAGGAAGTACGACCCCGGCCTCGCGACTGCGCCGAAGTACCCTGGCAAGGAGCACCCGCTGCAGCGCGTGATCCAGGAGATCCGTCGCGCGTTCTTCGAAATGGGCTTCGAAGAAGTAACGTCGCCGATGGTTGACACGGCGTTCTGGGTCTTCGACGCCCTGTACCAGCCGCAGGACCATCCAGCACGCGAAATGCAGGACACGTTCTACGTGGCCGAGCCGAAGCACGGCCAACTACCTGACGAAAAGCTGGTGCGGGCGGTCTGCCGGACGCACGAGAACGGCGGCGACACCGGTTCCACCGGCTGGCGGTACAAGTGGGACATTGAGAAGGCGCGGCAACTGGTGCTGCGCACGCATACGACCTCGGCTTCCATCCGCGCGCTCGCGGCCAACCCCAAGCCGCCGCGAAAGCTCTTCTGCATCGGCAAGACCTTTCGGCGTGAGGCGACCGACCAGACACACCAATCGGAGTTTATGCAGATTGACGGCATCATCATTGACGAGCAGGCAACGCTCGCGACCCTGTTCGGCACGCTTGAGGCGTTTTATAAGAAGATGGGCGCTGAGGAAGTGCGGTTCCGACCATCATTCTTCCCCTATACCGAACCCAGCGCCGAAGCCTTCGCCAAGATGGGGAAGCTCGGCTGGGTCGAGATGTGCGGGTCAGGCGTGTTCCGGCCCGAGGTGACGCGGCCGCTCGGGTGCACGGCGCCGGTACTGGCGTGGGGCGGTGGGGTAGAACGCATCGCCATGCTGCGCTACGGGCTCGAAGACATCCGCAAGCTCTACATGGCGGATATTGACTGGCTTCGAAACGCGAGGTTGAGCGGATGAGGAGAATTCAGAGTCCAGAATCCAGAGTCCTGAATTCAGAGGTTCAGGATTCCGGAATTCTGCATTCTGCATTCTGCGTTCTGGATTCCGGATTGTCCGGCTCGGAGGATACGTGCCTGTAGTCAGCGTCGCGACGGCGACGCTCAAGCGGCTCATCGGCAAAAGCCTGAGCCGGGACGAACTCGTCGCCGCGCTCGAGCAACTGGGCAACAACGTCGAAGGTACCGCGAGCGTCACGGCGTTCCGCTGCGACAAGTGCGGGCACGTGACCGAGGTACTGGAGCGCGTCGACTTCAACGGCGAGTGCGAATGGTGCGGCAGCAAGGCCTTGGTCGAAACGGGGTCGTCGGAAGTCATCCGCATCAGTCTGCTCCCGGTCCGACCGGACATGTTCGATGCGGCCGGGTTGGCGCGCGCGCTGCGCGGCTATCTCGGCATCGAGACCGGCCTGCCCAGATACCGCGTCGAGCCATCCGGTTTCAAGGTCACCGTGCAGCCGGGGCTGGAGAGCATCCGGCCTTACCTGGTTGCATGCGTGGTCCGCGGACTCGTGATGGACGACGAGAACGTGAAGACGGTGATGAAGATGCAGGAGAATCTGCACTGGGCGCTCGGCCGTAACCGGCGGCGTGCATCCATCGGCGTCTATGACCTCGATACGATTGAGCCCGACTTCGAGTACTCCGCTGTCGCTCCCGACGGCGTCAGGTTCGTGCCTCTGTTCGGCATGCCGGAGGGGATGGTGGAGGCGACGCCGAAGGAGATACTGGAGAAACACCCGAAGGGCGCCGGGTACAGGCATCTGCTGGAGAAGTTCGACAAGTACCCGCTGCTCTGCGACGCGAACGGCAAGGTGCTTTCGATGCCGCCGATCATCAACAGCGAGGATACGCGGGTGACGCCGAAAACCCGCAACCTGTTTATCGACGTAACCGGGCCGGACAAGAACGCGATTGAGAAGACGATTGCAGTCATCGCCTGCGGTCTCGCCGACCTTGGAGCGAAGGTCGAGACCATGCAGGTCGTCTACCCGGACGGAACGAAGGAGACGACGCCGAAGCTGAAGCCGGAGATGCGCACCATCGACCCGAAGGCGGCCGAACGTCTAGTCGGCGTCGAGGTCGCGGACATGCCGAAGGTGCTCGAACGGATGCGCTACGGCGCGAAGACCGAAGCCGGCAATCTCGCGCTGGAGATTCCCGCCTACCGCGCCGACATCATGCATGAGTACGACATCTTCGAGGACGTCGCCATCGGCTACGGGTACCGCAACATCAAGCCGCGGCTCGTCCCGAGCATGACCGTCGGCAGTCACCAGCCAATTGAGGAGCTTTCAACAACTGCCCGGCGCGTGATGACCGGGCTCGGCTTTCTCGAGATTATGACACCGGCATTGACCAATGTTGCGGAGCACTACGAAAAGCTGGGGCTGCCGGTGGCAGAGCGCTACGTGGGGCTCGAGAACCCGATAAGCGTCGAGCAGACCATGGCGCGCGAGCAACTCATCACCGGGCTCCTGAGCACGCTCCGCGTCAATACGACACGCGAGATGCCGCAGCAGGTATTCGAATCCGGGGACTGTTTCGAGCTGTCAGATGAAATGGAGACGGGCGTACGCACGCGACGGAAACTCGCCGCCGCGTTGGCAGGGCCGCGGGTCGGTTACACCGACGCGAAGCAGGTGCTCGACGCGCTGGCGCGCGAGTTGAGCCATCCGATGCCGCCTGTACCGGGCGCATCGAACGGCCGGGACCTGCGGTTCGAGCCGTTTGAAAGCCCCACGTTCATACCCGGCCGCTGTGCCCGCATCTTGATTCGAGCCGGGAACAGCCAGGTCGTTTGGGGGATGTTGGGAGAGGTCCACCCGGCAGTGCTGGAATCGTTCGGCATCGGCCAGCCGACAGCCCTGCTGGAGGTCGACCTCGGCGTCCTGCTCTAAGGAGGAAATATGGCACGGTGTCCACATTGTGGTGAATCGATGGCGGATGGGCAGGAGCAATGCTACGCCTGCGGCCAGCATGTCCGCACGCGGCGCGGCTACCGGCATGAGCGTCACATCAACCCGCTCGTATACGTTGGCGCCGGTCTGATTGTGGTCCTGGTACTCGGCGCGTTACTGCTGATGCGCAACAACACTGCCCGGAAGCAGGCGGCGGCTGCCGCCGAGGTGGAGGCGCAGCGGGTCCAGGATTCCACCCGCCGCGCCACACATCAGTGGCAGGAGATGGTGCAGGCCGCACAGAACGATCCCGAAGCGCAAGCACTCACGGCGGAACTTGACGATATCGACTCCCGGTTTGAGTCGGTTCGCATGCGGGTGGCATCGCACCCGAGCCCGCCGCAGGAGAGCATCATCAGTCAACATGAGGCCGAGCTTGCCCGGCTGCGCGAGTCCATCGTCTTCCTCGTTTCTGCCGAGGAGGGCGAGAAACAGGCGCAGCGGGACAGCATCGAGGCGGGGAAGCAGCGACTGGAGGACCTGACCAGGCAACTGGGTACGACCCCGTGAGGCGAACCTCCGGCCACGCGGAGCAGGCCGTTCTCGGAAAGTAGACCAATGGCCAGGTGCCAACATTGCGGAGAGACCATGGCCGAGGGCCAGACGGTCTGTTTCGCCTGCGGCCAGCACGTACGCGAGCGGGCCCACCGTCGGATTCTGCCGCATAACCCGCTGGTCTTCGTCTTCGCCGCTGTGCTGGTCGTCGGCGCGGTCGTCGGGATGATAGTCATCGCCTCCGTCCGGTCGCGGCGGGCGACGAACGAAGCCCGCACGGCCGAACGGGCGCGGGTCGAGGAAGCGGCCCGAGCCGAGGTCCAGGCGAAGCGCGATTCAACGCGGGCCGCTGCCAGGGACGGTGCGGCCGCCGCGCTCGTTGCCGAGGTCAACGATCTCGAGTCGAGGTTCGAGTTGGTGCGGAAGCAGGTAGTCAAGGGACAGCCCAGCTCGGCGCAGGCGAGACTGATCTCGCAGCTCAATTCCGAGATGGCCGCGTTGCGCCAGTTGACCACTACCATCGCCAGCCAGCCCGACGCGCCCAACGACAGCCTGCTGGCTGAGGTCCGCGAGGGAGAGCGTCAGGTGCGGACGCTGATATCTGCCCTCAGCCGCGCGCCAAAGAAGTAGCTCGCGTTCGGTCTTCGACCCGAGTCAGGGCGCCGGCTCCGTCTTGGACGGCGGCTGGGCGGGGAGGAGCGCGGCTATCTGCGCAAGCAGTGCATTACGGTCAATCGGCTTGGCCAGGAAGGCGTCGGCGCCGGCTCCGAACGCCGTCTTGACGTCCTTCTCACCGGCTCGGCCGGACAGCACGACAATTGGTGCTCGGAAATTGCGGTCCTGCTTGAGCAGGGTACAGACCCCGTACCCGTCAACCCCCGGGATAATCAGGTCCAGCAGCACGAGGTCGGGAGGGTCGGCCTGCGCCGTTCGGATGGCGGCCATTCCGTCCAGCACCCCGGTCGTGCGGTATCCGGCGCCGCCCAGCAGCTTCTCGATCAGGGTCAGCGTCGGCCGTTCGTCTTCTACCACCAGTATGTGCCTGCGTTCCACCGGGGGGAGTCTAGTCAGCTTTCGGTGCCTGTCAAGTCAGGAATGCTACCACTTCTTTCGCCACCAGAAGTACATGAAGAACGCGAGCGCGGCCCCGGCGATTCCCATGATTGCCCAGAAGGCCATCGGATGGTTTTCGCTGATGGGCAGCTTGACGTTCATCGAGAAGATGGAAACCACGAGCGTCGGCACCATGATGGCGAGAGTGATGATATTCAGGGTCTTGATGAGCACATTCAGGTTGTTCGAGACGATGGAGACGCGGGCGTCCATCAGCCCGGCGAGAATGTTCGAGTAGATCTCGGCCTGCTTGGCGCACTGGGAGTTCTCGATGATGATGTCGTCGAGGAATTCTCCTTCCTCGGGGCTGAACCCGATCTTCGCCGAATTCAACTTGAGCTTGTCGATGACCGTGCCGTTCGAGTTGATTGAGGCGACGTAGTAGACGAGGCTCTTTTCGAGACCGAAGAGGTTGATGAGCTGGCGGTTCTCCATCGCCTGGTTGATCTTCTGTTCGAGCTCGCTCGAAATGGTGTTGATAATCTTCAGGTGCTCGAGGAAATGGAATATGGAGCGGTTGATCAGCTTGAGCAGGATTTCCGGCAGGGTGCTGATCCGGAGGAACTGCTTCCCTTCGAACAACGGCAGGTCTTCGGTCTGGACGACAATCAACCGGTCGCGGAACAGGAAGACCCCGCAGGACGCGACTTTGAACATCACCCCGTCTTTGCCCGAGTAGTTGCGCGGGCGCTTGAAGATGAGGGCGACGTGGTCCGGTTCGAACTCGAGCCGGGCGAGTTCGTCGGGGTCGAGGGCCGAGGCGAGCGTGTGTTCGTCAATCCGGCAGGATTCGACCAGGAACCGGCGTTCGGTTTCGTCCGGCGCAAGGTAAACCGATATCGGCCCACCCGGGGTCTCAACGATTCGGCTGTCGCGGATAGCGTAAGTTCTCAGCATTTTGTCTGGCTATTCTGGCAGCAAGGGAATCCACCCTAGGCTCAGTTCGCCGGATGAGCTTATGCCCGGATTGGTGCCAGTCAAGCGAATGCTAGCCGCCTCTCTTGGCGCTCCAGCCTGCGACCAGGACGCGGACGATCGCAACCCCTTCAAGCTGCGCCTGCCCCAGCAGTTTCTCTTTGACCGGTCCCGGTTCGGGCTCAAGCGTCTCGATGAGCAGCTTGAAGGCATGGAGCTTCTCCCCGGGGTCGGAGACGAGTTCGGCCTTGCCGTCGAACTGGACCGTGCGATAACGGTGGCTGCAATCGCCGTTCACGTACCCCAGGTTCTCCAGTACCTGGCCGTACACGTGCGGGTTGGCGTGGATGAGGTCGATCTTTCGGCCGACCCGGGAGCAGTGGAAGTAGAAGCAGCCACGCTCCGCATCGAACGCATGACTGAGGGTGACGAGATAGGGTTGGTTCTCGGCGCAAAGGGCCAGCGTCAGGAACTTCTGGCCGGTGACAATGCGGGCGATTTTGGCCGGGTCGGTAATCGCTTTGTCGGGGTGGCGCGTGTGCCAGGTCCTCATCGCGGCGCCCTCACCAGACAGCGCGTTATCTCGCCGACGTAGACGCGGTGGTAATCTCTCTTCGGGTAGTGGATGTCGGTCTTGGGGTCAAGGAACCGCCCAGGGTCGATGTCGGTCGTGTAGAGCTTGCGGCAGACGAGGACAGACCTCGCCTGACGGAACGTCACCGTGTTCTTGAAGGCCGATACGGGCTCAAGCCCGGTCGCCTTCGCCTTGTCGCAGTCGCGGCCGGACTTCGAGCCACAGAAGACGAGTGCCTTACGCCAGGTCTTGGTGAAGAACGAGAGTGTGAACCGCTCGTGCTCTTCCATAAACTCGTAGGTGTAACGGGTCGGGCGGACGAACACGAACGCGACCGGCCGGTTCCAGAGCACGCCCAGCCCGCCCCAGCTCGCGGTCATCGTGTTCCAGTGCGCGAGTGTCCCGGCGGTGACGAGCATCCAGTCCTCATCAATCAGCTTGAAGACATTGTCTTTCAACTTGTACGGGTCAGCGCGACGGAACAATTCAGGCATAACGGCTCCTTTCACTCCGGCAGATTATACCGCGCGCGCCGAGGACCGCAACGGGCAGCGCGAGGTGTCGGTTGACACCGTCGGGCGGGAGACTATCATCGAGCCGTGCCGATGGCGATTGCCCCGGCTGCCCGGTTGGCAGGGAATAGGCAAGACCCAACCGCGGTATATCCAAGCGGAGGTAGAATGTCAAAACACCTGAAACAGCTAGTTTGCGCGCTGTGTCTGGCCCTGCCAGTGCTCGGCTTGGCCCAGCCAACGACGCGATCTGGGGCACGATCCGATTCCGAGGAGGAATCGGTCATGTCCCAAACCGACAAGACGCTGTCGCCCTACTTTTTCGTGCAGAGCGACGACCCGTCGACCGACCGGCTGCCGCTCTTGAAGACCTCGGCCGAGGTGAACATCGCCGGCGTGATTGCCGACGTGAAGGTGACCCAGGTCTACAAGAACGACGGGAAGAAGCCGATCGAGGCCATTTACACGTTCCCGGCCTCGACCCGGGCCGCGGTCTACGCGATGAAGATGACCATCGGCGACCGCGTCATCGTCGCCCGAATCAAGGAGCGAGAAAAGGCGCGACAGGAATACGAGGTCGCGAAGCAGCAGGGCAAGTCCGCGTCGCTGCTCGAACAGCAGCGGCCGAACGTGTTCCAGATGAACGTGGCGAACATCATGCCGGGCGACTACATCACGGTCGAGATGAAGTACACGGAGCTGCTCGTCCCGACCGAGGGCGTGTACGAGTTCGCCTACCCGACCGTGGTCGGTCCGCGCTACAACAACAAGACCGCGGCCGAGTCGCCTGAGTCCGAGAAGTGGATTGCGAGCCCATACACCCACGAGGGCGAAGCGCCGACCTACGACTTCGGCATCAACGTGAACATCGCGGCCGGGCTGCCGATCCAGGACATCTCCTGCCCGTCGCACAAGACCACGACAACTTTCTCCGGGCTGAACGAAGCCGCGGTCCGGCTCGACAAGTCGGAGAAGGCCGGCGGCAACCGCGACTTCATTCTCCACTATCGCCTCACCGGCGGGAAGATCGAGTCCGGGCTGCTCTTGTATCCGGGCAAGGACGAGAACTTTTTCCTCTTGATGCTCCAGCCGCCCAAGCGGGTCGAGACGGCTCAGATTCCGGCCCGCGAGTTCATCTTCATCATGGACGTTTCCGGCTCGATGCACGGATACCCGATCGACATCTCCAAGAAACTGATGAGGAACCTGCTCTCCAATCTCCGTCCCAAGGACTGCTTCAACATTCTCTTCTTCTCCGGCGGCAACTTCGTGCTATCCGAGAAGTCGCTGTCGGCCACGAAGGAGAACATCGAGGGCGCGCTCGCGGCTATCGACAAGCAGCAGGGTGGCGGCGGGACCGAGCTGCTGCCCGCGCTCAAGCGCGCGCTCGCCCTGCCGCGGGCCGAAGGCACTTCGCGCACGGTCGTGATTGCCACGGACGGCTACGTCACCGTCGAGGCCGAGGCGTTCGACCTGATTCGCGACAACCTGGGCAAGGCGAACATGTTCGCGTTCGGCATCGGGAGCAGCGTGAACCGGTTGATCATCGAAGGCATGGCCCACGTCGGGCAGGGCGAGCCGTTCATTCTCGACAAGCCGGACGTGGCTGACGCCCAGGCCGAGAAGTTCTGCAAGTACATCCAGACACCGGCGCTCACCGGTATCACGGCCGCCTTCCCCGGATTCGACGCCTATGACGTCGAGCCGCCATCCATACCGGACGTACTGGCGGAGCGTCCGATTCTCATCTACGGCAAGTACCGCGGCAAGGCCACGGGTGCAATCACCGTGCGCGGTATGACCGCGAGCGGCAAGTACACCGAGTCCATTGATGTGAGTGATACCAGGCCGGATGAACAGAACGTGGCGCTGCGCTACCTCTGGGCGCGCCATCGCATCCAGCTCCTTTCGGACTACGGCAACGTCGGGCGCGGCCAGGACAGTGCCGGCATCAAAGAAGTCACGGCGCTCGGCCTGAAGTACAACCTGCTCACGCAGTACACCTCGTTCATTGCGGTCGATCAGAAGATACGAAACGTGGGCGGCAAGCAGGAAGTGGTCGAGCAGCCATCGCCGATGCCCGCCGGCGTTTCCGACCTCGCGGTTGGCGGCGGGGCGCAGAGCGGGGTCATGGGCAAGAGCTTCGCAGCCCCGGCGCCGTCAATGGGCGGAGTGAACGTCAGAGGCGGGCGATTCAATGACGTCCAGAG
>Ga0172370_10001986_pt1 | contig 30195 bp, 21 predicted proteins | sample LakKiv5m_FD_114538 | JGI IMG/M metagenome (GOLD analysis project Ga0172370, IMG submission 114538) | Freshwater microbial communities from Kabuno Bay, South-Kivu, Congo - kab_022012_11.5m | ecosystem: Environmental > Aquatic > Freshwater > Lake | place: Democratic Republic of the Congo...
GAGGCCACGCCCTTGCTCGGCGAGCTGCTGCACCGCGGCGGCTATCATTGCCACGCGGTGGGCAAGTGGCACAACGGCCACCGCGCCTTCCAGCGCTGCTTCCAGAGCGGCGAGGCGCTGTTCTTCGGTGGCATGAGCGACCACGACACGTTGAGCAGGTAGACCTCGTGGACGAGGCCGCGCAGCTCGACATGCAGCAAGGCGAGGAAGGCCATCGCTAGCAGTGCGCCGAGCAGGCCCTGTGCGGCGCCGCCGATGTAAAAGGGCGCCCGGATGAACGCGTCGGTCGCGCCGACGATACGCAGGATCTCGATCTCCTCGCGGCGCGCGTAGACGGCAAGCCGAATCGTCGAGAACACGAAGAAGAGCGCACCGGCGAGCAGCGCGATCGACAGAACCGTGCCTACCGTGCGCGAGATCTCGACCACCGCAAAAAGCAGGCGCAGCTTCTCAGCGCCAAAACTCACGTCATCGACGTTCTGCACGGCCTCGATCGTGCGCGCCCAGCTCACGAGTTCCTCGACGTCTGCGCGGCCTTGCAGCTTCGTGTCGAGCTCCGCCTCGATGACGGCCTGCCCCGGGATCGCCTCTTCGTCGAGGCCTTCGAGCAGCGTCGGATCGAGCAGCGCCTTGTTGCGCGCGCGATCCATGTCGGGCGTGAGCACGCGCACGTCATGGACGCCTTGGCGCTGGCGCACGAGCTTCTCGGCGACCGCCACGTCTTCGCTCGACGCCGCGTCCTTGATGTAGATGTTGACGCTCAGCGACTGGCCGAGCTCGCCGATGAGGCGCGACGCGTTGAAGAAGACCATCGCGAAGAGACCGACGAGCACGAGCGCGATCGCGACGGTCAGCACGGACACGGCCGTAAGCCACGGTGCGGTACGGGCCGTGCGTGCTGCCTCGCGCGCGAAGTAGTCGAGAGGCCCCGACTTCACGGCTCGCCTCCGCTGCTGAACGTGCTCATGCGCGAGCCAGTCACGTTTGGGATCGGTCCCGTCGGCGGTCGCCCCGTGTCGACGCGCGGCCGGTCTTCGACAAGGAAGCCGCGGTTGAGCGTCTGCGTGCGCAGGCCATAGCGATCGAGCAGGCTGCGATCGTGCGTCGCGAGCAGAATTGACGTGCCCTTGCGGTTCGCTTCGAGCAGTAGCCCCATGATCTCGACGCTCAGGTCCGCGTCCAGGTTGCCCGTTGGTTCGTCGGCGATAAGGATGGCGGGCTCATTGACGAGCGCGCGGGCGACCGCGACGCGCTGTTGCTCACCGGCGGAGATGTCGGACGGCAAGTGCGACGCGCGGTTGTCGAGGCCGACGGACTCGAGAATCGCCATCACGCGGCGTTCAACCTCGCGACGCGGGATGCCGAGGATCTCGAGCGCCACGGCGACATTTTCGTGGACCGTTCGCGATCGGATGAGCTTGAAGTCCTGAAACACGACGCCGATGTTGCGGCGCAGGAACGGGATCGAGCCGTCGCGCAGCACATGCACGTTGCGGCCACCGATGAGGATCTGACCGTCGGTCACGCGCTCCATCACGAGCAGCAACTTGATGAGCGTGGTCTTGCCGGCGCCCGACGGGCCCGTGAGGAAGACGAATTCGCCCTCCCGGATGCGCATGTTGATGTCGACGAGGGCGTCGACGCCGTTCGGGTAGCGTTTGTGGACGTGGTAGAGCTGGATCACGCGATTGGGGCGGCCGGCTAGGCGCGTGCGGCGCGGATGCTAAGGACCGGACGGCAGGCTAGCACGGCCGGAAGTCGTCAACAAGCCGGGCGTTTTCGAGGATTTGCGGCGGCCAACGCCGCGGTGCCGCTTCGCTTTCTTGCCGCTTGCTTGACTTCGGCGCCGAACGGCCTACCTTCCCGGCCAACTTCGGGGAGGCCCGGCGGGTTGGTACGAGTGGTTCGTCCCGCGCCGCGCGCCTCGCCAGCGGGTCGGTGCAACGCACAGGGCGCCCGCGCACTCCCTGGGAGGCATTATGAATCGGAAGATTACCGCAGCACTCGCGGCCCTCGCGGTCACCGTCACGGGTGGCGCGGCGTTCGCGACGCAGACCCGCACGAACTCGCTCGGCGGAGGAGAAAAGGAATTCACTGTCCGCGACGAGGCCAACGTTGGCCATCTGCCGCAGCTCCTCGTCGACCATGGCAACAAGGTCTTCACGGACGCGTCGGTGGGTGGGTCCTATGGCACGATGCACATCAACTACAAGCTGAGCGACACCTCGGTGATCCAACTCTACGGGGCGTCCGGTCTGAAGAACTCCTTCGGGATTCCTGGGAAGGCCGCGCTGAGTGGAAAAGGCACGGGGACGCTGACTGGCGTCTCGGTGCAGGACACGGGGGTTGGATATTCTCCAGCCGGCTTGGCGGACCCCACCAACCATGAACTCGGCATCGGGTTTGCCACGAAGTTCGGTGCGGCAGCCCGGTTCGGCGGTAACCTCAACTTCTATGGCAATACAAAGCAAGGTGACGACAATAACAAGAACAACAACTCGTTTTACCGCCTGGGCCTCGGCATCGGTTTCGACCTGAGCGAGAAAAATAGTCTCGACTTCGGTCTCGGTGTAGGCTTCGGATTCATCCAGCAAATGGATGGAACGGATGAGAAGTACAATCACGACGGCACCTTGACCTTTGACTTGCTGGGTAAGGGTGAATTTGAGGTCCACACCATCGCGAAGATCGTGCCATTCCTGGCCATTGGGTACCGGAACTGGGGAGTGAAGAACATCAAGAGCGGAGAGGGAACGGACAAGGGATCGGTGAGCCGGATTTCCGTCGCGCTCGGTTCCGATCTTGCGATCACGCCCTCTGAGGGGATCCTCATCCAGCCCGGAGTCGGTCTCATGTACCTCACGAGTTCCGCGACCGGGCCCGACAGCACGAAGGTCGAGGACTCTAACGCGATAATTTTCCCCTACTATGGATTCGCGGCCGAGGGGAAGGTTTTCGACTGGCTCGTGCTGCGCCTAGGTGCCAAGCAAATCGTATCCAAGATCAGCACGAACAAGACGGACAAGCAGACGCAAGCACAGCAGTCCATGGTGGACTACATCTTGACGACCGGCTTCGGCATCAAGGCCGGCTCGTGGACCATTGACCTGAACGTGAATCCGCTTTGGTTCAACAACGGCCCGTACCTGATTTCTGGCGCCGGGACCGGGACGCCGGCCGTAGCGGCGGACAAGAATGCAGGAACTCCCGCGGTCCCCGCGACGTTCTTCGCAACGGACGTAGCGATCAAGCTGGCTTGGTAACACAAACCTGAGCAACGTCCCGCAGCGGGGGTCGCCTTCGGGCCGCCCCCGCTTGCTTTTTGGGCCCCGATCCTGCGACAAACCGCGCCCCGACGCGATGGAGGACAGGCAGATGCTGAGCACCGGTGACTTCAAGAAGGGCAAGGTCTTCGAGGATGAGGGCGTGCCGTGGCAGATCCTCGACGTCACGACGCAATCGCCGTCGGCGCGCGGTGCGGCGACGCTCGTCAAGGCGAAGTGCCGCAACATCCTGACCGGACAGGTGCTGCTCAAGACCTACAAATCGGGCGAGAAGTTCAAGGAGCCCGACATCGAGATGCGCAACGCGCAGTACCTGTACCGGGAGGGAGACGGGTTCCTCTTCATGGATCAGGAGAGCTATGACCAGCTCGAGTTGAGCGCGGAGCTCGTCGGAGACGGCGCGAATTTCATGAAGGAGAACATGGAGATCCGTCTCGTGTTCTTCAACGGCAACGCCGTCGCGATCGAGTTGCCGCACGTCGTCGAGCTTGTCATCGTGCAGTGCGATCCCGGCGTGCGCGGCGACACCGTGACGGCCGCGACGAAGGCCGCGAAGCTCGAGACGGGCTTCAGCGTGCAGGTGCCGCTTTTTGTCGAGCAGGGCACGATGGTGCGCGTCGACACGCGGGATGGCCGCTATCTCGAGCGCGCGTAGTCGACGTTCAGCCGAGCCACATCGCAGCAAACCACGTCAGGAATCCGCAGAGCGCGAGTGCCAGGTATCGCCATGCGGCGGGCTTGACGAGATGGCCGCCCGCGTCCACGCCTCGCCGAACGAAGAGCAGCAGCCCCGCGATCCAGGCCAGAAAGCCGAGCGAGACACCGAGCGACACGAGCGGTGAAACGCCGACGGGTCGCGCATAGGCCGCCGCGACCCGCGCTTCGACATCGGCACGCGCGTCCTTGCGTCCTTGTCGTTCCGCCACGCGCGCGAGGATCGGAGCGATGCGCGCGTTGACCGATTCGACGAGATCGGCGCGCGGTTGCATCAGCCATCGACACGCAATGAGCCCGGATCGCAGCGCGTCGAGCGCACGGCCCGCACGCTCGGGATCGTCCTTCTCTGTTGCGTCGGCGATCGCCACGAGTCGCGCCGCGGCGTCGTCGTGACGCGGGCCCCATGGCGTGTACCAGCGCAGCGCCCAGCGGTACTCCGTGATCGCACGATCGACGTCACCCGCGCTCTCCGCGGCGATGCCGTCGTCGAACGCGTGCATCTGTTCGAGCGTCGCTCGGACGGCGATCGTGCCGAAGAATAGCCCCGCGGCGAGCAGGATGGTCGAGCAGCGTTTCAGGAGAGATCGCATCAGATGAAGTCCCTCCGCTCGAAGACGAGGACCGCGAGCAGCAGGAAGACGGCCGCGTACGAGAGCCCGTAGCCCGTCGCCGCGACGACGTACTCGGGCGGGATCGGGGCGCCCTGGAGGAGGTCGTCGGAGACGTTGAACGTCGACAGATCGGGCGCGAGGGTGACGATCACGCGCCCCAAGGTGTGGGCGGCGGGCACCTCCGAGAAGAGTCCGTGCCGGGCGTTCATGAGATCGGTGATGACGTAGCTGATGCGGCCGACGATGAAGAAGCCGAGCGTGAAGACCCCCGAGAGCACGGGCGAGCTGAGCGCGGAGAAGAAAGTCGCGATCGCGGTGACGATGACGATCTCGATGAGCGCGAGATACAGCGCCGTGAAGTGGCCGATCTCGGGTTCCCCGCCGCGCAGCGCCAGGACCCCGATCCACACGGCGGCGAGCACCAGCAGCTCGACCGAGAGGAGGCCGACGAGACCGACGAACTTGCCGAGCAGAAACTCGGCGCGGCGCACGGGCTTCGGCAGGATGAAGTACAGCGTCTTCTTCTCGATCTCGTTGTGCAGCAGGACGACGCCCATGACGATGGCCGTCGCGACCCCGACGAGCGAGATCGCGAAGAGGCCGAAGTCCTGGACGATACGGGCCTGCTGGTTGATGACGGCGAGGTCGCTGAGCGCGACGGAGAAGCCGAGCAGCGCTACGGCGGCCGCGAGCAGACCGTAGAAGACGCGGGTGCGGATGGCCTCGCGCAGCGTGTTGCCGCCGACCGCCGCGACGCGACAGAGGCTCGACCGCAGCGCCGTGTACGGGCTCTGGGGCGTGCTCACGCGGCCTCCTCCGGCCGTCGGACGGCCTGTCGCATGAAGAGCTCTTCGAGGGTGTCGCGCAGCGGGTCCACCGAGACGACCTGACAGCCGGCGGCGATCGCGCGCGCGACGAGCACGTCAGACGCCTGTGTCTCCGCGATGAAGCGGACGCGCCCCGGTGTGCGCTCGGTGATGCGAGTCTGTGCGAGGCCCTCGACGAGCGCTGGGATGTCTACCTCAGCGCGCTCCGGCAGCGCGATAACGACCGCGGCTTCACGGCGATCCGGACGCAGGAGGTCGCCGAGCGCGCCGCGCGCGACCACGCGGCCCTGATCGATGATGACGACCGAGTCGCACAGGCTCTCGACATCCGAGAGGACGTGACTCGAGAAGAAGAGCGTCTTGCCCCCCGCACGCAGCTCGCCGAGCAGATCCCGTACGTCCTTGCGGCCCACGGGGTCGAGGCCGGAGAGCGGCTCGTCGAGCACGACCAAGTCGGGGTCGTGGATGAGCACCTGAGCGAGACCCACGCGCTGCAACATGCCCTTCGAGAAGCGACGCAGCGTGCGACCGGTGGCGTGCGAGAGGCCCAAGCGATCGAGCAGCTTGGGGATGCGCTCCTTGCGCGTGCGCGCGTCGACGCCGCAGAGGCGACCGGCGTAGTCGAGCACCTCCTGTGGCTTGAGGTAGTCATAGAAGTAGGGCGCCTCGGGCAGGTAGCCGATGCGCGCACGAGAGGCGGCGCACGAGACGTCCTCACCGAAGAGCGCGATGCGTCCGGCGCTCGGCCGGATGAGGCCCATAGCGGCCTTGATGGTTGTCGTCTTGCCGGCGCCGTTGGGCCCGATAAAGCCGACCACCTCGCCCTGGCGAACCTCGAAGGACACGCCGCGCACGGCCTCCACACTGCGCGCGAGCACGCCCAGACGGAAGGTCTTCTGGAAGTCTGTGACCTCCAGGATCGTCGCGCTGTCCACGCGATCGGCCCCTGTCATCGCGCCCCTCCGGCCTTCGCGCGATACCACGCGATCGTGCGCGCGAGGCCCTCCTCGAGATCGACCTGCGGCTCGAAGCCGAGCAGGCTGCGGGCCTTGTCGATGTTGGGGATGCGCAGATCCACGTCGGGGAAGCTCCACGGCACGAACACGATCTTGGACGTCGATCCGGCGAGCCGCACAATGTCGCGCGCGAGCTGGTGGATCGTCACGGTCGATCGCGGGTTGCCGATGTTGAAGGCGTGACCCACCGCCTCTTGACGCGTGAGCACCGCGAGCACGCCGTCGATGATGTCGTCGATATAGCACCACGCGCGGATCTGCGATCCATCGTTGTGGATGTTGAGATCGTCGCCGCGCAACGCGCGCACGATGAAGTGGTGTACGGCGCCTTCGCCGACCTGGCTCGGTCCGTAGATGTTGAAGGGGCGGACGGACACGGTCGGCGCGCCGAGCTGCTTCCAGTAGTTGAACGTCATGTGTTCGCTCGCGAGCTTGGCGACCGCGTAGGTCCAGCGCGCCTCGCCCACGGCGCCGAGCGAGGTGACGTCCCCTTCACTGACCTGGAACGCGTAGCGCCCGAAGACCTCGCTCGTCGAGAAGTCGACGAAGCGCCGCAGGCCGGGCATCTGCGCAGCGATCTCGAGCGCGTTCATCGTGCCGAGCATCGAGACGCGCATCGTGTCGATAGGGCGACGCATCACCGTGTCGACGCCGGCGATCGAGGCCATGTGCACGACGTGCGTCGCGCCGCACAGCGCCGCCTCGAGCGCACCACGGTCGCACACGTCGGCGCGCACGAGCGAGACGTTGCGGCGCGCGAGGAGGTCCGTGCCCTCGATCGCGTTGCGGTGGAGGTTGTCGACGAGCACGAGCGTCGTGCTCGGATCGCGCGAGAGCCGTTCGGCCAGCGTCGAGCCGATGAAACCTGCGCCACCTGTGATGGCGATCCGCGCGCCGGCGAGCCCCTCCGTCACCGTTCACCTGCCTTGTTCGTCGCCTTGTCAGCTTCCTGCGCCGCCCGCGCGGCCCCTTCGAGCGCCTCCATTACGGCGACCGGTGTGACGGGCTCCGGCACCCAGGCGTCCGCACGCCACGGCTCCAGCGGCACGCGCGGCACGACCTTCGGGCCGATGTGCGCCACCAACTCGGGCTTGAGGTACGGCAGGTCCCGCTTGTGCACCACGTCGTTGTGTCGAAGCGTCGTGGCGAGCGCGCCCCGGTCGAAGGATTCGAGCCGCCGCCGCAGCTGGAAGCGCTCCTCCTCGTTCGCAAGGTAGTACGTTCGCAACGCGAGCGCGACCGCACCATCGCTCGACCCCTCACGCGAGTACAGCTCCACCAGGTAGTTCGGATCGGCGTCGAAGCCCGGCTTCATGAAGCCCACGTCGAGGTACGCGATCGCGAGCTGTTGGCGTCGATGCTTGTCCTCGAGGTCCGTGAACTCGGCGTGATACTGCAAGTTGAACGCGATCTCCTGGTAGTACCAGCCATCGTTGGGGAAGAAGCTGATGCCCAGGCGCGCGTAGCGATTCGATCGCGCGACCGTCGCGTTGTCGATGTACTGCGAGAACTTCACCACCTGCGCGGCCCAGCGATAGACGGTTCTATTGTGCGCGTCGAGGCCGATGATCGCCGAGAGGTAGGTGTCGAGCCAGGGGAGCCGGCGATCGCTGATGAGGTGATCGATGAAGTACTGCGACGCGCGCACGAAGAGCAGGTCGGCCAGGAAGGACTGATGGCCGAGCGAGAAGAGGCGCAGCACGTCGACGGGCGGGACGTAGGCGATCTCAGCCGCGCCGACGAGCGACTTTCGCGCGCTCGCGATCGTGCGCTCGACGTGCCACCGCTGCACGAGCGTGCCCGACGTCAACAGCAGGCCGAGCAGCGCCACGAAGAAGACACGCCGCCCGCGCGCGCCCCAGAACGACACGTAGTCGCGCGTCCACCGCCGCAAGCGCGGCAGCAGCAGGAGGGTGTCGAGGAGGTGAGTCTTCATTCGCCGCAGTCGGAGGACCGACGGCGAAAGGTAGACCGCGCCGCGCCGGAGGGGAAGTCCGCGCCGGCGCTAGATCGCCGGGCGCTGGATCACCAGGTACAGCGCCGTGCTCGCGTACTCGCTCTGCAAGGCGCTCTGGCCGTTGCCGAGGCGCACCGAGCTGCTGGGGATCGGCTGCCACCCGTTGGGGTTCATGTCCGAGACCAGGTGGGAGTGGTTCTGTCCGTTCGTCACGCCGCCGTTGAGTGCCAGTCGAATGTTCGCCGTGCCGGAAGCCGGGGCGGTGTCCGAGGTCACGTAATACGAGTAGTGGGAACCGCGCGAGTAGGTCGGCCGGTCTCCGATGGGGGACCAGTCGGCGCACAGGCGAGTGCCCTGCTGTAGAGCGCCGGCGTTCAGGTTGATCTCGACGCAGATGATGGTCGAGGTCCAGCGATCGGTCCAACGCAACGAGTACGCGTCGGTGCCGGGCAGGACGATCGGGGTTCCCAGGGAAGCGGTCAGGACGGTCATGCGATCCTCACATGCGGGTTGTGAACTCCCGCGGTATGTCGATAGGCAATCGGACTGGCGCCGTGGTCAAGGGGGGGACTCACAGGCTCAAGGCATTCTTTCAACGCTATGCTGCACTATGCAAGCTCACTTTCGCGCGGATCCTTCGCCAGCCTCGCCAATTTCCTGATCTAGCGCAGTTTCGCCGCTGTCGCTGCGGGCGATCGAAAGGGCCTCCGCCTCCGCACGCGCGTGCGACGCCTCGTCGGGCCGTCCGGCCGCGATGAGCGCGTCGCAGAGTCCACGAAACGCGCGATCGACCTGCAGCGTTCGGAGCCCCGTCGCTCGCGCGCAGGATACCGCGTCGCGATAGGCCGACACGGACGCCTCCACGTCACCCCGGGCCAGCGCGACCTGCCCCAGGTTGCCGAGCGCGACCAGCTGGCCGGCGCGATCATCGAGCGCAACGTAGAGCTGCAAGGCCTCTGTGCTGAGCGCGACGGCCTCGTCGAAGCGACCCTGGCGAAAACGGATGTCGCCCAGGTTCAAGATACCCTGAGCGATCCCCATCGGCTCACCGATCTCTCGCTGCAGCGCGAGCGATCGTTCGAGCTTCTCCGCCCCGAGATCGATGGCGTTCGTCTCGGTCAGCGCGATCGCGCAGTTCCCGAGGCACGCGGCAGCTCCGCGCCGGTGGCCCGCACGCGTGAGGATTGCGCAGCCGCGCTCGAAGCAGTCGAGCGCATCCATCTGATGTTCGCGCGCGAGGAAGACGTTGCCGAGGTCGTACAAGGCGCGCCCGAGCGCGACGGCCTCCGGCGTTGCGCGCAGGGTGGCGACGGCCGTCGTCAGGTATTCGAAGGCCTCGTCCAGTCGACCCCGCTGCCGCACGACATTCCCGAGCGCCGCACAGGTTTGGGCAAGCCCGACCTCGTCGCCGAGCCGCTCGTGCAAGACGCGGGCGTCGCGGAGCAAGGACTCGGCCTGGTCGAAGTGCTGCCGTCGCGTCGCGATACGCGCCAGCAGTTCGATCACGCGCGCTTCTGCGCGATGGTGGCCGAGCGAGGCGTAGACGTACCTAGCCGAGGCGAGCTCCGACGCCGCGTCGTCGAGCATGCCGGCCCCTTCGGCGCCGCGCCCGGCTCCTTCCCTTGCCTCTGCCAGCCCTGGCGTCGCGAAGCCCTCCGGGTCGCATGCGGCCAGGGTCTCAAAGCGCGCGCGCGCCCCGGCCCAATCCCCAACGAGCAGGCGCACCTCACCGCCGATCGCCAGCAGCCTGCGCTGCGTGGTCTCGTCGATCGCGTCGTGCGCGCGATCGAGGGCCTGCTCCCCGAGGCTGACCGCGCGTTCGGCGCCCCCGACGTCGCTCGCGCCGAGGCTCGCACGCGCAGCGAGGTCGGCCTGCATCGCTGCGTCTGCCCACCGATCCGCGCGGGAGAGCAGCACGGCGATCTCGAAGGCGGTCTGCTCCGGCTCACGTGCGCTCGCGTCCCGCAGCGCGTCAGCCGCGCATCCGCAGAGCTGCGGGTAGGTGGGCTCAAGGGCCGCGCGTCGTCGCAGCACGTCCCGAATCAGCGCGTGCGTTGGCACGACGAGCCCATGTTCGAGCGCTTCCCGTTCGATGAGCGCGGCATGCACGGCTTCGTTGAGCGCGTCGTCGAGTGCCGCCAGCAGCGCGTTGGCCCCCTCGCGCAGCAGGGCATCCTCGAGCGTCTCGACGCGCACGCGATCACCCAGCAGCGACGCGCGCGCGAGCACGTTCAGGGCCAGTGGACCCGCGTTGGCCCGGGCGGCGAAGCCATCGAGGCGCGTCTCGATGAGATCGCCGAGCTCAACCGGAACGACCGCGCCGAGCGGTGTGGCCTCGGGAAGCGACCAGCCGTCGGGACCGAGCGAGAGCTCGCCGCGCTCATGGAGGTGCTGAACGAGCGCGAGGAGGTGCAACGGGTTGCCTTCGGAGACGGCCGCGATCTGGGCTGCCAGATCGGGCGTGGCCAGGAGGCAGGCCTGCACGAGCGCCTCGCAATCGCCCGCCTCCAGCGGGCCCAGTCGCACCGGAACGACACCGTCGATGGGCGCGGCGACGATGTCGCGGGCAGCGAGCGTCCGCGCCAACACGATGCAGACCCGCGCCGGGTCCTCCTTCAAGCGGGCGCTCACGTAGGCAACGAAGCGCGCGAGCGGCGTGTCGTCCGCGCGCGCGTCTTCGAGCACCACGATCACCGCCTCCTGGCGCGCTTCGAGGCGCAGTGCGTTGCAGACCGCGCCGAAGACGACGTCGAGCGCGGACTCCTCCTCCGCGCGCGTCCGCGCACGATCGCTCTGCTGCGGGCGGAGGAAGCGCGCGATCGCCGCGGCGACGTCGGAGGCCTCGCTTCCCCAGCGCGCGACGAGCGACTCCTCGAGGCGTCGACCTTCTGTCGTGCCCTGCGCGAGCAGCGCGCTCACCGCGTCGCGCACGATCTGGAGCCCGCCGCCGCGCTCGCCGCCGGCGTGTCCCTGTGCGAGCCGGGCCGCGTACAGACGCTGAGCGCGCTCGATGAGGTGGCGCGCCAGCCGCGACTTGCCGATCCCGCGCACGCCGTCGATGCAGATCACGGCGCCCTTGCCGGGCGGGCCGATCGCGGTATCGAGCGCAGCCTGCGTGGTGGCACGCTCCAGCCGGCGACCCACGAACGCGAACATCGGCAGCAGCGACGTCGGTCCTGCTTCGAGCCTCGGACCGGAGCCGTCGAGCGTCTCATAGCTCCGTGCGGTGAGCCTCAGACCACGCTGGGTCGCCTCGAGAGATCGCGCGATCTCGCGAGCGGACGCGGGTCTGTCGCTCGGAGCCTTCGCGAGGCAGCGCCCGACGAGGTCGCTGAACGCGGGCGGCACGGCGCCGGAGGGGAGCAGATCGACGAGCGCCGGCGGCGGCTCGTGCACGTGTCGATAGAGAAGCTGCATGGTCGAGTCGCCCTCGAAGGGCGGCCGGCCAGCGAGCATCTCGAAGAGCACGAGCCCGAGCGCGTAGAGATCGGCGCGCGCGTCGACGGGCTGGCCGGTGATCTGCTCGGGCGGCATGTAGCGTGGGGTACCGACTACCCGCCCGGTTCGCGTCGCGTGGTGTCCCGGATCGTCGTGCGCGAGCTGACGCGCCATCCCGAAGTCGATGATCTTTGGCTCCCACGTGTCGTCGTCGCTGCGCACGAGCATGACGTTTCCTGGCTTCAGATCTCGGTGGATGAGCCCCGCACGGTGCGCGGCCGCGAGGCCCCGCGCAAGCCCCCTGCCGATCGCGAGCGCCTCGCCGACGCCCAGGCCGCCCTGCTGCGCGATCCGCTCCTCCAGCGTCAAGCCGTGCAGGTACTCCATCGCGATGTAGGCGAGCCCGCCCGCCGAACGCCCGGAGTCGAACACGCGCACGAGGTTTGGGTGGCTGATGCGCGCGAGCGCGCCGGCCTCGCGCAAAAAGCGCGCGATGGGCGCCACGTCGGAGGCCGAGGCCGAGAGCACCTTCAGCGCGACGTCACGGCGCTCGACGGGATCGCTCGCGCGATAGACGGTTCCCCAGGCGCCCGTGCCGACGAGCGACTGCAACGTGTAGCGCTCATCGATGACCGTGCCCGGCGGCAGGATCTGATCTGCGGCGACGAGCCGCGCCCCGTCGTAGGGACACACCGCCCCCTCGGCGTCGATGAGGCGCCTGCATGCGGGGCACAACTGCAAGTCGGCCGTCATGCGCGCGCGCTCCTAGGGATGGCAGTCGACCCACTCGCTGCCGGACGTGGTGGTCTCGCGTTTCCAGATCGGGACGCGCGTCTTGACCTCATCGATGACGTAGCGGCAGCCATCGAAGGCCTCGGCGCGGTGCGGCGCGCTCACGGCGATGTCGACCGCGGTCTCGCCCACGACCAGGCGTCCCGTGCGGTGCAGGATCGCCGCATCCACGAGCCCGAAGCGTGCGCGCGACTCGCCGAGGATCCGCGCCATCTCTCGAACCGCGAGCGGTGGGTACGCCTCATAGTCGAGGTATCGCACCGGCTCGCTCGAGTGGTCCCCCGTGCCCCGCACGATGCCCGTGAACGTCGCGATCGCCCCCGCGCCGTCCGTCGCGATCAGGCGCGGGGCCTCGCCGGGCGCGACGTCCCGCTCCACGAGCAGCGCCTTGTCCGAGCCTCCCGACACCGGTGGCAGCACGGCGATCTCATCGCCATCTCCCACCGCCTCGTCATCGCGTGCGAACTCGCCGTTGCGCGCGAAGCGGCACACGCCGACGAGCGGCGCGATCTCGGGGTGCAGCGCCACGAGCCGCGTTCGTATCGCGGCGATCGTCTCTCCCGTGACGACGGGCAGCGCCTCCTGCGGGAGGCCTGCGAGGCTGCGCGCCCTGGCGAAGTAGAGCACTCGGACCCGGCTCATCGCGTCTCCCTCCGGCGTGGATTCACGCGTAGCGTGCCCGCACCCTGGCGAGCCCGAGGCCCACCGCACACAGCGCGGAGACCAGCCCCACGCTGCACAGAATGATCGCCATGCGCACAAAGGGCCTTCCCATCGCGATGCGATCGCCGATGCCGTCGATGGCGACCCAGACCCACATGATCGCGCCGAAGGCCAGCAGGACCTGGTTGGCGACGCGCGCCCATCGGGTCTTCGACAGCAGGAGCAGCGGCACCACGAGACAGCCCAGCGCCAGCGCCAGCGCGCCCGTGCGCAGCAAGTGCGCCGCGAGCGCGATCTCCGCGAGGACGGTCATTACATGGACGACGACGGACACGACAACCTCCGGCGCTTCGTCCAGAGGCTAGGGCAGGCCTCGCCGATCGGCAAGTTGCCGCTGTGGGGGCGTCGCCCGCTACGGCATCAGCATCGCACGCAGCATCTCGATGGTGACGGTCGTCAGGCGCTGCACTTCCTGGGGAGTTCGCGTGTCCCAGGTCTTGACGAGCCAGCCGGAGAACGCGCGATCGATGGCACCCACGAGCTCGAGTTGCATCTCGATCGGCGCGTCCGTGCGGACGACACCCAGATCGCGACCGCGCGAGAAGAGGCGCTCGATGTAGCTGTAGTAGCGACCGAAGGCCTCGGCGACCTCGGGGCGATCGGCCACTTCCGAGGGCAGGATCCACAGCGCGCCCTCCACGTGGATGAGCCACGGGTGCGAGAAGCCGAGCGCCTGGGCCGAGGCGTAGATGCGCTCCAGCGAGGGCCAGAAGCTCTGCGCTGTCACCTCGGCGGGATCCACGTCGATGACGCCCAGCTCGAGCCGCCAGTACTCCGTGATCAGCGCGCCGAAGAGGTCGGCCTTGTTGTCGAAGTAGTAGTACGCCGCGCCCTTGGAGACGTTGGCGTTGGCGAGCACGCGGTTGAGCGACGCGCCCTTGTAGCCGTGCGCGCCGAGCTCGGCGGCGGCGGCGCTCAGGATCAGGTTCCGGCGCTTGTCCGGCAACGTGTAAAATCGAGGTCGTGGCATGGTGTTCCTACCGGTCGTGGGGAACCGAACGGTCTCAGCTGGGCAACATCCCGTCAATAGAAAGAATTGTCTACAAATTTCTTTCAACCACCCCGTCATTGCCCGCGATTTTCTTGCGCAGGGCTTCGCGAGAGCGTGTCCAATGGCTATGCTCCGGGCCGGTCGAGGCCCTCATGCGAACGCCCGTCTCCCTCGTCTGTGTCGCGATCCTGCTCGGCGTCTCGGCGTCTTTCACGCCCCGCTCGGCCGGCGCGTTTGCGTTCTTCGACGTGCCCGCCGCTGCCCCGTTCGACGTGTCGCTCCTCGATCCCGACCTGCACCTGACGGCGAGCCCGCACCGCGCCGCGCTGGAGGCGCACCGCACGGCGCCGGAGCCCGACGGCGTGACCGCGCTCCCTCCGCCGCCGCCCTTCGCTCCCGCCAAGGCCGCGCTGAAGCCGAAGCAGGGCCGTCGCGTGTACGGCTACTTGCCGTACTGGACGATGGACACCTGGAAGCCGGCCTGGGACGGCCTGTCGCAGCTCGCGTACTTCTCCGTCGAGTGCAAGGCGGACGGCACGCTCGGCAACGTGCACGGCTGGGGCGGGCCGACCGCCAAGGCGCTCGTCGCGGAGGCCCACGCACACGGGGTGCAGGTCACGATCACGGCCACGCTGATGTCGCAGTCGGGCATCCACACGATCGTGTCCTCGCCGGCGCTTCGCCAGAAGCTCATCGGCAACCTGGTGACGGCCGTGGCGACCGGCGGCGGCGACGGCATCAACGTGGACTTCGAGGGGCTCGCGAAGGCGGATCGCGACGACATGGTGGCCTTCACGAAGGAGCTCGGCGCGTCGCTCAAGGTGGCGGTGCCCGGGGCGGATCTGACGCTCGCCACGCCGGCCGTCGATTGGTCCGGCGCGTGGGACTACAAGGCGCTCGCGGCGGCGTCCGACGGCCTGATGATCATGGCGTACGGCTATCACTGGGCGGGCGGCGCGCCGGGGCCGGTCTGTCCCCTCCAGTCGAGCGGCGCCTGGGGCTCAAAGAGCCTGACCTGGACGGTGTCGGACTACCTCACGAAGGCCGGCACGGCTGCCAAGGGCAAGATCATCGCGGGTCTGCCGCTCTATGGCTTCGACTGGCCCACGACGAGCGCGGCGGTCCCCGGCACGGCCACCGACAAGGGCAAGGCCGTCTTCGGTGCGGCCTGCTGGGCGGGTGCGTCGAAGGCCTCGGGTGGCTGGAAGTACGACACGGCGGGCGCGACGCCCTACTACGTCTACACGTCCGGCAGCGCGTGGCACCAAGTCTGGTGCGACACGATCGCGTCCTTCGAGCTGCGCGTGGACTTCGCCGAGGCCCAGAAGATCGGCGGCATCGGCATCTGGGCCCTCGACTACGACGGCAACGACAAGGGATTGTGGAGCTATCTCAGCGAGTTCCAGGGCGGGGCCGCTGCGGGGCCCGCCGATGCCGGCTCGCCCGACACCGGTTCCAAGGACGCGGGCTCGACGGGCGAGCTGCCGGCAACGGGCGACGTCGCGATCGCGCCCGAAGAGGGCTCCGGTGACGCGGGCCCCGGCGACACGGGCGCCGGCGACGTGGACGAGGCCCCGCAGGCCCCTGCCCCCGAGATCGTCCCACACGACGGGGGCGGGCCGCTCGATGTCGCAGGCGCGGAGGGCCCGGAGCCGTCCGCGGATGTGGAGGTGGGCGTGGGAAACGAGAGCCCGGACGTGGTCCTGCCCTGGGCCGATGCGGACGCGGGCGGTCCAGACGGCGGCCCGGTCCCGAGCGACGGGGCCGGCTCGCCACGCGCGGAGGCGGACGCGGTCGCCGCGGCGGGCTCCGGGGGAGGAGGCACGGCGTCCTCGGGGTGCGCGAGCGGCCCGGGCGCTCCTCACGACCGCGGCGCGTGGATCGTCCTCGGCTGCGCCGGCCTGCTCGCCATTGCCCGGTCACGGCGCATGTGGCGTAATTGTTCTATGTAGATTTTTTTCCCGATTCCCGTGTGGGCGCCACGTCATAAGTGCCTGATTTAATGTGGTATCGATCCGATTCTCGGTTCGGCATGCTCCTTGCGTATACGCTTGCCCGGCGGACCTCTCCGCCCTAGGTGCTCCATGCGAACGAAACACCTCCCGCTCGCCGTCACGCTCGGCCTGCTCGCCGCCCTCGGTCTCGGCGCATGTGGCAGCTCGTCGAGACCGGCGGACACTCGCAAGTCCGATTTCTCTTCCTTCAAGCCCGGGTCCTCCGGCGCCAACGCGCAGGACATGAAGTCCGCGGGCTCCGCTGAGGGAGGCGCTCCTACCGCGAGCGGCGGCGATGCCGCGCCCAAGATCGAAGACAGCGACGTCGCCCGTGTCGACGGAACGCATCTGCTCATCCTCAACCAGTGGCGCGGCCTCCAGATCGTCGACCTCGCCGACCCATCTACGCCCAAGATGATCGAGCGCGTCCCGATGCAGGGCGTCCCGCGCGAGATGTACATCGCCGACGGCTACGCCACCGTCATCCTCTCGAACGCATATGATTTCACGCCTATGGCCGACAAGCCGGGCGAGCTCGACCCGTTCGCGGGCACCGAGGTGCGCGTCGTGGCGCTCAAGGGCTGGACGGACGCGACCGAGATCGGCGCGTTCAAGCTCGACGGCTGGGCGGTCGCCTCGCGCCGCATCGACGACAAGCTCGTGGTCGTGACGACCGACGTCGAGACCTACCCCTGGTGGGGCGGCTGTTATGGCTACGGCGGCATGTGCAAGTACGCGGCCGGCGGCATGGCCACCTCCGCGGGCGCCGGCGCGGCCTCCGACAGCGCGACCGGCGTCGCGACGTCCAGCAAGGGCGGCGTGGCCTATCCGGGCGGCATGCCTTACTACGGCTACTCGTACGGAAAGAGCGGCAAGGTGCACGTCCTCGATCAGGCCTCGGTCTCGACGACCAAGGCCGCCGGCTCCGTCCCCTTCGCCGGTGGCGTGCTCGCCGCGCACATCCAGCCCGGCGAGGTCCTGCTCTTCGGATCGCAGTGGACCTACGACAACAACGAGAGCAAACGCACCGACCGCGCGACGCAGGTCCTCATCGCCAAGGACGGCACGCCGTCGATCGGCGCGACGTGGGAAAAGGTCGCCTCGAGCACGCAGAGCGACCTGTGGAACGAGTACCCGAGCGCCTCGGCCGCGATCGGTCCCGGCGCCATCGCGCTCGCGACCACGAAGTACGTCTACGCGCAGACGGGCACGAGCACGGTCACCATGAACGTGCGCAAGATGGCGGTCGAGGGCAAGACCTGGGCCGACAAGGGCGCCTGGACCGCGGAGCAGATCAACGGCTGGTGGTCCGCGAGCTTCGACGGCTCGCTGGCGTTCATCACGAGCGGCTCCTACGCGTACAGCGACGCGCCTGCGACGCCCGGCTCCTTGCACATCGTGGATCTGTCCGGCGCGCCGACCGAGACCGCGTCCGTCACGCTCGACGGTTTCACCCAGCCGGCCACGATGACCTCGCTCGCGGCCTGGGCGCCGGGCCTGTTCGTGCTCAACGGTGTGCAGTCGGTCAAGACCGACACACCGCCCAAGACCGAGCCCGGCAAGGAAGACGGCAGCGAGCCCGGGAAGGATTCCGGCACACCCGCGCCCGATCCGGGCACCGGCAACTACTACACGCAGGTGCAGGTGGTCTCGACGATCTCGCTCGCCGATCCGAAAAAGCCCCTCGTCGTCGACAGCCAGTCGGTCGAAAATCCGCAAGGTTACTGGGGATCGGGCGCCGAGGTCCTGGCCGAGGCGGGCCTCGTGCTCGTGGGGACGATGGATTATTCGAAGGGCCAGCAAGGACAGATGCTGATCCTGAGCGTCGCCAAGGACGGCACGATAGCGAAGCACGGCCTCTACGCGTCGTCGATCCTGAACTGGTCCAAGCTCAAGGGGATGGTCACAGGGGATCTGCTGCTGCGTCTGTCCAATGAATTCCTTGAGATCGTCAGCATACAGGACCTCGCCTTGCCGTCGCTGCTCGCCAAGCTGGAGCTCGCCGCCAACGTCGTCGACGTGGCGTGGGTAGGCGGTCGCGCGGTCGCGTTCGTGCAGAGCTGGGCCGACAACCTGGGCTACCTGCGCACCCTCAAGGTCGGCAGCTCCAACGAGCAGGAGGCCGACGCCACGATATCGGTGCCGGTGAGCTACGGCCGCCTCTACGTCAACGATCCGTTCGTCTACGTGACCGACTACAACGCCATCCGCGTCTACGACTTCACCGACCCGCTCAAGCCCACGGCACGCGGTACGTTCACCATGCAGCAGAGCTCGAGCGGCTACGGCTACGAGAGCTTCTACGACGTGTGGGACATGCCGCAGAAGGGCTCGACGCTCTTCCTCGTCGGCATGAAGTCGACGCCGATCTACGGGGACGCGAGCAAGTGCGGCGCGCCGTCGGTCGACGCGGGCAGCTCGGGCGGCGGATCGTCGGGCGCCTCGGGCAGCGGCGGCGCCTCCACGCCTCCGAGCCCAGGCGCGGATCCGGCTCCCGGGCCCACACCGTCCGACGCGGGATCGTCCGGCTTCGCACCGACCCCCGCCGACGCGGGCAGCTCCAGCGGCGGCTCGGACAAGCCCATGCCGGGCGACGCCGACGCGGGATCGAGCGGCGAGGCGCAGCCCCCGGACTACGACGGAGGCAGCGGCGAGAAGTTCGTCCCGTCGCAGTGCATCACGGGCTACACCTACACGACGCGCATCCGCGCCCTGGACCTGTCGAACCCCGACGCGCCCGCCATCGCGAGCACGCTCGAGTACGCGGACACGAGCTGGGGCTGGGGCGCGCGGCTCGCGGGCAGCACGCTGTTCATGACGCACTACGAACCCTTCCAGGGCACGGACGGCCAGTGGTACGGCAAGTACTTCCTGGATCGGGTGGACGTGTCGGACATCAAGGCAATGAAGGATCTCGGTAAGATCAATGTGCCGGGCTGGGTGGTCGCACTCGACGACACCGGCACGCGCGTCTACAGCATGGACTGGCAGCCCGTCGCGAACAGCAAGCCCGAAGAGTCCAAGATCGAGAGCACGCTCAACCTGCTCACGATCGAGGGCGACAAGGCCTACCTCGCCTCGCAGGTCGCGCTGCCGTACTCGCCCGGGGTGGTCGCGCTCAACGGCAAGACCCTGTACGTCGGCGCCGCGCAGTACTGGTGGCTGATGCCGGCCGAGAGCACCGGGACCGCCGCGCCCAAGCCCGAGCTGAAGCTCCTCGTCTACGAAGCGAGCGCCGACGACACGCTCTCGCTCGCCACCACGCTCGACACGAGCGCCTACGTGAGCCGCATGGACGTCATCGACACCAAGCTCTTCCTCGGCGTCGGCTACGGCGGTGGCTTGCAGGTCTGGGACGTGACCAAGCCCGCGGCGCCTGTCTACGCGACGTTCCTGCCCTCGCAGGGCTGGGTCTACCACATCGTCAAGGCCGGCAACGCCGTGTACCTGCCGACGGGCTACTACGGCATCGCGCGGCACGAGTTGACGAAGTAGGGGCAGGGCCGAGGGGCTCGGCAAGACGTGGTCCCGGGCCCCTCCGCCCCCAAGCATCTGAAATCGCGCCCTTCCCGCTTCCCCCCGTGCACTCGATTGCGTCGCCGGGCCCCGTCGCGCTATGACGCGTCCGTCGTGACGCTGTTCCGCGGCTCGCGCACACCTCCCAGCACCGACCGGAGCGACCCCATGTGGATCCGTCCCAGCCTTCTCAATGCGCCGCGCGCGGTGGCCTCGGTGCTCGTCGCCGTCGCCCTCGGAGCGGCCCCCGAGGCGAGCGCCGAGACGCCTTCGCCGCAGATCTCGGCGCCTGCCGCGCCCGTGGTGGCGCCACGGCGTGTCCCCGGCACGTTCGCCGTCGGCCTCTCCGCGCGCGCGACGGCGGGGCGTGCGTCTGCCTTCGCCGTGGATCGCGGCGGCGCGCGTGCGCCGTCGGATCCCGAGGTGTCGAGCCGCCTCACGCTTCGCTTCGACGTGGACTCGGGAGACACGCTCGGCACCGTCTCACTCGGAGGCCGGGTGGCGGTGGACGTCGCGAGCGGCACGTTTGTCGGCAAGCCCGCGATGGAAGGCGACAAATTGCCGGGCACGCGATACGACGCCGTGCTCCCGATGGCGCTCTACGGCAGCGTCGCGCTCAAGGGGCTCGGGCTGGTCCGCGCCGGTCTGATGACCAGCTTGTGGGGCGTGGGGCTCGTCGCGAACGACGGTTACGCGGCCTTCGACGGCCGGCGCGACGCGTGGTTCTCGCTCCCGTTGGCTGGCGATCGGGTCGCGCGCGTGCTGCTGGCGCTGACACCGATGGGGCGGTCGGAGTCTCCGATGCGAGGGCTGTCTATCATCGCCGCCGCCGATAAGGTCATCGAGGACTCGGTCGCGATCTACGCGGACGGCGATCGCGCGAACCAGGCGGTCGGTGCGCTGCGCTTCCACCTCGATCCGAAGCGGTGGGCGGGCCTCTACTACGTCCTGCGCGACCAGACCTTCGCGTCGGGGCGCTTCCTGCGCGCACAGGTGCTCGACGCGACAGCGGAATTCGACCTTCGCCAGGACGGTCAGGGGCTGCGCGTGCAGGCCGAGGGCGCGTTCATCTTCGGCCGCACGAGCCTCGCGCCCACGCCGGAGTTCCCCGATCACGACCTGCGGCAGGCGGCGGGCGTCGCGAAGCTGCGCTACGACCTGCGGGCTCCCGCGCTTCGCTTCGAGCTGGACGCCGGCTGGTTCTCGGGCGACGACAACATGGACGACGGCACGCTTACGGCGTTCAAGGCGAACCCGAACTACCAGCAGGGCATCCTCCTGTTCCAGCGCGTCATCGGCTGGCAGAGCGGACGCGCGCGGTTGACGGCCTCGAACCCGCTGCTCGTCGGAAAGCCCGCCGACGATCTCGACCGGCTCGCCACGAACGGCTCGGTCACGAGCGCGCTGACGATCTTCCCGAAGATCGGCTTTCGGCACAGCGATCTCCTCGAGGTCTACGCCGGCGCGCTGCTCGCGTTCGCGCCCACGCCGCCCATCGACCCCTTGTCGACCCGCACGCTCGGCGGCGGCGAGCCGCGCAACTACCTCTCCAAGAAGCCTGATGGCGCGCTGCTCGGCACGGAGCTGGACCTCGGCCTCGCGACCACCGTACAGCCCTGGTCGGTCCCGCTCGCGCTCGACATCCGCGCCGAATACGGCGTGCTGCTGCCCGGCGGCGCGCTCGCGGGCCTCGACACCGACGGCCCCATCCACGGCGGCCGCCTCACGATCGGCCTTGTGCCCCCGCGCGCGGCGAAGTGAAGGAGTCATCGATGAACACGAGTTGCTTCAAGATCTTGTTACTTTGCGCCGGATGCCTCGCCGCCTGTGTCGAGAGCCCGCCCGAAGGCCTCGCGCCGGCGCAGCAGGCCGACGTCACGGTCAAGCTCGACTTCTTCCACCGGCCGCTTCCTGAGATCCCGCTTCCCACGGACCTCGCGACCCGCTTCGACGCGACCTCGGCGACCGGGCGGCGCATCAACGCGTCGATGGTCGCGCCCACCTCGTTCGAGCGCTCCGTTCGCGAGAAGGTCGACACGCTCGACGGGTGGGGTGTATACGCGCCGATCGCCATTCCGCTCACGGGGCCGATCGATCCGACGAGCCTCACCAAGGCGCACGTGGGGGACAACTACGCGTTCCCTAATGATGCGATCTATATTATCGATATTACTATAGGATCTCCGACATACGGCAAGCCCGCGGAGCTGGACGTCGGCAACGGCAACTTCCCCGTCGTGCTCGAGAAGATCGACGCCTTCTGGCGCAGCGACGCGCGCGGAGACACGAACTCGCTGCTGTTCGAGGAGCACGACGAGGACACGAACGGCGACGGCACGCTGGATCCCGGTGAGGACACGGATCTCGACGGTCGCCTCGATAAACCGAACTACTTCCCATCGGTTACGAAGAAGCACACGGAGATGAACCTGGCCGAGCGGGCCGACGCGCTCATGACCTTCTACGAGCGAGAGACCCACACGATCCTGGTGCGACCGCTCGTGGCGCTGCGCCCGCGCACGACCTACGCCGTCGTGGTGACGCGGCGCGTGCTCGACGCGAAGGGCAAGCCCATCGGTTCGCCCTATCCGTCCATCCACCACCTCGGCCAGACCGAGGCGCTTCGCCCGATTCCGTCGATTCTGGCCGCGAATTCAGATACTTTTGGCAAGCTCGGGCTCGGCGACGTGGCGTTCATGTGGTCGTTCACGACCGGGTCGACCTGGCACGACCTGCACGCCGTGCGTGAGGGCCTGTACGGCTTCGGCGCGCAGGCCCAGCTCGCGAAGGATTACCCGCCGGATCTCACGAAGTTACACAAGTTGTTCGACGCCGAGCCGAACTTCGGCTTCGAGAACGTCTACGCCGTCTCCGGCGAGACGTTCAGTGATATCGCGGGTTTGATCATTGCGGCCGGGGTCGTCGGGAAGCCCGGTCCAGAGGAGGACAAGCGCCTCATGAAGGCGTTCAAGTACGTCGGCTGGCACATCTTCGGCACGTTCAAGTCGCCGCGCCTGTTCCCGCGCAAGGACGCCGAGGGCAACTACCTGAACTACAACGACATGTCGTGGCCGCCGGACCTCGATCGCGTGCGCGCGCCGGACTATCCGGAGGACGTCACGTTCTGGATGACGATCCCGCGCACGGAGGCCACGGTCAACGGAAAACCGAAGGGAGTCGTCATCTTGGGGCACGGCTACACGGGATCCAAGACCGAAGTCTTCAATTTTCACCCCTTCTTCTCGCAGATGGGGCTCGCGGTCGTGGCGATCGACAACGTCAGCCATGGCTTCACGGTCGGCAAGAAGGACAAGGAGACGCTCGACGGCGTCTTCGGCAGCTTCGGCTTGCAGGGGCTCGCGACCGCGCTGACGAGCAACCGCTCCTGGGATCAGGACCTCGACGGCACCGAGGACTCGGGCGCGGACTTCTGGACGGCCTACACCTTCCACACGCGCGACGTGGTGCGGCAGACCGCGGTCGACTACATGCAGCTTGTCCGCGTCCTGCGCGCATGGGACGGCGCGCGCACCTGGCCCTTCGACGTCAACGGCAACGGCAAGGCCGACGATCTCGCCGGCGACGTGGACGGCGATGGCAAGGTGGACGTGGGCGGCCCGAACATGCCGATCGTGATGACCGGCGGCTCGCTCGGCGGCATCATGAGCGCGGTCGTCGGCGGCATCGAGCCGCTCGTCGGGACCATCGCGCCCATCGCGGGCGGCGGCGGCCTCATCGACGTGGGCATCCGATCCATCCAGGGCGGCGTCAAGGAGGCCGTCGAGCTGCGCATGATGGGCCCGCTCTTCGTGGGCTACCCCGACCGCGCAAGCGGCGCGGTGGTGATCAAGACGGTCGTGCCGAATCTGAACGATACCGCCGAGATCGAGGTCGCACAGCTCCTCGCGGACGACGCGGCCAAGCTCGCCGTCGGCGACTCGGTCCTGGGCCGCAACCTGGGCAACGGCGAGTACGACTGCGCGCGCGTCATCGCCGACAAGGAGTGCGCGGCGGGCTGCGACGGCGACGCGGCCGTGACCGACAAGGGCAAGTGCAAGGCAACGTGCCTGACCTTCCGGCTCGCCATCGCGTCTGACGTGGATCGCACGGCGCCGCAGAAGATAGAACTGGCGTTCTACAAGGGCGATCCGTTCCAGCTCGGCGTCCGGGACGAGGAGAAAGGGCGCGCCTGCGCGCTCCAGGCGGCCGCGCCCGCGCCCGTCGTCGTGGTGTCGAAGTTCGGCAAGGACATCGCGTTCAACTTCCAGTCCGACAAGCTCGTGTTCAAGGCCGGCGATCCGCTCTCACCGCTCGCGGAGGGCCTGGGCCTGCGCCGGGCGTCGCCGTCGATCCGCCGCTTCATGGGATTCGCGCAGATGGTGCTGGATCGCGCCGACCCTGCGGTCTATGCGCGCAACTACCACAGCAACACGATTACTTACAGCAACGGCGACGCGCTCAAGACCCATGCCCTCGTGCTCAACACGGTCGGCGACATGAACGTGCCGGTCAATACGGGGGCCGCCATCGGCCGCGGAGCGGGCCTGCTCGACTGGAAACAGCCCATCGCCGAGTGGGGCGGCCGCACGGTCAACCAGGTCGCGCTCGACACCTACGTCATCGAGGCGGTGGACAAGATCCCGCGCTTCCTGGACCCGAGCGGCGTGGGCGTCCTCTTCGATCCCGAGAACCTCTCGGGGAGCCCCGCGACGGCGCTGCCGAGCCCAGGGCAGAAGGTCGCCTACACGACGCCCTTCGCGCTCGGCACGGACGGCTTCTACGCGCCGCGCCTCGACCCGCCCCTGCACACCAAGGCCATCACGGCCGACCCCTTCGGCGGGATCTCGGGCACGTTCTTCCCCTACGTTCAGCCAGACGGCAAGCACGGCTTCTGGGAGCCCGGCGCCCATACACAGATGCTGCTCGACGCGTGCAAGAAGGCGGCGTCCAGCGCCGGGACGGATCCCAAGGCCTGCGAGGGCAAAAGCTATTTCGACCACGGATCGATGATCCTGGGCGCGCTCGGGGCGTATCTGGGCTCCGGCGGCAAGGTGTTTCCGCTCGATCCCTGCCACAACGATCTGAGCTGCCCCGGCATCCTACCGCCGCCAAGTCCTCGCAAGTAGGCAAGATCCGGCGAGACCGGCGAGCGCCGCGCTACTTCATGCACACGAAGCCGACGATGCCCGAGTGCGCGTAGGAGGGCGACTCGTCCATGACGCCGAGACAGCCGCTGCACGTGCTCACAGAAGTGCAGCCGTCGAAGTTCGTGGTTCCGCTGTATTTGTAGACCACCTGCGCCGGCTCGCTCGTGGTGCAGTTGCAGCCGGTGTAGATGCTCGACTGGCCGGAGGGGCAGTACATGCTGCCGTACTGGTAGGCCTTGGGCGCACCGGGCGTGGCCGAGCCGCAGGTGTAGTTGTTGTGGCCGTCGATCCAATAGCCGGTCGTGCCCGAGTTCGGGATGTTTTGCGACAGCAGGTCCCACTCGCTCTGTGAGTTGGGTCGCGCGAGCGTGGCGCCCTTCGAGGTGCAGTACGTCTCCGCGTTGCCGCGGCCGTTGTTGCCCACGCCCGCCTGGGTCCAGGTGTAGCGGCCGTAGAAGTGGCCGTTGGCCGTCCATGACGCGCCGGCGTTCGGGAAGGGGTTGTTCAGCGCGCAGGCATTGGAGCACCCGTCCGTGTCGGTCTTGTTGCCGTCGTCGCACGCCTCGCCGGCGTCCTTGATGCCGTCGCCGCAGGCCGCTTTTTTACAAGAAGTGCGACATTTGTCGGCCGTGTCGGCGTTCTGCGGGCCGTCGTCGCACTCCTCGACGCCAGCGTAGACGTGGCCGTCACCGCACTTGGCGAGCTTGCAGGCCACGCACGCGTCGGTCGTCACGGGGTTGCCGTCGTCGCACTCCTCGGTGCCTTCGGCGTTGCCGTCGCCACAGGCGGTGACGAACGCGATCTGGCGCCAGGCCGACTCCGTGCGGCCGAAGTAGGCCTTGGCGTCCGCCCGGTAGACGACCTGGCCCACCGTCGGCACGAGGTCCATCGCGGACTTGTCGGCCACCACGAAGGTCGGCAGCAGCGCGACGGCGCCCTGGCACAGCCCGCCCGACACGTCGACGCCGCATTTGGGGCCGGTCGTGCCGAGGCCGATCTTGCCGTCGACGACGTGTATCGTGCCGTCGATCGCTGAAAGGCGGCCCGCGATCAGGTCCATACCGGCCTGCACTGTCTTGGCGACGAGGCCCGAGGCCGTGCCGTCGAAGCTCACGGCGCCGGCGGACAGCGCCGCCGGATCGAGCATGTCCGCCGTGACGCAGCCCGTGCACTGGAGCGCCTTGGCGACGTCGGCCACGAGCGTCGTGTCCGCCTGCTGTGCATGCACGGCCTCGACCGCCGAATCGGCCCCCTTGGCCTTCTGCGCGAGCTTGGCCTCATCGGCGAGCAGGGCGCCGTCGGCCAGCGTCGCCTTGTCGGCCAGCGTCGCCTTGTCGGCCAGCGTCGCCTTGTCGGCGAGCTTCGCGCTCTGCGCGGAGAGGGCGGAGGTCGCGAGATCGGAGACGTTGGCGTGCTCGGCCGCGAAGGCCCAGGGCACGGGCGCCAGACGCGCACGCGGCAGCTCGGGATCGCCCTGCACCGAGAGGCCGACCCAGATGTCGGTGTGGGTCGCGAAGATCTCGGCTGGCAGCGGGTTCTTGTCGGGCAGCACGGTGCCGAGCACCACGACGAACGCGCCGGAGGTGACCGTCACGCTCGGGTTCGGCTCCATGAAGAGCGTCGCAGCGGTGGGCGTTGCGCCGTCGTAGAGCGAGATCGTCACGCCGTACTTGCCGTCGGCGACCGGCGCGCCGCCCTCGGTCGCGAGCACGCCGTGTAGGAGCATGCGCTCGGCGAGCGGCGCTGCCTGGGCGACCATGGGCGCGCAGAGGAGCAACGCCGGGAGCAGGAGGGATCGACGCATGATGAACCGCCAGCCGGACCGCGCCGGCGAGCCAGGCTACCACAAACCGATGTGGCGGCGCAGGCGCGTCCCGCGGGGGCGACACGTCGCGCGGAGAAAGGACGTCTCACACAGCAAGTCTGTCGGCCACCGCCCGGATCGCCTCGGCGAGCCCCACGACGCTCGGCGCCCCGCCCTGCGCACACTCGGGCCGCCCCCCGCCCTTGCCGCCGAGCGGCTCGACCAGCGCGCGCAGCTCGGCGCCGAGGTTCGGACCCGCCCCCGGCCCGCGGCCGAACATCACGCGCGCCCTTCCGGACGCGTCGACGTAGCCCACGAGCGCGACAGCACCCTCCGCCACGAGCGCGGTGTAGAGAGGCTCGGCGAGCTCGCTCTCGTCCGCGCCGAGACACAGGCCCACGACGGGCACGCCGGCCGCGGACCTGGGCGCCCGCGCGATGTGCTCGGCCGCGTCGGCGATGGCGAGCCGCTCCGCCTGCCTGCGGCACGTGCGACGCAACGTCTTGAGCTCGCCGCACAGCGCGGCCACGCGGCCTTCGATCTCCGTCCGGCCGGCGCTGAGCGCCTGACCGAGCGCCCTGATGGTCGCGCGATCGGCCATCCGCAGCCGCGTCGCACGCTCGCCGCACACGAAGGAGAGGCGCGTGCCATTGCGCACCTTCTCGGTGCCGCACAGCGCGACGGCGCCGATCTCACCCGTGCGGGCGACGTGCGTCCCGCAGCACAGCGACACGTCAATGCCGTTTACGCCCGGCTCGCCGATGGAGACGACGCGCAGCGGCCCCACGAGATCGGCCGTCTCGTCCTTGCGCAGCGGCAGCGATTTCAGGGCTTCCGCGCTGGGGAAGGAGGCCGTCACGACATGATCGGCGCGAAGCGTAGCGTCGACCGCGATCTCCAGATCGGCGAGCGCCGCGGCGCCGAGCGTCGGCGTGTCGAGATCCACCGTGCACAGGTCCTGCCCGAGGTGGAAGCCCACCGTCGGCGCGCCGAGACGGTCTGCCGCGATGGCGGACAGCAGGTGCTGACCGGTGTGCTGCACCATGTGATCGCGGCGCCGCGCGGCGTCGACACGCAGTCGTACATGCGCGCCAGGACCCGGCAGCTCGCCCTCGACGCGGTGGGCGATCTCCTCGCCGCGCTCGATCACGTCGACCACGCGCGCATTCGCGATGAGCCCGAGATCGCAGGGCTGCCCGCCGCTCGTCGGATAGAAGACCGTCGCGTCGAGCATGAGCCAGGCGCCGCCCTCGCATGGCTCGACGCGCGTGAGCGTGGCGTCGGCCTCGAACCGCCGCGCGTCGTCGTGGTACAGGCGTCTCGTCATGGCGTGGTCGACCTCACTCCGCGCTCGTGTCGGGCGGCGCTTCGGCGTCCGAGCCGCTCCCAAGCTTGCGGTAGATCGTGCGCGTCGCGATGCCGAGCAGCGCCGCGGCCGCGCGTTTGTCGCCGTGCGTGAAGTGCAGCGTCTCGGCGATGACGCGTCGTTCGACCTCCTCGAGCGGCGTGCCGATCGGGATCTGCAGCGAGCGCGCCGGCGCGTCCGTCGCGCTCGGGGTGGGCACGACCGACGGCGGCAGATCGCCGGGCGTTATCCACTCGCCGCGGCACAGGAGCACGGCCCTTTCGACCGCGTGCTCCAGCTCGCGCACGTTGCCGGGCCAGCTGTGCGCCTCGACGAGCGCGAGCGCCTCGTCGGTGAACCCGCGCACGGCCCGCGCCTCCCGCGCCGCAAACCGCGCCAACATGGCCTGCGCGATGAGCGGCACGTCACCTTGCCGTTCGCGCAGAGACGGCAGGCGCAGCGTGACCACGTCGAGCCGGAAGAAGAGGTCCTCGCGGAAGCGCCCGGCCTTGACCTCGGCGCGCAGATCGCGGTTGGTCGTCGCCACGACCCGCACGTCCGTCCGCACGGGCGTCGAGCTGCCGAGGCGCTCGAACGTGCCCTCTTGCAGCACGCGCAGGAGCTTGACCTGCACGCCGGGCGGGATCTCGCCCACCTCGTCGAGCAGCAGCGTGCCGCCATCCGCGAGGCCGAAACGCCCCTCGCGCTTGCCGATAGCACCCGTGAACGCGCCCTTCTCGTGGCCGAAGAGCTCGGCCTCCATGAGCGTCTCGGGGATCGCGGCGCAGTGCACCGGCACGAAGGGCCCGGCCGCGCGTGGCGAGAGGCGGTGCAGCGCGCGCGCGAACAGCTCCTTGCCCGTGCCGCTCTCGCCCTCGATGAGCACGCCCGCCGTCGAGGGGGCGACCTGCTCCAGCAGCGCGAGCGCGTGCCGGATGGCGGGGCTCTGGCCCAGGATGTCGCGCGGGGTGCCCATGCGCTGTAGCTCGGCCCGCAGCGCGCGATTCTCTGCCACGAGGCCCGCGCGATCGGCCGCCCGTCGCACGGCTCGGACCACGTCGGCGCGGCGCAGCGGCTTCGGGATGAAGTCGGTCGCGCCCTCCTTCATGGCCGCGACGGCTGTCTCTACGCTTCCGTAGGCCGTCATCAGGACGACCTCGGTCTCGGGCGCGACAGCCTTGATGGCCTTGAGCAGATCCATGCCGTCGACACCTGGCATCATCAGGTCGGTCAGCACGACACCGCAGGCCTCGCGCCGCAGCACATCGAGCGCTTCGCGCCCGTCGCGGGCCGTGCGCACGACGAAGCCCTCGCGCACGAAGACGCGCTGCAGGCTCTCGAGGTTGCTCGCGTCGTCGTCGACGAGGAGGACGGCGTTCATGTCGTCTCCGAGGCGGTGGTCCTGGCCGGTCTAGGAGCCGACCTCCATGCCGGTGGCCGTCATCCTGAGCTTGCCGGGGGGCGGCGCGCTGCCGGGAGGCGGCGGCGCGATCGCGCCCTCCACGATGGCCTTGGCCCCTTTGATCGAGGGCGGCACGGTGAAGCTGTGGTCCTTCATCGAGAAGCGGATGGACTTCGTAGCGTCCTTGTCGGCGCGCACGACGAACCAGCAGCCGCCGACCTGGCATACGGCGTCGACCGTGCCCGTGACCTTGACGGGGCCGCTGAATTTCTCGGGCGCGTCGACCACGGCCTCGACGGGGATCGCCTCGCCGGCCGCGAGCGGCGTGCCGAACTTGCGTGCGCCGGCAGCCCAGTCCTTCTCAGCCTGCGCCTTGCGTTCGGCACAGCCGTGCTCGCCCGCGGGCTCCTTGTCGCCGGCCGGGTGGTTGCCGCAGCCCGCGTGGTCTCCCTCGGCCTTCGCCTCGGCCTTGACCTCGGTCCCCGCAGGCGGCGCGAGCTTGGCTGCCTCGGCCGCGGCGCGCGCGTGGTCCGCTGCGCCCGGCTGAGGCCTGTCATGCGGGTTGGCGCGCGGATCGACCGCCGCGTTTCGCACGACGGGCGCGCCAGATCCCGAGCCGGCGGGCGGTAGC
>Ga0172370_10001992_pt1 | contig 30104 bp, 25 predicted proteins | sample LakKiv5m_FD_114538 | JGI IMG/M metagenome (GOLD analysis project Ga0172370, IMG submission 114538) | Freshwater microbial communities from Kabuno Bay, South-Kivu, Congo - kab_022012_11.5m | ecosystem: Environmental > Aquatic > Freshwater > Lake | place: Democratic Republic of the Congo...
ACACGGCCAGAAGGGTCCCGAAATGGAGGGCGGTGTCCAAGAGGAGTTCGGGCTCCCTGAATCCGAGCAGGTTTTTTCCTATCACCAGGTGCCCTGAACTGCTGACGGGGAGGAATTCGGTCAGACCCTGTATGATGCCCAAGAATATGGTTTCAATTGTTGTCATGAAAGGATGCCCTCACAGACGCGGGATAATGGATCTCTCAGAGGTTTGCGACGTGTGCAAGGGAATCCACTTTGGATTTCAGTCTCTGGATCGTATCGGCAAGTTGATCCAGCATGCCTTCTTTTGCCATCTGTTCGCCTTGTCTGGCCAAATCGTAGATCTCCATGAAACCAAGATTGCCCGCAGCCCCCTTTATGGAATGAAGTGCGTTGGCAGCCTCATCTGAGTTCTCTCCTCTGATGGCGGCCTCAATCCCCTCCAGGTCCGTCCTGCTGGTTTCGATGAGGAGCTCGACCAATTCCAGGTATTCATCTTCATCCAGTCCCAGATTTTCTGCCAGTTCCTTAAAGTTCATATCCCCTCCTGGTTGTGTTCATGAACGGCGGGCGGGCATCGTTGTGCCCAATTTTCCCTTATCCCCAATCCATCAGAATCAGCGTCCTTCCCGAAAGCCCCGCCCGCACGGGATCTTTCTCCATGCGGGAATCGATTGAAGACGCGGGCAGAAGTATTCTTCGGAAAGATGATGCACTTCCTTCCATAGATAGTTCGAGTGGCCCGGTTTCAAAAAGCTCTTCTGCATAGCCCAGGACCTCGGGGGCCATCGTGACAAGGATGCCGTCCGCCGCAACAGAGGGTCCGAAGAGGCCGAACCAGGCGCTCAGCACCTGCTTGAGGTGGCGCTCTTCCATAGAAGGGTATGAATCGGAAACGGGGAGATCGTCGAGAAGACCGTGTGAGGGGGGTGTCTCCCCCAGGGCCTCTGCCAGCGGGGATCTTTCCGTCTTGACGCGAAGGAGCATCTCATCGGCAGACGCCCGGTTCTCTTCCAGTTCCCGTTCCAGATGGAGGATGAGATGCCATTTGAGCGGCTGTTCCTCAACCGGTTCGCGAACATCCTTTCCCGTATGACGAAGGGCGTGCCTGATTTCCCATGTGGCACCCTCTCCCGTGCCGAGAGGGAGGGGGGTATATCCTCTATTCTGGCTCATCCAGAGCCGGTATTCGGCGAGGAGTTTCATGAAATTCTTCGGGGGCCTCAGGTCTTCAGAGGGGTGGACGATGTGGATGCGGCCGTCCCGGGTTTCGGCGTCCTCACCGCCTCCCATGTACCAGGGTTGGCAAATGGTCAGGGCTGCAAAAGAGGAGAATATCCTCTCCCTAACCGCCGAGGGGAGGTAAGAATGGGGAAACAAAATGGCACTGCGGTTTTTCATCTCTTGACTATCGCCTGTCGTCATGGCTCGAACCCACTCTAAAGCGGCACAGCCGCAAGCAAAAATATCTCAGAGAAGGGCATGTCACAAACGGCCTGAACCACCCGTTGCCTGAATTCCTGAATTCCTGAATTCGTCTATAGCCCCTCTTCCCGGTACTGCCTGGCCAGTTCGGCATATTCCTTGTAACCTTCCTCCACCCACCAGAGCTGCTGTTCTGTGGGTTTGCCCTTGATCTTGCCTGGCACGCCTACCACAAAGGAATTTTCCGGGACCTTCATCCTCTGGCCCACCAGGCAGCCTGCGCCGATAATGCAGAAGTCTCCGATTTCCGCATCATGAAGGATCGTTGCGTTCATGCCGATGAGGACGTTATTCCCGATCTTTCGGCAGTTCAGGACCGCGCCGTGACCGATGAGCACCCTGTCGCCGATATCCACGTCGCCCACGGTCGGGGAGGGTGTGCCCGAATGAATCACGCAGTTGTCCTCCACGGAGGTGTTGCGGCCGATCGATATCCTTCCGAAGTCGCCTCGTATGACCGCCCCTGGAAAGACATTGGAGTCCTCCCCGATCTCCACATCGCCTACGATATAGGCGGCCTCGCTGATAAAGGCGGATGCTGCGATTCGGGGCGTCTTGCCCTTAAAACCTCTTATCATGTTTATGACCTCGGTGATTTTTCGCGCACTATACGCCTGGGAGCGATGTTCGTCAAGCGTATGGGGGCGGAACTCCTTGCGTCATGGGTGTTTTTCTGATAGGTAGTCGCCTGAAGCCTTCGACGTGTATTTTTGAAGATGGAGCGTTTACCGTCCAATTACGCCACGGCGTGAGATCAGGACCCTTTTTGAACCCCTGAACCCTTTAACCCCTGAACCTATTTTCATGGCAATGATTCATATAACAGAAGATATCGCCATCGACGACAGCGAGATCCAGGAGGCGTTCATCCGGGCCTCGGGACCGGGGGGTCAGAATGTCAACAAGGTGGCCACCGCGGTCCAGCTCCGGTTTGATGCGGAGAGATCCCCTTCGCTTTCACCCGATGTCCGCAGGCGTCTCGCTGCGGCGGCCGGAAAACGGATGACGAATGCCGGGATACTCATCATCCAGGCCCGGCGATTTCGAACCCAGGAGCAGAACCGTCAGGATGCCCTGGACCGATTGATCCGCCTGGTCCGGAAGGCGGCCCTTCCTCCCAGGCCCCGGCGCAGGACTGCCCCGACCTCTGCCTCCAGGGAGCGCCGACTCGATTCCAAGCGGCGCCGGGCTCAGCTCAAAAAGATCCGTCAGGATATGGCGAAACATGATGAATAAGACCTTTCGGGGAGGTTATGCAATGTCCGCCAGGGCCTTCGACAGACGATCGCATCCATCTTCCATCTCTTCCCGGTTGATGGTCAGGGGCGGCGCAATCCGGATGACGTTGCCGTAGAGACCTCCTTTGCCCACAAGGAGGCCGTGCCTGCGGGCAGCATCGATAAGCGCTATGGTTCGGGTCGGGTCTGGGCGTTTGTCCGGGCCCGGCTCAACGATCTCCATGGCCTGCATCAGGCCCATCCCGCGGGTATCGCCGACAAAGCTGTATTTTTTCTGTAGGATGGTTAGCCGGTCCCGAAGGAGTTGGCCCTGAATGTCGGCATTTTCAGGGAGATGATGCTTCTCGATATACTCGATGGTGGCGAGCGCGGCGATCATGGTCACCGGATTGCCCCCGAAGGTGGCGAAGGTAAGCCCCTTGACCGCATCAGCAATTTCAGGCGTGGCAATGGTGCAGCCGATGGGCGACCCGTTGGCCGTTCCCTTGGCAAAGGTCATGATATCGGGCGTCACCCCCCAGTGGTCGATGCCGCAGAAGTATTTTCCGGTCCGGCCCCAGCCGGTCTGGACCTCGTCGCAGATGAAAACGCCCCCGGCCTCCCGCACCACAGGGAGGATCCGCTTGAAATAGTCCCTGGGCATCACAATGAACCCGCCCACGCCCTGTATCGGCTCGGCCATGAATGCGGCGATCCTCCCGTTGGTCGTGGTGGCCAGGGTCTCTTCCAGGTCCTGCACGCAGAGATCGATAAGCCCCTTCTCATTCAGTCCCACCGGGGCCCGGTAGATGTAAGGATTGCGGACGTGCCGAATGTGGCTGTCAAAGACTCCCCCCAGCCGCCACGCGCCATGACCGGTAAGACTCATGGTGGTCATGGTGCGGCCGGCATAGGCATGTCTGAGGGTAACCACATCGCTGTTGCCGGTGTACATCCTGGCGGCCATGATGGCCGTCTCATTGGCCTCACTGCCGCTGTTGGTGAAGAGGCACTTCTGAAGCCGGCCCGGCGTCAGATCGGCGATCTTGCGGGCGACCCGGACCATCCCCTCATTGACATAGAGGGTTGAGGTATGCTGGACCTTCCTCATCTGCGCAATGGTGCGATCAGTGACCTCCCTATTGCAGTGCCCCACCGAGATCGTCAGCACGCCGCCGAAAAAATCCAGGTAGCCGTTCCCCTCAGTGTCCCAGAGGGTGCTGCCCTTGGCCCGGTCCACGATTAGGGGGTGGTCGTCATAAAAGGGCGTGATCGCGGGGAAGATGTATTGGCTGTAATCTGCCAACAGGGTTTGGGCCTGATTTGCAGCGTCTGTTCGTTTCATGATGGTGTTACCTCAAAGGGATGGTCGATACGACCCGGCTCCGATTCGTTGCTCTCAACGTTTCTATCTTGATCAGAGCGGTCTCTTTCGCTTGCCATTTGTCAGGGAATCTGTTCATATGGTGATTATTATTGAAATCGGGGATAAACTCAACCGCAAACTCAGACACAGCGCATTCTCCTGTTAGGATTGGGCAGTCGCCCGAAACCCTGGTCGATCCGGATTGCCATGAAAAGGACCCTTACATTTTTTGCCGTCGCGCCCAAGGGCATGGAGTCCCTGCTTCTGGACGAACTCAAGGTCCTTGGGGCTGGGGGAGGAAGAGCGTCGCGGTCAGGGGCATTTTTTCAGGGGGACCTGGAGACAGGCTATCGGGCCTGCCTCTGGCTGCGTACTGCCAACAGGGTCCTTCTGCGCCTTGCCCATTTTCGGGCTGAGACGCCGGAAGCCCTGTATGAGGGGGTGCGGGATATTCGGTGGATTGAACACATTGAACCGGACGGCTCCCTTGCCGTTGATTTCAACGCCTCCCGCTCAAAGATCAATCATACCCGTTACGGGGCACTGAAGGTCAAAGATGCGGTGGTCGATCAGCTCAGGGAGCAATACGGAACCCGGCCTTCGGTGGATCTCCTGAGACCCGATATCCGGCTGAATGTGTATCTGTTGAAGGACGAGGCCACCCTCAGCCTGGATCTGTCAGGGGAGAGCCTCCACAAACGGGGATACCGGGAAGAAGGAGGCCCTGCCCCGCTGAAAGAGAACCTGGCGGCCGCGATCCTCATGCGGGCCGGGTGGCCGGAGATCGCGAGGAGGGGAGGGGGCCTGATCGACCCCATGACCGGTTCGGGGACCCTGCCGATCGAGGCGGCGCTGATGGCCGGCGATGTGGCCCCCGGTCTCTTGAGAGAATACTTCGGTTTTTTGAACTGGAAGGGGCACCGGCCTGAGATCTGGGAAAGGCTTCTGGAGGAGGCTCGAAAAAGAAGGGCCGCAGGTCTCAGGAGACTTCCCCCTATTGTGGGATATGATGCCGATTCAAAGGCCGTGAGAAATGCTGCGGCCCACGTGGAGAGGGCTGGATTGCGGGGGGCCGTGCATGTTGAAAGACGGGAGTTGGCGGTCTTGGTTCCCCATCCCGCAATGAAAGACCGACCGGGGCTCGTGGTCCTAAACCCGCCCTATGGGGAGCGACTTGGCGAGGTCAGCGAACTGAGGTCCCTCTATGCGGCCCTCGGGATGCGTCTCAAGACCCAGTTCAGCGGCTGGCGGGCCAGCCTTCTTACCGGGAATGTGGAACTGGGAAAAGGGATGGGCCTGAGGGCGGAAAAGAAATACTCCTTTTACAATGGGCCCCTTGAGTGCAAGCTCTTGAATTTCCGCATTGAGGCGGAGTGGTTTGTGGAGACGGAAGGGCGCATATCGAGGTCAGCCCCCGCGGCATTCCGAACCCGCCTCGATCCGGCCGCGGAGATGCTTGCCAATCGGCTGCGAAAAAATTTGAAACGGCTGAGAAAAGTGTTCAAGAATGAAGCCGTCGCCTGTTTCAGGGTCTACGACCGAGATCTCCCCGAGTATGCGGTTGCCGTGGACATTTACGGGAAATGGGTTCATGTCCAGGAATACAAGGCCCCGGATACGGTGGAGACTGAAAAGGCGGAGGCCCGGCTGAGGCAGGCGCTGACCGTCGCCGAGGAAGTCCTTGGGGTCCCTGAAGGGAATGTTTTTCTGAAAGTGCGCAGTCGTCAGAGGGGCAAGGCCCAGTACGGGAAACATGGCCATCGCGGGGTATTCCACGAGGTGGACGACAATCATTGCAGGTTTCTCGTTAATTTCACGGACTACATCGATACCGGCCTCTTCCTGGATCAGCGGATCACCCGCAGCCTGATCAGGGACCTGGCGCGGGGAAAACGATTTCTCAATCTGTTCTGCTACACGGGGACGGCAACGGTGGCCGCAGCCAGCGGAGGGGCGCGATCGACCACTTCCGTGGATGCCTCCAGGGTGTATCTGGACTGGGCCAGGCGTAATCTTGCCCTAAATGGCCTTAGTCTCGACCGGCATTTTTTTTATCAGGCGGACGTCCTGACCTGGCTCAGGGATGAAAACAGGGGCTACGATCTCATTTTTGTGGATCCGCCGACCTTCTCGAATTCAAAGCGATTGCCATCCGTCCTGGATGTGCAGAGGGATCATGTGGCGCTGATTCGGTCTGCTGCAAGGGCGCTGAACAGGGATGGAATCCTCCTCTTTTCGAGCAATTACCGGAAATTCAAGATGGATGTGGAGGGACTGAAAGGGTTCCGTGTGGAAGACCTTTCAAGGATCACGCTCCCCCCGGATTTTGAAAAACGACCCAGGATGCATCACCTCTGGAAGATTACCAAAGCGACGGATTGAATTGGAACCGTTCATGGGTTCAGAGGTTGAGGGGTTCAAAGAAAAAGCAGGGTTTTGCCTTCGAATTGGGTCTTTCATGTTGCGCTTGCCCCTAATCCCGCCTTGCAGCGGGAAACGGAAAACCCGGAACCTGTGAACGCTCACATTGATTTTATGCAATTTGGGTTACATAAATGCTTGACAGAATGGAGCATGTGACATATCCTTCACAAAATTTTGGAAAGAGAGGAGCCGGTTGGCAAGAGGCCCCCATGGTTCACACTCCCTGTGGACATTTGGAACAACTGAAGATAGACCCCCGACATTCTATTGAATCTCTTTTAGATATGTGACAAGGCGATCGCGGAGGGAGGCTGATGGATTGCACCCAAAACCGTATCGTTTCTTAGGAGTTTGGAGATGTTGAGAGGCGGCTTTGACCTGAAGGGTGTTCTTTATTGTAAACATTTCAAGACAAGGAGGGAGTAAGATGAACAAGGGGGATTTAGTCAATGAGGTGGCCAAGGTTGTGAGCAGCAAGAAGGAGGCCCAGGCAGCAGTGGACTGTGTTTTTTCAAGCATCGCCAACGCCCTCAAAAAGAAACAGAAGGTGACGCTGATCGGGTTTGGGACCTTCAAGGTAGACAAGCGAAAGGCGCGGAAGGGGGTCAACCCCCAGACCAGAGAGATCATCAAGATCAAGGCGAAGAGGGTCCCCAAGTTTGTAGCGGGCAAGGCCCTGAAAGATGCGGTGTAGCGTAGCGCACGAATACGGGAACGAATATGGCCCTCATTGGGAAGAGGTTTTTCCGGTGAGGGCGTTTTTTTTGGAAGGAGAGACGTCATGAAGATTGCGGTGAGCGGCAAGGGGGGCGTGGGGAAGACGACCTTTGCCTCCTTTCTCATTCGGGCACTGGCCGATGAGGGGAGGAAGGTCCTGGCGATTGATGCCGACCCTGACGCCAACCTGGCCCAGGCCCTTGGCGTCAAAAACAGCGATGAGATCGTCCCCATCTCTCAGATGAAGGAACTGATTGAAGAGAGGACCGAGGCCAAGGTCGGGACCATGGGGTCTTTTTTCAAGCTGAACCCCAAGGTCAGCGACCTGCCCGAAAAGCTCTCCATCGAGGTGGATGGCGTCAAGGTCATGGTCATGGGCGGCGTCAAAAAGGGGGGCGCCGGATGCATCTGCCCGGAAAGCACCCTCCTTAAGAGACTCGTAGGCCATATCGTGCTGGCCCGGGACGAGGCCGTGGTGCTGGATATGGAGGCGGGGCTCGAGCACCTGGGGCGGGGAACGGCCATGAACGTGGACAGGCTGGTGGTGGTCGTGGAGCCGGGCAGACGAAGCATCGAGACTGCCCAGCAGGTGCGCAGACTGGCCGGGGACATTGGCATCAAGAAGCTCAGTTTTGTTGGAAACAAGATCCGATCGGAAGCGGACAGGGAGTTTCTGCTCAAGGAAATGCCCGATTTTGAATTCCTGGGCTTTATGCCGTATCGCGATGAGATCATCGAGGCTGACCTGAATGGCCGGCCCCCTTATGAAAAAGATAGGGAAAGTCTGGAGATCGTTCGGGCGATGCTCGACAAGATCAGAGATTAAGAAGAGGATGACGTCAATTCGGTTGACGCCACTATGGGAGGAGAATGGAATATGGGAAAGCGGATTCATAATTTCAATGCAGGGCCTGCCGCGCTGCCGTTGTCGGTATTGGAGGAAATGCAATCGGAACTTCTCGATTTCAAGGGTTCCGGAATGTCTATTTTGGAGGTGAGCCACCGTTCCAAGTGGTTCGACGATGTCATCAACGAGGCCATCGAAAGGACTCGAAGGCTCCTCGGTATCGGCGATGCATTCGATGTCCTCTTTGTCCAGGGGGGCGCTTCCCTCCAGTTCTGCATGATACCGATGAACCTGGCCATGCCGGACAGGCCGGTGGATTACATCAATACAGGCACCTGGGCCACTAAGGCGATCAAGGAGGCACAGATCCAGGGAAAGGATGTTCGCGTCATTGCTTCTTCCGAAGACAGGGGATTTTCCTATATCCCCAAGGAATTCTCACCCAATCGGGACGCCGCGTACCTTCACTTCACCTCCAACAATACCATCAAGGGGACCCAGTGGGCCCGATTCCCGAATGCGGGCGAGGTGCCGCTGGTCTGCGACATGTCTTCGGATTTTATGAGCCGGCCCTTTGACGTCCGGCCTTTCGGGCTGATCTATGCAGGGGCCCAGAAGAACATCGGACCCGCGGGCTCGGTCATGGTGATCATTCGAAAGGATATGTTGGCGCGTACCCCCGGAAAGATCCCCACCATGCTCAAGTACACGACCTTTGCTGAAAAGAACTCCATGTATAATACGCCTTCCTGTGTGGTGGTCTACATCGTCAGTCTGGTGCTCAAGTGGGTGGAAGAGACGATCGGGGGTCTCGAAAAGATGGCGGGGATCAACCAGGAGAAGGGGGCCATCATCTATGATTTCATCGATGGATCTTCTTTTTATCGGGGCACAGCGGATAACGACAGCCGATCCCTGATGAATGTCACCTTCAGGCTTCCGAGCGAGGACCTGGAGAAAAAATTTTTGGCCGATGCGTCTAAAGAGGGCCTGGGAGGCCTGAAGGGACACCGGTCGGTGGGTGGATGCCGGGCATCCATCTACAATGCCACGGGCGTCGATGCGGTGAAGGCCCTGGTGGCATTCATGGCCGAATTCGAGAGAAAGCAGGGATAGAGAAAATAGTTTGAAGTGTGGAGTTAGGAGTGTGGAGTGGGCAGCCACCGGCAAAAAAACGAACGCTCAACATCGAACATCCAACGTCGAACATTGGATGAAAACCAACTGTGCTCCTGCGACGATGTTAACTCCAAACTTCACACTCCAAACTTTAGTCACTTTAGCTCACTTTAGTCACTTATAACTTTTTCTGTGAGGTGAGGGGAATTGAAACGAACGAGGATTGCTGAGGTCCTTAGTCGTGGCCAGATCGGCGCTCGGTATACTGTGATGGGCTGGGTGAGGACGCGGAGGGACTCGAAGGGCGGGTTCTCTTTTGTGGAGGTCAATGACGGATCATGCCTGTCCGGACTTCAGATGATTGCGGACCAGGGACTGGTCAACTATGAGAGCGAGATCCTCAAGCTGCAGACCGGTTGTTCGATCCAGGCGGTGGGAACCCTGGCGGAGTCGCTCGGCAAAGGTCAGGAGGTGGAGTTGAAGGCCGAATCCATTCAGGTCATGGGATGGGCCGACCCAGAGAGCTACCCTCTTCAGAAAAAGCGGCACTCATTTGAGTTCCTGCGCACCATCGCCCATCTCAGGCCCCGGACCAACACCTTCAGCGCGGTGGCCAGGGTGAGGAACGCTATGGCCCGTGCGATTCACGCCTTCTTCCAGGAAAGAGGCTTTATCTACCTTCACACGCCCATTATTACAGGGAGCGACTGCGAGGGCGCCGGCGAGATGTTCAAGGTCACGACCTTTGATCTGAACCATGCCCCTGAGAAAGATGGAAAGGTCGACTTCTCCAGCGATTTCTTCGGCGCCCCGGCCAACCTGACGGTCAGCGGTCAACTCGAGGCGGAAATCTATGCCCTTGCCATGGGGGACGTGTACACCTTCGGCCCCACGTTCAGGGCCGAGAACTCCAATACGTCGCGCCACCTGGCCGAATTCTGGATGGTGGAACCGGAGATGGCCTTCTGCGATCTCGAAGGGAACATCGAGCTGGCCGTGGCGTTTCTCAAGCAGATCTTTGCCTCGGTATTAAAGGACTGCCGGGAAGACATGGATTTCTTCAATCGGTTTATCGACGCATCGGTGATCCCTACCCTGGAAGCCCTGGTGTCGCAGGATTTCCAGGTGCTGACCTACACGGAAGGGGTCGACATCCTGAAAAAGGCGTCGGAGACGTTCGAGTACCCCGTGGAATGGGGGGCGGACCTTCAGTCGGAACATGAGCGGTATCTCTGCGAAAAGGTGATCGGAGGGCCGGTGGTGCTCATCGATTACCCCAAAGAGATCAAGGCCTTTTATATGAAGGTGAACCCGGATGGAAAGACGGTCCGGGCCATGGATGTCCTGGTGCCCAAGATCGGCGAGATCATCGGCGGAAGCCAGCGTGAGGATGATCATGATAACCTGCTGGAGCGGATTCGGGGGGTCGGGCTCCGTCCTGAGGATTACGGATGGTATCTGGACCTCAGAAAGTACGGCTCAGTCCCCCATGCCGGGTTCGGGCTCGGGTTTGAGCGGCTGATCCAGTTCGTGACCGGACTTTCCAACATTCGGGACGTCATCCCGTTTCCGAGGACCCCCGGCAATCTGGCCTTTTGACCGGCGATGGCTGGGTAACGACCCTGTCTCATTCTCCCATTTGATCCGCCTCAAATCACACTCAAGCCACGAATCATACGGATGACCTGAATGGGGGGAAGGGTTGTTTTGTGAGAGAGGCTTTCCAGACTCGATTTTCGTGGCGAGGACGCCACTCTCACAGGTCTCACAGGGCTGTTTTCATCCGGGGGGACAGGCCTGTGAATGACACAAATGGGGGGAAGGGTTGTTTTGTGAGAGAGGCTTTCCAGCCTCGACCTTCGTGGCGAGGACGCCACTCTCACAGGTCTCACAGGGCCATTTTTATCCGGGGGGAAGGCGTGTCCCGGACATCAGCCTCTCTTTGAGCCGTGTGTACCGTTTGCGGGTCTTGTTGTTGCTCACCGCTATTGCCAGGGCCTTCTTGTCGCCGATGAGGATGACGAGTTTCCGACCCCTCGTCACGGCCGTATACATGAGATTGCGTTGCAGGAGCATATAGTGCTGCATGACGAGGGGAACAATGACGACGGGGTATTCGGATCCCTGGGACTTGTGCACCGATACCGCATACGACAGAACGATTTCATCTAATTCGGCGAAGTCGTATGGGATCAACCTTCCATCAAAGGATATGATCGCCTCCCGCACTTCGGGGTCGACCCGGGCGATGCGGCCCATATCGCCGTTAAATACCTCCTTTTCATAGTTGTTCCGGACCTGCATCACCTTGTCATTCACCTTGAGACTCCTGTCGCCCCTTGCAAGTGCCTCTCCAGTGGGATTGAGGGCCTGTTGAAGCGCCATGTTCAAATTGCCTGCCCCTACCACCCCTTTGTGCATGGGGGTCAGGACCTGGATATCGTTAAACGGGTCGAATCCGAACTTTCCGGGGATCCTCTCTGTGACGAGTTGGACGATTTCTGTGAGGACCGCTTCCGGATTTTCCCTTTGAATAAAATAGAAGTCGTCGATCCGGTCCTTCGAAGGTTTAAGCGATGGGAGAAGGCCGCTGTTGATCCTGTGGGCATTGACGACAATCCGGCTTTCCTTGGCCTGTCTGAAGATCTCGTGGAGTTCCACCACCGGCGCCGCTCCGGAGCGGATGATATCTGCGAGGACGTTCCCGGCCCCGACCGACGGGAGTTGGTTCACGTCCCCCACCAGGATGAATGTGGCGTCAGGCGGGACCGCCTTCAGAAGATGGTACATGAGGACCGTATCGATCATGGACGCTTCGTCTATGACCAGTAGATCGCAGTCCAATGGCGAATCCTCGTTTTTTTGGAACCCCCCCTTTTGAAGGCTGTACTCCAGCATGCGGTGAATCGTTTTGGATTCGCGGCCCGTGATCTCACTCATCCGCTTGGCGGCCCTCCCCGTGGGCGCCGCCAGGTGGATACGGACATTCAGCCTCGAAAATATGGTCAGGATGGCGTTGATGATGGTGGTCTTTCCGGTCCCGGGTCCTCCCGTGATCACCAGCACCTTGTTTTCCGCTGCGCTTTTGACGGCCCGCACCTGGTCGGTTGCCAGGGAGATGTCGAGCCGCTGCTGGACCCAGGAGACCGCCTTGTCCACATTGATCCCGCGAATGGCTTTCGGCGTGGTGAGAATGATCTTCAGGTGTTGGGCAATACCGGTTTCAGATACATAGTGCCTGGCCAGGTACACCCCCCTGCCATCCCCGGACATGTCTTCCGCGTCGTTCATCTCTTGGATCACCACCCGTTTCTCAGTTGCAATGGCGTCCAGGGCTTCTACAATGGTCTCTGGTTGGACCTCGAGGACCTCCCGGCACTTGCTCAGAAGGAGGTCGTAGGGGAAATAGACATGTCCTTCATCCGAAAGCCGGTTAAGGACATAGAGGATTCCTGCCTCGGCCCGCAAGCGCGAATTTTTGTCGAAGCCCAGCTTCTCTGCAATCCGGTCTGCCGTCATAAAGCCGATGCCGAAGATGTCGGTTGCCAGACGATAAGGGTTATCTGTGACCACCTGGATGGACCGGTTCGCATACTGTTTGAATATCTTGGCGGCATATCCTGAACTGACCTCGTGGTCCTGAAGGAAGAGCATGACATCGCGAATCTCCTTCTGATCTTCCCATGCCTTCCGGATCATCTCGATCCGTTTTGTCCCGATGCCCTCTACTTGGGTCAGCCTGTCAATATCCTTTTCGATGATGTCCAGGGTCTGCGTTCCGAATTCTTTGACGATCCGTTTGGCCATGACCGGTCCGATTCCCTTGATCAGGCCCGAACCCAGGTACTTCTGAATGCCGTGGGCCGAGGCAGGGACAGAGGTCTGACAGTGGGTGATCTTGAACTGCTCGCCGTATCTGGCATGGTTGGACCATTCCCCTTTCAGCTTGACCACCTCCCCCGGCGTAGGCGCCATCAGGTTCCCTACCACGGTCACCAGCTCCCTCCGGCCGTAAACGCTCAACCTGGCGATGGTGTAGCCGTTTTCCTCGTTGGTGTAGGTGATTCGTTCAATCTGGCCTGTCAGTTCCTCGATGGGCATGGCGCTGTTTTTCTCAGGGGTCAGAGGGTTAAAGGTTCTCATCGGTCGTTGCTGGTTGCTTTCAGCTTTGAGCTTTCAGCTTCTCGCTGATCACCGCTTTTCAATTTTAGGCACTTTAGATCACTTTAGGCACTTGTTAAGTTAAGACCTCCCGTGTCTTCTGTGACATCATCTGCTTTTTTATGGATGGAATAAAGAGGAAGAAGACGCTCAGGATAAACAGGACCAGGGTCAGCCCCACAGGGATGATGACCCTGAGATAGGCGGATCGAACCGGATTCTTTGCAAGGAGTTTTGGTGTTTCAGGTTTTGTCATAGGGGTGTCCTCCCCAACTGGATCGACGGGTATCGGACCGGCGACATCAATTTATTTTGAAATTGTAACTCGATGGCTCAAATAATTCAACTTGCATTTGTTCGCGCTTGACGTATCGTTCTGCTTAGATTACCCTTCCACAGTCCAAATGTTCTCAGCCCACGCCATAATTTAAACATCTCGACACATCAGGGCTGCGCCCTGGGTAGTTCAGAAGGCGGCGCTGTTTATGCTTTTGAGTCATTTCTCTGGGTCACATCTACGGGGAAAATGTCCACGGTCCGACGGGTGTGGGATGCCCTATCAGAAGTGCGTTCCCGGACGTTTGGTCCTGTCTGAATCCTGCCATCCAATTTTAAATGCCGCTGGAAAAGCCGCCTACTGGCTGATTGCCGGGATTCTCCTCCTGATCATTTTTTCTGGGGCAATCCTATGGCATTAGGGCGGCGGGATGGGCGACAAAGAGTCCCCGTCAGTCGTCGCTCTGGATCGAAACGACGTTCGCCATCTCCCCCATCACTATAAAATCGAGAGACCGGCAAAACCGCCTGTGGAGACTGTTGTTCCTGGAGCTCCACGGCAGGCAGGGGATGCCAAGCCCCTTGAAGGTCCGCGGACTCCCTCCGCAAACATGGAAGTCGCTGCGGTTCAATCCCCGGAAACAGCGGGCCCGACAGACCGACAGACGGCGAGCCCGCCCCTTGAAAGGGATCAACAGCCCGTGGAGGCTGTATCCAAAGACGAGCCGATCACGGACCGGAAGGAGTTGGATGGAGAGACCCAGGATGGGGGTGACGGGTTTCGCCCCGAGATAAGACGGCCGTAAGCCTATCCCCCGAAGCGTCTCAAAAACCTGCATCGGTATCTTTAGAAGCGACCGGGGGTTCTCGTCCTCAGGACAAGGTGTCGTTGGGCATGCGGGTGTTTGTCCAGGTGGATAAAGCCTATATGCGGGATCGGCCGTCCATGAAATCGAACGTGCTGTTCCAGGTAATGAATCTGTCAGCCCTGGGACGGTCCTCTGAGAGGCACTGCCTCGGTGTTATAGGGATTTGGTGAGGATGAGCACTGGTGTGTTTCCCAATTCAGGCGTCTGGATCCTCTGGCACGAAGAGGTCGCTCTTTTCCCAGTCCCGATGCGTTTCCTGAGACGATTTCAGGAAACACCGTCCCTTTTTGTCGCGAAGATCAACCACGCTATGCCTTAAGACGACGACAGGGATTCCCCCCTTAAGGCTTACTGTGATTTCATAACGCGTAAAACCCGTGACCAGCCCCTTGACGACCTCCCCTTCCATGAGCGTGAAAAAGACGACCTGTCTCTCCTTCATGAGGGGGAAAAGAGATTTGTTTTTGATGTGATGTCTCTTCCTTGCGGGGATGATCGGTTCCAACTGGAGATCTCGGACCTTCCGGTCTGCCTTGAGGAGCGGCCTGACTGCATCGGATAGCGCCGCTGGATAAAGAAGCTTGACGTCGGTCTTGGGGAGATGCATCTCTCCTGTTTCGGCACTGTGGAGACTAAGGTCATATTTTAGATTTTCGACGACCGTGGCCTTGACAATGCGATGACCGTGAAGATGAAACTCATAGGGTTCTTTGGATTCAAAGGCCTGATCAAAGACAGAGGTGTGATACGTGTCGTCCAGGTACTCCTGGAGCCCCAAGAGAAATCCCATATCCATCCCTTTTTCAATACGGGCAAGTGAAACGCCGGTCAGGCGGATGCACGGGGTCGTTTCATTGCTTAAAATCCTGTTTCAGCTTTTCCTCGAATTCCTGGAAAAAGCGGTCCTTTTCTTTCCAGTCAGGGCCGAATCGCTTGCTGAAATAACTGCCTAATTTATCAAAAAGCTTTTCCCAGACCGGTTTCCCTTCGCCCAGGACCACGTCTTCGAGGAAGGAGGCCAGCTCTGAGATTTTCTCCTTGGGAAGAAAAGAGACGGCGCCCAACTTAATGGATTTTTTTAAAGATTCCGGAGAAAGGGCGTGAGCGGTGAGCATAACGGTCGGGAATTCCCTGGATACCGCGGTTTTCAGGAGTTCAAAACCATTGACACCCATAATGTCGAGGATGACGATGTCATAGGTATAACTCAGAAGGTATTGGAGGGCCGTGTCATAATCGGTCGCTTTGTGGACCAGGCACATGTCCAGCTCTTCCTCCACGGTCTCCAGGACATCCGGCTCATCATCCACCACCAGGACAACTTTGTCTTTCAAGGCGCTCTTTTCACTCATGGCAGTTCAATCCCCCTTTCATTCATTGTCAACCTGTTTCACCTGAGGCTCTTGCAAAAATCCTTTAGCGTCTTTCCGGCGAAAGCCGGAATCCAGTCCCGCCGCGGCGGGATGGACCCCGGCTTTCGCCGGGGTGACGCTCTTTTTGAATTTTGCAAGAGTCTAACCTGATTAATGTTTATAACAGAGATCCATCTGTTGTCAAAATAAATCACAACGCGCCTGGAAAAAACCCTCTCTTATGGCCCCCTTTGCGCTATTTCCCAAAAGATTTTTTGCTGAGACATTTTGCAGGAGAGACCCGATTTTCTGATATAGAAAGCTCGGTTTTTGCGTCGCCTAAAGAATCTTGCCGGTCTCGTAAAAAGTCCGAATTTGGCCTTTTTACCAAGGCTAACTTGTTGAAATCATTAGGTGTGAGTTTCGAGTTTTTGACTTTTTACGAATGAATCAATCTTAAGAATTTTACAGTTCAGTATTCATCATCCGAGGGACATGCTGATTATGTTGACCAACTGGATGTGTATAAAATAGCTGAAAAGACTGGACCAGAAAAACTTTCAAAATTTTTTCTTGACAAATAGAATGCAGTCGGTTATCGAAAGTCGACTATATACGATATAACAGTCTCAGACATTCACTGCCCAAGGCCATTCGTTGTTTGAGTTTTTTCGATCTGCCGACTCATGAAATGCGTTTTATATCCCGGAGGGAGAGATGAGAGAATCCGCCTTTCAACCCATACTCAATGAACACCTCAGTTTATCGGATAGAATTTTCAATACTATTGAAAAGGAGATATTGAGCGGATCTATCAAGCCTGGCGAAAGGCTTATTGAAACCAAGTTGTCGACCGATTTAGGGGTGAGTAAGTCTCCGGTCAGAGAGGCTCTGAGAAGATTGGAAGGAGAGGGGACGATTACCCTGACCCCAAGAAAAGGCTACTTCGTCAGAAATATTGATCGCAAAAGTATTGAGGATTTCTTTGATATTATGTTCATTCTTGAACCGCATGCCGCCGTCCTATCCCTAAAAGGAAAAAACGAGATTGTCTGCAAAGAACTTGATGAAATAGTGGAAAATATGGATCGCTGTCTGCGGAAAAAGGATTATGACGCATACCGTGCATTGAACGATCAGTTACATGGGCTCTTTACAAATCTCACGAAGAATGAATGGATCATTAAAATTAGACAGGTGCTTCAGAAACAGGCCTTCATGCTCAGGTCGCTATCATTAACGGAGGATCGTTTCCCCCGCTCTTTGGAGGAGCATCGAGCTATTGTAAATGCATTTAAGAAGGGCAATGAAAAGCTGTTGACAGAGGCAGTTAAGAATCACTTGGCTATGTTCCGGGAAAATATTTTGGGATCTGACTTTGTGAAAAGGGATTTGTAATGGAATCACTACGGGTTTCCAATGGGGAGGGCAGGTCATCGGTTGACCTCACCCCATTCCATGATTGGAACAAATCTCATTCCCACAGACGATTTTGAACACTATTTCGTTTAAGGGAAGGCGTTCTAACACAGTCTCTCATTAAGGTGGGGATAAAGAGGCGATGAAATCTGAACCAATTTTGAGATTTGAAGGCATTATCAAGCAGTTTCCGGGCGTCGTTGCGCTGAAAGGAGTGAATTTCGAGCTTCGAGAAGGAGAAGTCCACGTCCTTGTAGGGGCGAACGGGGCCGGAAAATCCACTCTGGTTAAAATCTTGGCAGGGGTTTATCAGCCGGACGCCGGTAGGATTATTTTTGATGGTAAGCCCGTCACGATGAAAACCCCTGAACAAGCCTTTGAAATGGGCATTTCCATCGTTTATCAAAATTTCAATCTCATTGGCAAGATGGACATCGGGCAGAATATCTTTCTCAACCGTGAGCCCCTGAAAGGCAGGCTGATAAGGCGAATAGACTGGGAACGGATTTACTCTGAAACCCAGTCGGTTCTTGAAAGGCTCCATGTCAATATTGATCCAAAATCCAAGATAGACGATCTTCCGGTAGCCGACCTTCAAATGGTTGAGATCGCAAAGGCTCTTGCGGTTCAATCCCGCATTCTCGTGCTCGATGAGCCGACCTCTTCTCTTTCCGGGCAGGAGACGGATGAGTTGTTCAGTAGGATTTCCCAATTAAAAGAGGAAGGTGTCGCTATCCTTTATATTTCTCACAGGCTTGAGGAAATCAAGCGGATTGGAGACCGTGTCACGGTCTTTCGAGATGGTGAGGGAATGGGTTCGGGGAATATTGAGGATATGAGTGTGCAAAAGATTATCAAGATGATGCTCGGACGCGACATCAAAAAGATCTATCCATGGCGAGCCAGGGAAACGGGTGAGGAGATCCTTTCCGTCAATAATCTCGCATCATCCAACGCCTTTTCGGATATCAGTTTTAGTTTGAGAACGGGGGAGATCCTTGGGATCAGTGGCCTGGTAGGCGCCAAGAGGACTGAACTCGCACACGCGATCTTCGGTGCGCTTCCCATTGGCTCCGGCCAGGTGCGCTTCAAGGGCAGGACTGTGGAATTTAGAAGCCCGAAAGATGCGATTCATGCCGGCATCGGTCTGTTGCCGGAAGACAAGGCAAAGCACGGTATGTTTGAAATTCTAAGCGTTGCCAGCAATGTCACCAGTGCAGGGCTCAAGCTCCTTAAAAAGGGACTCGGACTGGACCTGAATAAGGAAAAAGGTGTGGTAGAAGAATATAAAGAGAAACTCAACATTATGACACCTTCTACAAAGACCCAGATCGAATCCCTCAGCGGAGGAAATCAGCAGAAGGTTGTGCTGGCCAAGTCGCTCTTCACCAATTCAGAGGTGTTGATTTTTGATGAACCGACCAAGGGGATTGACGTGGGCGCCAAGGAGGAAATCTATAATCTCATGATCGAACTCGCTGGCAATGGCAAGGGGATCATTATGATTTCTTCGGAACTACCGGAAATTCTCGGCATGAGTGATCGAATACTGGTGATGAAGGAAGGCAGGGTCACGGCTGAAATGAGCAGAGAAGAAGCGAATCAGGAAAAACTCTTAGAGGCGGCCTTATGATCTCACAGACTAGTACGATTCAGTTTGACCAGAAATCTGTTCATGCAATGAACTGGCGACTTTACTGGGAGCGTTATGGCGTTATTGCAGCCTTCATCATTGTCTTGATCCTGGCATCAGTGATGGCCCCCAATTTTCTAAGCGTCAGCAATATACTGAATGTACTTACGACCATGTCATTTGTTCTGTTCGTGACCTATGGACAAACACTGGTCATTCTGTCGGGCGGCATGGATTTATCTCATGGCTCACTGGTAAGCCTGACCTGTATGGCGAGCGCAGCTCTTGTCGCGATCGGCCACCCGTGGATGGGGTTATCGGCGGGACTTGCCGTGGGAGCCTTCTGCGGCTTAATCAACGGCGCGATCATTGGGGTTATAAGGCTGAATCCCATTATCACCACGTTAGGGATGCTATATATGGCCGGCGGTCTGGCGCTCTACTTTACCGACGGCAAAAGCATTGTCGGCGGTGATCCTGCTAAGGTCCAAGGCTTTCACTTTCTGGCCGAAGGAAGAATCTTTCATATCCCTTTTGTGATTATTCTGGCCTTGGTGTTTCTTCTCCTGACACACTTTTTGCTGCGTCATACGCGGTTCGGCAATCACATATACGCTCTCGGCGGCAATGAAGAGGCAGCGGAGATTGCCGGAATCAGTTATGCAAAAATGAAAATAATCATTTTTACCCTGAGCGGGCTTTCCTGTGGTATGGCGGGATCTCTCCTGTCAGCAAGAATGCTCTCGGGAGAACCGCAGGTTGGCGCAGGAACCTTTCTTCTTGAGTCCATCGGCGCCGTAGTGGTGGGTGGAAACGACATATTCGGCGGGATGGGGAATGTTGGCCGTACGCTTATTGGTCTAATGATTCTTCATTTCTTAGGCAATGCGCTCAATCTGATGGGCATATCCACATTCACTCAGCAAATAATTGTAGGGGTTGTGGTGTTGTTGTTCTGTTATTTAGGCCTGGTTCACAAGAAGTAGACAGGTTTATGGAGGCAAAGGGGTGGAAAACAATAAAGGCGGGTCTGAATAAGTCATGAAAATAATTGCAAGATTTGATTGGGCTAAGTTCGGGCTTCCGCTGGCATTTATCGCCATGTTGATTGTCTTCACAATAATCAATCCGGCGTTTTTCAGCGGAAGGAATATGATTCAAACCACGCGACAGGGAGCCATCCTCTTCTTGGTAGTATCAGGGCAGACGCTCGCGCTGCTCGTGCGTGGCATTGATTTATCCCAGGGTTCTGTGATGAGCCTGGTCAGTGTCGCCACCATAAGCAGCATATATGGTTTAGGCGCTTATGCCGGTTCCGTCGTGGGCATATTGTTCGGCGGGTTGTGCGGTTTTGCAAATGGGATTTTGATCGCTTTTCTGGGGATACCACCTATCCTCACCACTCTCGGCATGCTCTTTATCGCATTGGGAATAGAACTGGTGTACACAGGCGGTGTGACGTTGACAAACCTGGCAGATATCGATCAGGGGAGACTTTTCTGGTTCGGGGGCGGTATGGTGGGTCCCGTGCCTGTCCCCGTCATTTTTGCAGTGATTATTGGCCTCCTGTTTTACTATTTATTGAAACATACGGCATTCGGACGTGAGATTTATCTTATCGGCTCAAACGCGGACGCCGGCTATATGGCAGGCATTAACAGCAAGAAGGTGATTGTCATCGTATATACACTCAGCGCACTTTTGGCCTCGTTAGGGGCCTTTTTTTTAACGGCAAGGTTGAGTATGGGGTTTCCTCATCTGGGAGAGGGATGGCTTGTCCTTGCAATCGGGGGCGCCGTATTAGGGGGGACATCTGTCTTAGGAGGGAAAGGAGGCATCCTGGAAGCGCTCCTGGGGTCAATGGTCATCGTTTTTTTGGACAACGGACTCATTATCTCCGGTGTGTCCTCCTTTGCCAGGGAAGCCATTATTGGTGCGGTTATCATCTTTGCATGCTTGGCAAGTGTAATCAGAAGTCGCGCTTAACAAAAACTTATAAGTACGAGGAGGTATTGAGATGGGAAGAAAAGCTTTGTTAGGAGTGTGTCTGGCGTTTGTGTTTGCATTAGGAGCTATACTGGTTGGAACTCTTCCTGCAGGGGCAAAACAGCTTGAAATTGCAGTAATGGTACCCAATGGCGTGGACCCTTACTTTACTGCCAAGCGATATGGGTACGAAACGGAATGTGAGAAACTCGGCGTAAAAATGCTCTTCTTAGACGCGGGAGGGTATGCCAATGTCAACAAGCAGATCGGTCAGATTGAGGACATGCTTCAAAGGGGCGTTGACGGCATAATTCTTGGCGCTACCAGTGCGCAAGGCACTGTGCCCGTGGTGGACAAGGTCATCGATAAGGGGATGCCCCTGGTCATTGATAACCTGGACTCTCTAACAAAAAAACCGGTCCTCAGGATCATGAAAAACGGCGTTCTTGTGGGTTTGCTTCGAGCGGTCTACATTGTTGAGCAACTAAAAGGGAAGGGAACGGTCCTGGTTTTGCCCGGGCCATCAGCAGTGTCTCTTTGTCAGGAAGAGCACAGGGGGTTTGTCGAATATGCCAAGCATTTCCCCGGAATAAAGGTCATTACCGAGTGGACGCCTTCCAGCCCTGACGCGGGCATGAAGACGGTGGAGGGCGTTATGCAGGCTCATCCCGATCTCAAGGCAATTGCATGTTTTTCGCCTCCTCTGAGCACAGGAGCAGTTAAAGCCGTTCAGGCGTCCGGCGTTAAAAAAGGCGATATCATTATTGTTGGCCAGATGCTTGATGCAGGAATGGAGGAGTACATGAAAAACGGGTGGTTGCAGGCCACTGTCATGTGTGACCATATCGAAATGGCTCGGGAAGCCGTTCGTATGCTTGTAAAGGAGATCAAGGGAGAACTCAAACCTCCATTGTATAATCAGATAGATCATTATTTAGTTACTGAGGGGACTTTAGAGCAATTTGACAGGAAAGGATCTACCTATCCAAAAGAGTGGCGCAAGTAGCTGAAGACCAGTCTGCTTCCAGACCCTTCTTTCTAAAAAGAGGGGTTTGGGCAAAGGCAACTGAGGTCTCTTGAGCCTTCACGCCGCTGAAAAGGCCATTACCAGGATGGCAAGATCGGCGGTGTGAAGGGGATTGTGTGCAGGTAGACCTCGTTTCGGACGGTGAAGCGACAGACGCGGCGCCCTTTGATCCTTTAGTAGTGTCAGGGTCAATGAAGTCTATAAGGCATATGTGCCGCGATGTGGCTCCAACGCCTGACCAAGAACTTCAGCAATGAGGCTGTGGATAAACCCGTATAGGCTTTCAGACAGCTTTCCGAGGCAATTTACGCGGTCTTTCCCTGGTGGGATATGACCCGAGTTGTTGCTGTTATCTAAAGCAGGCGAAAAGAAAATGAATTGATATGTTCATTTGGAGGTGACTTTGAAATGAATCTGAACCCTGAAGAAATTGCGCATGTCTTAAGAAAGATTGTTGGGGATGAATACGTATTTACAGATGTATTTGAACGCATAGCGTATGCAGATACGTCTTTGCCGTACGATGTAGAAGAAACGGACCTGCCGGATGTGGTGGTTCATCCTTCTGATGCCCGGGAGATTTCGGAGATTTTGAAGTATGCCAACGCAAACGGCATTGCAGTAACTACTTATGGTTCCGGCACCTCTCTAATTTTTGGCACAAAGCCCAAGCATCGGGGAATCAGCTTGAGCACTGAGCGGCTGAAGTATTTTGACATACGGGAAGATCATCAATGGTTTGAGTGTGGAGCGGGCGTGAAGGCAGGTTATGCCATCGACGCATTGGGAAAATTGGGGTATTTTCTGCCGATCCAGACCCAGGCAGGCTCAAGTATCGGTGGAGCGGTGAGTGTGAATACCATCGGCCACCTGACAGACAATGTTTTCGGCAGACCGGTGAACAACGTGCTGGCCTTAGAGGTAGTGCTTCCAACCGGAGAGATTATCGAAACCGGTTCGGAGTGTTTGAGGCGTTCGGCCGGCTGGGATCTGGCGCGTATCTTTATCGGTTCCGAAGGGGTTCTGGGAATCATTACAAAGGTGAGGATGGTGCTGCATCCCACCCCTGAAACGGTTGACGCTGTGGGATTTTTCAAGAGCACCGAGGAGATCGGCCGCGTCATCGGATTGATGTATGAGAAGAAACTGCCCCTGCCAATGGACGGAGAGTTCGTTGGAGAAAAAGCCTGCAAAGTGGGCTATGAGGCCTATGGACTGGATTTCCCGGAAGGGGCGCTTGCCGTCACCCGATCCATGGGCTGGACCAAGGAGGAAGCCCTCCGTAATGCGAACCTGCTCGTGGATCTTTTTAAGAGTGCAGGGGCGACCGATGCATTTATTTTAGAGGACGAGACTGTCAGGAAGCAGGTATGGGGCGTTCGAGAAAATGCCATGCGCTGGGGCCAGGAAAAGGGCCTGAAGGGGTATCTTGCGATTGAGGTCAATCCGGTCCTCCCCCGTCTGCCAGAGGCCATGAAGGAACTGGTCCATATCACCGAAGGAAGGAAAGACCTGATTGGAGAAACATCGAATTATGTTTACGGCCATGTGGGGTCCGATTCACTCCATTGCCTTTTTGCATTCCCTTACGACTGGTCCACTGAGAAGATGAAGCAGGTGGTAGACGAGATCTGGAACCTGGAAAAGGATCTGCAACTAAAATACGGCGGCGTGGGCGGAGACTGGGGATGGCTTCCGCATCGCGTTCCCTTTTATCGAGAGAAATACGGGGAAGTCAGTTACGGCATTATCAAGAAGATGAAGCAACTTTTTGACCCCAACAATATCCTTAACCGCGGGAATGTTGAAGGAGAGGTATGATGGAGGCGCTGCGAACCGAAGAGAGCATAATGGAATTTTTAAATAACGCGCTGATTTCTTGTGAAAAGTGTCATCTGTGCAACACGGTGTGTCCGGTATGTGATCCTCGGGTGTCTCAGGGGCCATACGGGATTAACCGCTCTATTTACTATGGGTTGAAGTGGAATCAATTTACAGAAAAACTGCGGGATCTGGTTTATTCATGCACGACCTGCGGGAAATGCGTGGTCAAGTGTAAAGGGGTCAGCCGGGCACTCCCTCTTGTGGAGATTATCGAAAATGCAAGGGAACTATTATTGGTGGAGAAAATGCTGGGGCCGATGCCGGAACAGCGCAATGTGTTAAAGAACATGCATGTGCGGGGGAACCCGTGGGGAAATGCTCCCCATGAGAGGACTGACTGGGCAAAGGGCCTGGATATCTCTTCTGCCGCATCTGACACACACGTGGATGTGCTCTATTTTGTCGGGTGTGCATCTTCCTATGACCCCCAGGCTCAGAAGATCGCCAAAAACCTGAGCAACATCCTGAAACAGGCCGGGGTGAACTTCGGTATACTCGAGAAGGAGGTCTGCAGTGGACACGAGGCGCGAAGGATGGGGGAGACGGGGCTGTTTCAGTTTCTTTCCGAAGCCAATATGGCGTTGTTCGAGCAAGCCGGGATCAACCATATTGTGACAGGGGATCCGCACAGTTTTTACAGTTTTTGTAACGAGTACCCTTTCGGGAATAATGGTCCGAAGGTCCAGCATTACGCACACTTTCTCAACGAATTGATCGATAAAGGTCAACTAAAGCTGGTTTCCAACGTGAGTAAGAAAGTGACCTACCATGATCCCTGTTATTTGGGAAGGCGCAGTGACGTATACGATGAGCCAAGAAAGTTGATTAAAACGATACCGGGTGTGGAACTTGTGGAGATGGACAAGTGCCGAGAGGATAGCGACTGCTGTGGTATGGGCGGTGGACGGATGTGGATGGAGCCGCCTGAGACCCTTGTAAGCTCCCAGGCAATTGCCAATAACCGCGTGCGTCAGGCACTTGATACAGGAGCAGAAATTCTTTTGACGGCATGTCCTTTCTGCAACATTACTCTTAATGATGCGGTGAAAACCTTGCAAAAGGAAGATGTCATACAGGTCATGGACATTACGGAACTGATCGTTTCCGCTTTATAACATTAGCGGTGACTATTCGTAGGCAGTGAAAGTGCGCTGCCGAGGGGAGAAAGTCGCGCCAACGCCTTAATTTTTATGGCATAAAGGAGTATGGAGATGAATGAAGAGATGAAGTCAATGAAAAACCAACCATGGAAAACAGAACACTGGCATGTAAGCCCATGGAATTATGTGGAAGAGGTAACAAGGGGCTTTCAGGCCCCTGAAACGGTGAAAATCCATGACATTACCCTGCGGGACGGAGAGCAGCAGGCGGGCATTATTTTTACCAAGGATGATAAGATCCGGATTGCGGAAAAACTGGCCGAGGTTGGCGTCCACCGGATTGAAGCGGGCATGCCTGCCGTTTCCCCCAATGATGAGGCAGCGATTCGGGAGATCGTGAGGCGCGATTTGGGCCCTGAAATCTTTGCCTTTTGCCGGTGCATGGTCAACGATGTGGAACTGGCTTCGGACTGCGGGGTAGACGGGATTGTGATTGAGATCCCTGCGAGCGCCCACCTGATCGATCAGGGGTACAAGTGGCCTCTGGAGAAGGCTATTGATTTGTCCATTAAGGCAACGGCCCATGCCAAAGAGAAAGGGCTCTACACGGTGTTTTTCACCATTGACGCCACGCGGAGCGACCTGACCTGGTTGCTTGACCTGGTTGACCGTGTCTCCACAGAGGGTCATATGGATGCCTTTACCCTGGTGGATACCTTCGGGGTGCTCTCGCCTCATGCGGCGGCTTATTTTACGAAGAAGGTGAAAGAAAGGGTGTCCAAGCCTCTGGAGATTCACTTCCACTCCGATTTCGGTATGGGGGTGGCCAATACGATCAATGCGGTCTTGGCAGGCGCTGAGGTAATACATTCGACGGTCTTGGGTATTGGGGAGAGGGCAGGAAATACGCCGATGGAGGAAACGGCGCTGGCCCTGCTCACCATGTACGGGATTGATGTTGGTTTGGATTTCAGTAAGTTGAATGAACTTTCCGGGCTTGTACAGCAATTATCGGGTACTCAGGTCCCATCCTGTCGGCCATTTATCGGGGAAGGGGCCTATTCTATTGAGTCAGGGATCGTGACGGGCTGGTTCAAGAATGTATTTGAGTCGAATCCGACCACGGTATTTCCGGTTCATCCTGATTTTGTGGGTCATGCGGCCCCGCAGATCATGATGGGCAAGAAAAGTGGTCTTGACAATATAGAGATCTGGTGCCGCAAACTGGGTATAGAACTTGACGAGGAGAAGGCCATGGATGTGCTTGCGGCGGTGAAACTGAAATCACATGACCTGAAAAGGGTCCTTACAGAGAAAGAGTTCAAAAAAATTGTTTTGTATGTTGAGAATGAGAAATAGCGTATAGATATTTCTATAACCTATAAATAAAGCAAATGCTGATTAAAGTATGAAAATTAAGTGGTTTGTTGAAAGGAGAATCAAAAATGAGCAATAGTGATGAAATTGAAATCAGAAGATCCGGTCTTGACCATTCGTACATCAAGTATCCCCATCATTATTCCCCGAGGCGTCTTTTCAGCATGTCAGGGGCTGATTGGGAGGCACGGATCAATTTTGATCGCATGAGAAAGGAAAGGCTGGCACAGGCAAAGGCCGCCATGGAAAGACACGACCTGGGCGCCATGGTACTCTATCATGGCGCTAATGTAAGGTATGTGACAGGTGTATATCAGGGGATGTGGAAATACAGCATATTCATTCGATACGCTGTGTTGTGCCGGGACAGTGAACCGGTGCTGTTTGAAACCGTGGGATCGGACATGGAGGCCGCCAAGCTCAACGCTCCCTGGATGAGCGGACGCGTCAAGCCGGCCATTACCTGGACCTGGTCCGAAGGGGCCACAGAACGTCAGGTCGAGAACATGGTTTCCGATGTCGTGGACGTGCTGAAGGAAAGAAAGGTCTTTGGAGAAAAGATCGGCGTGGACATCATGGATATGTGGGTGCATTCGGCCTTTGAAAAAGCCGGCGTGAAGCTGGTCAATGCATGGCCGGCCATGTCCGAAGCGCGGCTGATCAAAACGGTGGACGAACTCGAATGTGCCAAGTACTCGGCGGCAATCGGCGACGGGTGCATGGATATGATCGCCAACGAGTGGCTTGCCAAACCGGGACTGACAGAGAGCCAGTTGGCAGGGAACATCATGAAATACTTTACCGATCGTGGTTTCGAAGAGGGCCAGGCCTTTTGTGTTGCATCCGGCGGCAACACCAACCCTTACCAGCGCTGGTGGTCCGACAAGCCCATACGCAAGGGCGATTTGGTCATTACCGATATTGGCGGCAGGGGTCCGGGCGGCGGTTATTACGTGGACTTCACCCGAACGCACATGTGCGGTGATGTCATGCCGACACCGGAGCAGAAAAAGCTTTACAAGGAGGCGATGGATACGACCATGGGTGCGGTCAGTGAGTGCTGCCCCGGAAAGACCACGGCGGATGCAGCCGCGCATTTTCCGGAATACGACGACGATATCTACAAGACCTGCAGTCTGTTTCAATTTGGCCACAGCATCGGCCTCACCCTGTATGAGGGCATGTGGATTTCCAGGGGATTTTCCTTTGATTACCCGGCAGAGTTCAAACAGAACATGTACATGGCGATTGAGACCTACAGCGGAAAACCGGGTTTGGAACAGGCCGTAAGGCTGGAACAGGATGTGGTGATTACGGACAAGGGACCGGTCCTATTCACCCTCTACCCCTTTGATGAGAGGTTCTTGGATTAAGTTCCCGGCACTTCCATGGAATCGGCAGTGGCGTGACCAAGGAATACCGGACTTGGAGAAATGTCCCTTGGTCGTGACAACAGACAATAATTAGCGAACGCCCGTGAAAAATGGTTTTTTTATGGGCGTATCAAACTTGGTGGTCTCGTAAAAAAGTCGTCACCCCGGTAAAAACCGGGGTTCAGCACGATGTTGACTATATGATTTTACTGGATTCCGGCTTTCGCCGGAATGACGAAAAAGGACATTCTCTGACTTTTAACGAATGCATCAAACTTGATTATCCCATAACGCTTCAGAAAATAGACGGTTTTAGGAATTCATAAAATTTGGGAGGTATTTGATGAAAAAATACAGGGTCAGTATTAACGAGGTAGAGATCGCCCCGCATGCAAGAGGTGAGTCGGGATTTGCGAATATGGATATCAGGTTTCTGATTAGCGACAAAACCGCCGGTGCGAAAAAGCTTTCACTGTTTCGCACCGTCTTTCCGCCCGGATTTTCGGCACACGAAAAGCATTACCATGCTGATATTGAGGAGGTCATGTTTGGTATTCGAGGTCATGGCGTTGTCGGAATGGAGCATGAAGATGGTACTGTTGAGGATTATGAAATCTCCCCTGGGGTGGCCGTATTTGTTCCCGAGAATAAGATTCACTGGTTTCGTGCCCTGGATCCGAACGAGGAAGTTGAGATTTGCGGTGTCTATTCAACGCCGAATGCAGGAGAATATAAACCGGAAGATTATGTCTTTTTAGGAAAGATTACAGAAAAAGACAAGAAGCTCAAAGCGTAAAGTCAGGATGGAATTGGCTGTGGGCACACATGCTCTCCCCGGTCTGGATAGGATTATTCGAAAAGACCTCTTTTCAATGAATGTTGAGGAAAAGGAGAGGCTTTTGGACGCGGTCGCAAAAACGGCGCAGTCTTACGAGGAGGAATATGGCGGGTGTGGGAGGAGCACCCTTTCCGCTATACAGAACTTGATCGGAATTTGCGATCAAGAGAAGTTTCAGCCGTTGTTTCAGTCCATAGATGCTCTTGCAGGAGGTGTTGCGTATCATCAGGAGATGTGTGCTGCCGTAATCGCTGGAGTGATGGCCATCGGCTTGGTCTATGGACCCGATAAATTGGAACCTTTGCTGCCTCAAGATGACCTTCCCATGTCGGATGCTATGCGTAAACACAAAGAGGCGGTGCAGCGGGGACACGATTTTGTAAACAGGTTTAACGATGAATTCGATGCCATGACATGCAGGGAGGTTCAGCGAAAGGTTACAGGAAGATACTGGGATATGAGAAATCACGATGAATGGGCGTTGTTTATCACGAAACCTTACCATGACAAATGCGGGCTTGTTACCGCTAAGGCGGCGTCATTGGCACTGGAGGTGATCATGGAGCCTTCTGAAAATTATGTCTAAACGTCTGCCCGAGTATATCTTCCTACTCTGAAAACGGAAGGCTGGATCTTTAGAAGCAGCCTTCATCCCTCAAATGGCAGTCTGTTCCCGGCTGATTCGCAAGCATCTCACTCTCGCCATCCAACACAACAGTCCTGATTTTCAAGGGACTGTCTCTAATTCATGGAAATGTGACCGTTGAACCGGAGGGTAATATTTTGCGACAATTCAGATATGCCAAGTGATTTGATCCTGTCTATATCCTCACGGGGGATCGGAGGGGCCTTGCCGGCGGTAAGGACATAGACCCGGGCCGCCTCATCGATCTCTTCGGCAATATTCAGGGCCTCCCAAAAATCCTTCCCCGTGGTTACCAGACCGTGGTTTTTCAGCAAGATAGCGCAGGTTCTCTTGTCTGACAGCGCTTCAGTGACGCTTTTTGCCAGATCCGGGCTGCCGGGAACCATGAAGGGGAGCATCGGGAGGGGAAAGGCATGGTAAACGAATCCGGGCGTCAGTGCCGGCAGGGAAGTGGGGCCAGGCTCGAGCAAGGTGGAGGCCGCGATGATGTTCGCGCCGTGCAGATGACAAACAACATTCATGTCGGGCCTTGCGAGTAAGACCCCCAGGTGCATACCTGCCTCTTTTGTGGGCCTCTCGCCCTGTATCAGGAGTCCCTCCATATCCACAACAGCAATGTTTTCCGGCTGCACGTCCCTGAGGGAACAGCCCGTTGAGGTCAGCCATATGCGGTTGCCGCAGCGTGCGGCCACATTGCCGCCCACACCGGCCGCCAGGTGACGATCGTAGAGGAGGCGACAGAATCCACAGAAGTCTTCCCTGGAAGGGGAGAAGTCGATTTCTTGAATATCCGGTCTATCCATGTTAGGCCGCGATCCTTTCAGGATTGGTAAGAGTTCAAGGGAGCTCCTGATCCCTGCCTACCTGGTGGTCATGGACCTCCAACGGTACGCGGAGCAGTAGTTTGCCGGAAACCGGCTTTTGAGGGCTGCGACCCGCTGCCGTGCAGTCCGCCAGGGAGAAATAGATAGCGTTATGGAAGTCAGCGGTTAGTTCCGCCACAGTG
>Ga0172370_10001996_pt1 | contig 30074 bp, 26 predicted proteins | sample LakKiv5m_FD_114538 | JGI IMG/M metagenome (GOLD analysis project Ga0172370, IMG submission 114538) | Freshwater microbial communities from Kabuno Bay, South-Kivu, Congo - kab_022012_11.5m | ecosystem: Environmental > Aquatic > Freshwater > Lake | place: Democratic Republic of the Congo...
ATATCTTTCGTCGCCTTCGCCAACTCGATTTTCCGTATATAGCGGATGCCGGGGATTTGCGCCAGCACCACGGTGGCGAAGATGCTAAGGATGGTGATGAGGTAGGTGCGCAAGAAGATGACCGTCTGCATGTTGAAGGATTCGCTCTCGTAGGCCCCTACGAAAACATGCGCCAGCCAGTAGCCGGCGGGCACACCGAGCAGGATACCGACGATATAGGCGAGCAGATTTTCCACCCAGACCATGCGGGCGGCGGCGTTCACGCTGACGCCGACGGTGCGCAGGGTGGCGATCTCGCGGGTGCGCTCGATGACGTTCATCAGCGTGGCGTTGAAGATGATCACGCCGGCCAGCGCCATGGAGAAGGCAAGCATGATATTGAAAAAAACGCGCGACTGCTCGAGGGCCGTGTCGATCTCGCGGCGGATGTCGCGGATGACCTGCACCGAGGCGATGCCATCCAGGTCATACAGGCGGTCGCCGATGGTGGAGACATAGGCGGGATCGGCGGTGAGGGCTATCGCATTGATGGCGGTGGGCGGCAGCTCCAGCGGGGCGCCGTACCATTCCCGCACTTGCCGCAGCGAGGCATAAGCGGTAATGCCGACCGGCTGGTAGGTAACGCCGCTGACGCGCACCAGGCGATCGAAGTCGGACTCCAGCAGCGCGCGGCCCGGCGCAAAAACCTGCTCCCGGAAGGAAGGCTGCAAGCCTCTTCCCGTCAAAGCCGCGATTGGGGTAACCGCTCCTCCGGCGAGAGGGAAGTCCGCCACCGCGGGCAATGTCTGCCGGGGCAGGGAGAGGCGCACCAGACCGCCGTTCCACAGACCGAGTTTCCGCGCGGTTGCCTGCGCCACCATCACCCCGCCTGGCGCCAGCGGGACGGGGGTGCCGTCGGCGCGCGAAAGGGTGAAAAGGCGGCTGTCCGGCTGGACGCCGTAAATGAGAATAGTCTGCTCGACATCTCCTTTCGTCAGTTTGGCGGGCACCGCCAGTATCGGCTCGACGCGGCGCACGCCCGGCCAGCGGCGAATGCGCTCGGCGGCGAACTCGGGTTGCGACTGCAGATAAGTCGCGAAGATATCATAGCGAATGCTGTATTTGAAGTAAAAGTCGATGGCAGCCACGCTGGAATCGAGCAATCCGGTGGCAACGAGCAGCAGCATGGCGGCGGAGGCGACGCCCGCCACCGTGGAGAAGGTGCGGCGGGGATTACGCAGGAAATTGCGCAGCGGCAGCCGGCCCAGCAATGAAAAACGGCGCAGGAAGGGCAGGTAGCGCTCGATGATCGGCGCCCGCCCGCCGGTGGGCACTTGCGAGGTGATGGCTTCCGCCGGAGTCAGGCGGGCCGCGGCCAGCGCGGGGAACAGACTGGAGGCGACCGTCACCAGCACCGCGATCGAGAAGCCGGCAACGAGCACTCCCCAGCGGAGCGAGACATCGTAATAAGGCACCTGAATCTGCGAGGTATAGAATTGGGTGAGCAGCACGCCCAGATAATGCCCCAGCGCGGCGCCCAGGCTGCCGCCCAGCACGCCCATCACCGCCGCGTAGAGCACGAAGTGCGTGCCGACCGCCCGCCGGGAAAAACCCACCGCGCGCAGGAAACCGATCTGCCCCTGCTGGGCGTGCACTATGCGGCCCAGCATATTGTAGACGCTCAAACTGGCGATGGTGAGAAAGAGGATGGGAAAGAAAATGGCCAGGTTCTGCAGGCCGATGAGATCCAGCCGCAGCAGTTCGACGCTGGGCTGCTCCTCCCGCGGGATGGCCGTCTCCGCGCCGTATGGATTGAGCAGGCGCTCGGCCAGCCGTATAGCCGTGCGGCGGTTGCCGCCGGGAGCCATGGTAACGCCGATCTCGTTCACCGAACCCGCGGTATCGAACAACTGGTCCACCACTCCCCGGCGCATCCAGAGCACGGCGAAGGTGCTCTCGCTGGGGTACGGAGCTTCACGCCCGCGCACTACGAAGATATATTCGGGACTCTGCACGATGCCGGCGATGCGGAAACGCACTTCATCGTCCTGCGCCACAATGGTGAGTATATCGCCGGGACGGTAGCCGTGGTATTTCGCGAAACCGGCCTCCAACAGCAGCTCGCGGCGCAAACCTTGCCCGGGAAAGCTGCCTTCGATTAGTTTTACCTGGTTGACTGCCGGTTCGCCGGTATCCGGCAGGCTGATGACGCGGCCCGTGACCTTTTGATTCTCCTGTGACTGCCGGCGAACTTCCACCTCGCGGATGGTGCGCCCCTCCACCGCGCGCACGCCGGGGATGCGGAGCAGCGCGGCGACGGCATCGTCCGGGGCGCTCTGCACCGGCACGGTGAAATCGGCCAGGTTCAACCGCCGGTAGGAGAGCGCATACGACCGCTCCAGGTTCAGATAAAGCGCATAAGACGAGCCGAAGAGGGCGATGCCGACCAGCAGCAGCAGCACGATCCCGCCGAACATGAACGGCGAGGTGCGAATGTCACGCAATAGTTTTAGATTAAGCTTTGACAATACTTCGTCTCTTTGCCGGTGATAAAAAAATTATAAGTGATAAGTGATAAGATTGGCTTTTCATATGAGAATAAACTCAAAACTAACCTACCACTCATTACTCATCACTTATCACTTTCTCCTCTCACCAGCTAACCTCACTCGGCGGCAGCGGTTTTGCATTCGTCTCTATCGATACGATCTCGCCGCTGCGCATATGCACCACGCGGTCGGCAATGGCGCCGAGCACGCTGTTGTGGGTGACGATGATGGTGGTGATGCCCCCGGCGCGGGTAAGGTCAGTGAGTACGGTGAGCACGCGGATGCCGGTCTCGTAGTCAAGGTTGCCGGTTGGCTCGTCGGCAAGCAGCAGCGCGGGGCGCTTCACCAGCGCACGGGCGATGGCCACCCGCTGCTGCTCGCCGCCGGAAAGCTCGCTGGGGAAGTGGTCGGCCCGGTCGCGCAGCCCCACCGCGTCCAGTACCTCCAGCGGGTCCAGCGGCTCGTCCACCAGCTCGGCGACCAGTTGCACGTTTTCCAGCGTGGTCAGCGTGGGCACGAGATTGAAAAACTGGAAGACGAATCCCACGCTATAGCGGCGATAATCGGTCAACTCGGCGTCTGTCATGCGCGCCAGGTCCTGCCCGCGATAGAAAAGATGGCCGGCGGTGGGCGTGTCGATACCGCCGATCAGGTTCAACAGGGTGGTCTTGCCCGACCCGCTGGGTCCGAGCACGATAAGCAGCTCATCTCGCCGCACGGCGAAGGTGGTGTGCTTCAGCGCCGGCACGTTTACAGCGCCCATGGTGTAGGTCTTTTCCGCGCCATCGAGCTGGAACAATGCGTTGTCGGTGTGCGGTTGGGTCATGGCTGGACCTTCACCCGCGCGCCGTCGGACAATCGATCGAGATTGCTCACCGCCACCACCTCGCCAGCCTCCAAGCCGGAAAGCACCTGTGTCTCCTCGAAATTGGATTGACCGATGCTCACCGCGCGAAGATGGGCGACCCCGCCCAGCACCACGTAGACGCTGTCCTGCTCACCGACGCGGAGGATGGCGTCATTGGACGCCAATACGGTGCTGGTTCCGGCGGGCAGTGTGCCGGTAACGTTCACTTCCGTCCCCGGACGCAAAGGCAGGGTCGAGCTGCGTATATCGATGCGCACGCGCACTACCTTCGCCCGCACGCGGCCTACCTCCTTGGGCTCGGCCACGCGAGCCACTCGCGTTACCTCCCCAATCGCTTCCTTGCCGGGATAGGCGTCGAGGGTGATGGTCACCCTCTGTCCCGCGGCAACGGCGGCCACGTCTTCCGCATCCACCTCGGCGGTCACCCAAATATCGGCGAGATTGGCGATGGAATAGATCGGATCGAACGGGGTGGCAATTTCGCCAACTTCGTGATGCTTGCGCGCCACCACGCCGGATAATGGGCTGCGAATGGTGGCGTCCGCCAGTTGCGCCTGGGCAGCCTGCAAAGCGGCCCGCGCTTCGGCGACATTGGCCAGCGCGGCATTTACATCGTGCCGGCGAGAGGCAATCAACTCCTGCCCAGCCTGCGCCTGCCGGAGGGCGGCTTCCGCAATGCGCACCTGCGCCCGCGCCGCATCGACTTCCTCCGGACGCGGACCGGCTTCCAGCTTGCGCAATATCTGCTGCTGCGCCTCCAGTTGCGCGGCGACGGTTTCGTATTCGGTTTTCGCGGTGTCGCGTCGAACCTGGCTGACCGCTCCTTCCTCATAAAGCCGCTGCATGCGTTCGTATTCCCGTCGCGTTCCCTCGACCTGCACGCGCGCCTGCTCGACTGCCGCGCGCTGGGCGGCGATATCTTCAGCGCGGGGGCCGGCGCTCACCTGCGTCAGGTTGGCGCGCGCGGCCTGCAGGTTGGCCAGGGCGCGATCGACATCGGCGCGATATTGCCTCGCCTCCGCTTCAGCGGCGCGCTGCAGCGATGCGGCGCGCTGCTCTGCCGCCTCAAGGGCGGATTGCCTGCTGGATACCGCCGCCTGCAGGTCGCGGGTGTCCAACTGCGCGATCACCTGGCCACGGGTCACGGTGTCGCCTTCCTGCACTGCCAGCCGCGTGATGCGCGCGGTGATGCTCGCTCCCACGTCGGATATCTTTCCCTCCACTACTCCGGTAGAGGATAGGAACAATCCCAGCACGCCCAGACGAGCGGTCGCTACACGGACGGGAATCGGCCTGGGATACAGCGCCAGGATAAGCAGCAACGCCAGCACCACTATGCCGATTATCCACCAGCGGATCGATTTGCGTTTTTTTATTCGCTCTGCCGTCATGATCTCTCCATAGAGCTGATTTCAAAACCGGTCGCTTCTCGCGGGGGCACCTAACCCCCCAGCCCCCTTCCCTACGAAGGAAGAGGGAGCAACAGGTGGATATACGAATACGTTTCTCATTTATATATAAACAAGCCTACTCCCCCTTCCTTCGTAGGGAAGGGGGCTGGGGGGTTAGGTGCCCCCGCGAGAAGCAACCGGTTTTGAAATTACCTGACTATTATAATAGGCAGTTCGATATCACAGTATGCAAGTTAGCCGGTTACTTCCCGATACCTTCTTGCGCGGGAGTATGAATACCGCACCAAAGCAGCAAAAGACACGCGTCAGCCACGAACCGCAAGCGCGTCCGTAAAGGGATGCGGCTACCGTGCGGTTCGTGAAGAATTAAATTTTCGCGCTACTGCTTGCATTTTTAATTTATCGGAGTCAAAATAATACCAAGAGGTTATTACCTTGCCGAACCTTACCGACGGTCGGCAAACGAATGGAGGCGGATATGAAAAGAGGACTGGTATTCGGGCTGTTCCTGCTGGTCGTATGCCTGGGCAGCGCCCGGGCGTATAAACTGGCCTACAAAGACCCCGCCGGCGCCAACAGGTGGTATCAGAACGAGATCACGATGAAAGGCAGTTTCAACGTGAAGCCGATGAATGAGACGATTCCATTTGACGGAACGATGAAATTCATCAGCTGCGAGAAGGTCATCAAGGTCAACGATGACGGCACTTCGACCATAAGTTCGGAGATCAGCGAAGGCAGCATGACGATGACCATACCGGGCGAAGATAAACCGATGACCATGCCGTTTCCCAACTTCAATATGACGTATAAACGCTCGCCGTCAGGCAAGCAGAGCGACATGAAGATTGGCGAAATGCCTGGCGCCGGAGCGCTTAACGCCTTGCCCGGCTTGCAGGACCAGTTGAAGATGTTCAACAATGCCGGACAATTCGAGTTCCCGGCAGGCGATTTGAAAGCCGGCGACAACTGGGTTAATACGCAGTCGTTCGAATTCATGCCCGGGCAGAAGATGGAAATCAAGATCGACAACGTCCTGGTTGGCCCGCGGGTCATGGAAGGTGTCGCCTATCTGCTGATCAACAGCGAGATGACGATGGACATTCCTTCCCTGAAAATGCAGATTGGCGAAGGCGGGCAGGCCGCCGTCATGGAGCAGTCGATGAGCATGGTGATGAAGATCGCCACCCTGTTCGACGAGAAGGCCGGAGAGGTAAACCGCGCATTGATCAACGGCGCGCTTGAAATGCTTATCGTCAGCCCGATCCCCGACAGCGCGGAGAAAATGGAGATGAAGGGTACGATAAACATGTCCGGCAGTATGAAGAAGCTCCCGGGACCGCCGGAGGTAGAGTAGTTAGAAGTGAAAAGTTATAAGTGATAAGTAAAGTGGCGAGTGACGAGTGGCTAGTGATAAGGTTCCCGGTTAAAATCGATTTGCCTACCGGAAAACATATCACGAGAAAATAATACGCTCGCCACACTCGCCACTTCACTTATCACTAATCACCTGAAGGGATTGACACATGGCCGGTCTTCTTGACGGTTTTCATCATATCGCCATGCGGGCGAGGAACTTCGACGCCAGCGTCAAGTTTTACACGGAGGGATTGGGGTTGACGCAGACCGCCGCCTGGGGCGAGGGGGACGGGCGCGCGGCGATGCTGCACGCCGGCAATGGCAATTACCTGGAAATCTTCGCCGGCGGCGCCAACGAACCGAAACCGGAGGGCGCCTTCCTGCACCTGGCCTTCGCCACGGAGGACTGCGACACCGCCTTCCGGCAGGCGATCGCCGCCGGCGCGGAGGCGCAGATGGAGCCGAAATCGCTGACCATACCCGCCACCCCCACGCCGCTGCCGGTCCGTATCGCCTTCTGCAAAGGGCTCGACGGTGAAGTGATCGAGTTTTTTCAGCAGGAAGGATGAAGGAAGAGTGGAAGAGTGGAAGGTTGGAAGAATGGGAGAATGATATACACCCAACTTTCCATTCTTCCATTCTTCCAGCCTTCCAGCTTCCATCCTCCCAGCCTTTCCAACCTTCCAGCCTTCCATTCCTCTTGTATCATCATCAGCACGAAATGCCGCCTTTCTTCCATTAAACTCTGGGAACGATGATATCGGCAGCACACATCGCAGCCCGGTCATCGGCATGAGGAGGATAGATATATGGGGAGCCTGGTCGGATTGCGCATGGAATCGGAACGGATCGATGATTCGACGGTGGTTATCGATCTGCGCGGCGAGCTGGATACCTTCACGGCGCCGAGCGCGAAGACGGCAATACGCTCGCTGATCGCGGAAGGCGCGCGTCACCTGGTACTGAACTTACACTGGCTGGATTTCATCGACAGCACCGGCTTGAGCGTGCTGATCGGCGCTCTTCGCGACGCGCACGGGAACGGCGGGAGCATACGGTTGGTGGCGCCGGTCCACCATGTGCGCCGGATCTTCGAAATCACCCGCCTCACATATGCTTTCCCGATCGATATCTCGATTGAATCGGCATTGCTCGAGATTCGACGTGAGGCATTTCCACCGGATGAACAGATGCCGAAGGCCGCCTAGCGGGACAGGCCATTTTTCTTTCGGCAGACGCTCGGTTATGGCAATACCGAGCGTCATCCCCCTGCCCCACCTTCGCGCCACGCCGATTGCTCATCTTTCCTTATGATTAATGTCATCGCATAACGCCGTTAACTAAATTACGCTAAGCCGAAAGGTCATGGCATAATTTGTTAATTGTCGAGCACCGCTCGCATGTTAATTGGTCAGGTATGTTATCATTCGCTGGGGAGGCAGTGATGGAGCTGGGATTTATCGGTTTGGGGCGCATGGGTCTGAACATGGTGACTCGCCTGGCGCGGGGTGGGCATCGGATTATCGCCTTTTCACCCAGCCTGAAACACCGGCAGGCGGTGGAAGAGGCGGGCGGCGCTCACCCGGAATCGCTTTCGGCGCTGACGGCGGCGCTGGCGCCGCCGCGAACGATCTGGCTTATGGTGCCGGCCGGGGAGACGGTGGATCAGAATATCGCGGAGCTGCTGCCGTTGCTCTCGCCGGGCGATCTGATCGTGGACGGCGGCAACTCATATTATCGCGACAGCAAGCGGCGGGCCGCCTATCTGGCGGAGAAGGGCCTGCGGTTCGTCGATGCCGGAACCTCGGGCGGCATCTGGGGGCTGGAGATCGGCTACTGCCTGATGGTGGGCGGGGCGCCTGAGTCCATCGACCGCATCCGTCCGGCGCTGGAGACACTGGCGCCGCCGAACGGCTACCTGCACGCCGGCCCGGCCGGCGCCGGGCACTATGTGAAGATGGTGCACAACGGCATCGAATACGGTATGCTGCAGGCTTATGCCGAAGGGTTCGAAATCCTCCATGCCGGCGAATACGACCTGGATCTGCGCAAAGTCGCCAACTTGTGGAACCAGGGCAGCGTGGTACGCTCGTGGCTGCTCGAGCTGGCGGAGCGGGCCTTCGCGGACGATCCGGGGCTGGATGACATTCGCGGCTACGTGGAGGATTCAGGTGAAGGACGCTGGACGGTAGCGGAGGCCATCGATCTCGACGTGCCGGCGCCGATCATCACGCTGTCGCTGCTGGAGCGCTTCCGTTCGCGGCAAGATGAATCCTTTTCCGCCAGGGTTATCGCCGCGCTCCGCAAGCAGTTCGGCGGGCACGCGGTGAAGACGAAGGGATGAATGGATCGGTAGCTAATAATGGAACCCACGAATAACATCGACAGCGCGTTGGGGCATGCGGACCCGGAGCCATCCACCATCGTCATTTTTGGCTCGCGTGGCGACTTGGCTGCGCGCAAGCTGCTGCCGGCGCTGTACAACCTTTTTGCCGACCGGATGATGCCCGAACGGTTTGCGGTGCTGGGATTGAGCCGCCGGGCGTATACCCGCGAAGCATTCATTGACACCGTGCACGAAGATCTGGTGGAAAATTCGCACCGCCCGCCGCGGGCCAACCGTTGGAATAGCTTTAGCCGGCGATTGGACTATTTTTACGGGAATTTCAACTCGCTCGATACCTACGCTGATCTCAAGCAAAAGCTGGAGGCCATCGACCGCCGGCATAAGACGCAAGGCAATCGCGTCTTCTACCTGGCGGTGCCGCCCGAGGTGATGCCCAACCTGCTGGCGTTCCTGCGCGAGTCCGGGCTCATCACTCCGCCCAACGCGCGGCCGTGGACCCGCGTGGTATTCGAGAAACCGTTCGGCGAAGATCTGGCTTCCGCCGTCGCGCTCAACCGCCTGGTGGGAGAGACGCTGGACGAGTCGCAGGTTTACCGCATCGACCACTACCTGGCGAAGGAGACGGTGCAGAACATCCTGGTTTTCCGCTTCGCCAACGCGCTGTTTGAGTCGGCGTGGAACCGCCAGTTCATCGACCACGTGCAGATTACCATGGCGGAGGATATCGGCATAGGCGGGCGCGGCGATTTTTACGAGCAGGTGGGGGTGCTGCGCGACGTAGTGCAGAACCACATGCTGCAGTTGCTGGCGCTGGTCGCCATGGAGCCGCCGCTCAACTTCGAGTCGGACGCCATCCGTGACGAGAAGATAAAAACCCTTCGCTCCGTGCGCCAGTTTACCCCCGAAGAAGCGGCGTATGAGACGGTGCGCGGGCAATATCAGGGTTATCGGAACGAATCGCGCGTGGCGCCGGATTCGCAAACGCCGACCTTCGTCGCCGCTCGCCTGTTCATCGATAACTGGCGCTGGCAGGGCGTGCCGTTTTATCTGCGGGCGGGTAAGTCGCTTGCCCAGCGGCTGACACATATCGTCATCCAGTTCCGCAGCATTCCCGTCTGCCTGTTCGGCGACGATTCGATCTGCAGCATGATCAATCCCAACACGCTGACGCTGCGCATCCAGCCGCTGGAAAGCATCAACCTGTCCTTCATGGTGAAGCCGCCCGGCATGCAGATGGATATTCGCCCCGAAGAGCTGAATTTCTGCTATCACTGCCGTTTCGGGGAGGGATTCGACGCCTATGAGCGGTTGCTCATCAACCTGCTGCAGGGCGATCAGACGCTGTTCGTGCGCAACGACGCGGTGGAGGCGCAGTGGCGGATTGTCGATCCGATGCTGGAATACTGGGAAAGCCATCCGGCGGCCGATTTTCCCAATTACGCGCCCGGCAGTTGGGGGCCGCCAGCCGCCGACGAGCTGATCCTGCGTGATGGACAGTGCTGGCGGAATGACGACATCGAGGCACAGGTAGAGCGCGTGGGCTGCCGGGAAACCGCGCATTCCTGGGATCGCAGGCGTCCCGCGCCTGCCCGGTAGGTAAGCTTACCATTAATGTAATGCAGGCGCGGGACGCCTGCGATCCCAGGGATTACTCCTGAATGATCTCCACATTCGCCCTCGGCACGAGGACCGTATCGCCGCCTTCCAGCTTCACCTCCGCCACGCGAACCATGGCCTCGGTTTCGATTTTATGCAGCTCAGGCGGCAGGGCGGTAACGATGGCGAAGAGGCCGAAATACGGCTCGCGAATCAGGCGCACGCGGACGCCAATAGTCAATTCGCTGCCGTGCGGCTCGGAAACGGCGGTCGCCGCCTGGTGTCCGGGCACGATGATTTCCGGGCGGATGACGCCGGCGCGAATCTGGGTTGCGCCGTTGATGGAGGCAATCGAGCCTTCCAGCGAATGCAGCAGCGCGAAGGTGCGCGCCGCCATTGCCAGCTTGCCGAAACCCTCGGTGAGGATCAGCGTAAGCGGCGTCTCTTCCTGGCCGGTGATGGCCACGCCGATATCGTAACCCAGGTAAGCGCGCAGCACCGCGTCGCTCACCGCCCCCACGATGATGCCCACCGCGCCCACCTCGACGGCGCGGCGAATCTGCGCGACGTTGGTGGTGGCGCCGCCCAGCAGCACGCAGCCGGCGCAATCCGGTCCCAGCCGGCCCTCATCCAGCGGGGCATCCGGCCCGGCGGCCACGGTTTTCAACCTGCCGCGCCGCTCGCCGCCCACGCCGAAGATACCCTGCGCCAGCGCGCCTTCCGTCATCACCGTGGCGCCTTCTTCGGGCGCCACTTCCTCGATTGCGCCGGTGATATACGCGGAAAGCTCCAGCGGGACCGGATGCTCGCGCAGGCCGATGGTGCCGGTGAGCGGGCTGATATACTCGATGGCGCCGTCGGCCGGCGCAGACAGTTTCGAACCGAACAGGCCGAAGATGCCCTTCGTCTCTGCCAGCACTTCGTTGCGGCTCACGATGTCGCCTTCGCGCTTTTTCAACAGGCGCAGAAACTCATCCGCGCCAACGCCCAGCCGCTCGGCCCCGCGTATCACCTGGATGTTTCCCGGCAGCATAGCGCGCGCCACCACCTCGTCGGCGCCCACCCGCTGCCCTTCCTTCACCAGCACCTCGCCCTTCAACGGCAAACGGCGCATTTTTCGAATAACGATATGCTCCGTAACCAGCAACCCCGGTGTATACGCAGTAGGCATACCCGTATTGTACCATATCACTCGCCAGATGTGCTTTTTTCATTGAACACAGAGACACAGAGGCACGGAGGCACGGAGAGTTTTGATGCTGCGGCGACATAACCACGGCGGGAGGATACCATTGATCAACGATGTTATAGAACGATTTATCAATTGGACTACCGGCAGGAGATATCAAAGCAAGCGCGAATAAAAGTAAACATGCGCTTTTTTCATTGAACACAGAGACATGGAGGCACGGAATGTTTTGATGTTGCGGAAAATCATCGCGGGAGGACTGTAGAATGCGGTACGAGAGCGGTAACCGTATTGGAGTGGAAGGAAAATATGCATATCTCCCACCGGAATTGAATGAGATTACGGGGAAGATAGTGAAAGCGGCATTCAGGGTTCACAAATCGCTTGGGCCAGGCATGTTCGAACGTGTGTATGAACTCTGTCTGGCATATGAACTGGACTTGATCGGTTTGAAAGTCGAGCGGCAGGTTCCCGTTTCGATTTTTTACGGCGACCTCGATATCCCCGCGGGCTTTTTTATTGATATGCTTGTTGAAGATAAGGTGATTATTGAACTGAAAGCTGTTGAGAAAATCCTGTCCGTGCACAAGGCACAATTACTTACTTACCTTAAACTATACAATCGTCGTCTTGGTCTCCTCATCAACTTCAATGTTCCATTGATTCGCGATGGTATCGAACGATTTATCAATTAATTATTTCCCTGTGTCTCTGAGCCTCTGTGCCTCTGTGGTTCAATAACTGGGGAGGCAAGTATGTCCGTTACGCTGGTTGCCCGGCGGGGGGTGTTGGAGGAGAGGGTTGCGGAGTATGGGGGGGTGGAGGTATGGCGCTCGACGGTCGATGGGCGGGAGATCGAGGCAATCGTCTACCCGGAGCTGGTCGGCGCGGGGCAGGCCGGCGATATCGTGCTGCTGAACACCACGGCGGTCGAGCTGGAGCTGGGCAGCGGCGGGCAGCACTTCGTCATTGCGCGCGCCGAATTAGGCGCGCCGCTCCTGCCCGAGCGCGTGCTTCGCGAGGAGGGGCACATCATCAAGCTCCGCTATACCCCGCTGCAGATGCGCGTGCTCGCCGCGGAGGAGGAGGCCAGCCCGTATCATGACGCGCTGCGCGCCGCCGACCGCCTGCCGGGCACGCCGGTGGTCTGCCTGGGGTTGCACAGCCAACTCGCGCCCGCCGCCGCGGGAATCAAGGCCGCCCGCCCCGAGCTGCGCGTGGCCTATGTGATGACCGACAGCGGCGCCCTGCCCCTCGCCTACAGCCGCCAGGTGGACGTTCTGCGCAAGGCCGGCCTGCTCGACCTGACGGTCACCGCCGGCCAGGCGTTCGGCGGCGATCTGGAGGCGGTGAACCTTTACAGCGGGCTGGTGGTCGCGGCGGTGGCGGGCAAGGCCGACATGATCGTCGCCGGCCAGGGACCCGGCAACGTCGGCACCGACACTATGCTCGGCTTCGGCGGAGTCGAACAGGCGATGGCCCTCAATGCCGCCGCCGCCCTGGAGGGTATTCCCATCGCCGTGCCGCGCATCAGCTTCGCCGACCCACGCGACAGGCATCGTGGTATCAGCCATCACACGATCACCGTGCTCAAGCGGCTTGCGCTGGCAGAGATGGTGCTGCCGTTCCCGACCCTCGCGCCCGAGCAGACCGATGCGCTGCTCGCCCAGTTGCGCCGAGAGGAGATCACCCGGCATACTCTGCGCGCCGCCGACGGGCAACCGGGTATCGAGCTGTGCCGCCGGCACGGCATCGCCCTGCGCAGCATGGGACGAAGTTTCGACGACGACCCATGCTTCTTTCTCGCCGCCGCCGCCGCCGGGCACGTGGCAGCGGGGTAACCAAAGCAAAACCGGCGGCCAAAGCCGCCGGTTGAACTGGTCGGGGCGAGAGGATTTGAACCTCCGACCTCCTGAACCCCATTCAGGCACGCTACCAAGCTGCGCCACGCCCCGATATCGTAAACAGTTATATCACAGGAACCGGGATGCGTCAACGGCAAACAGAAGAATGGAAGCCGGTAGGGGCGATTGCCAATCGCCCCTACCGGCACTACAATTACAATGATGCCGAAGCCAGATGAGGAAATTACGCCATGGACATTCAACCCATTAAAACAGAAGACGATCATCGAGCAGCGTTGGATGAAATCGACGGGCTGTTTTCCGCGGAACCGGACACACCGGAGGGGGACCGTCTGGATGTGCTGACGACCCTGGTGGCCGCGTATGAAGCTCAACAGCATCCGGTAACGTTTCCCGATCCTATCGAGGCGATCCTCTACCACCTGGAAAGCCGGGGGTTGTCTCGTCGCGATATCGAACCGTATATCGGGAGCCGCGGGCGGGTGGCGGAAATACTGAATCGCAAGCGACCGCTCACGCTGGAAATGATCCGCAAATTGCATGATGGCCTGGGCATCCCGGCGGCGATATTGATTCAATCCTATCCGACTTCAGAGCAGGAAGCGGCGTAACGTTATCGAGACAATCCACTGTCGCTCTCATATCACGCCCGCTCACTCCTTCACCGTTCCATTCCACGGGAACATTTCCGACCGCAGCGGCGTCTAACGAAATATCCCGGCAAATCAATGTAACGAAATCCCCTGGAAAGACGTATTAGCTAATGGTGGGTGGCGGCGTATCGGACGAACAGCTCATGGTACGCGTGACAACGGGCGATATGGATGCGCTGGGCATCCTGTTCGAGCGGTACAAAGGACCGCTCTACGGCTTCCTCTATCGCCTGCTGCATGATGTCGCCTGGGCGGAGGACCTGACGCTGGATGTCTTCCTGCGCGTGTTCGACCGCCGGAGCACCTACAAGCCCGGCTTCAAATTCTCCACCTGGCTGTTCACCATCGCCCACCACCTCGCCGCCGACGGCATGCGGCGGTCGCGGCGAGATATTATCTCGGCGGATGATCCGGATATATTACCGAACCGGGCAAACGATCAGCCGCAGCAGAGCTACGAGCGGGCGGAGCTGGCCGGAAAGGTGCGGCTGGCGGTGCTGGCACTGCCGGAGGATCAGCGGCTGGTGATCCTGTTGCGTGAATTTCAGGGTTTCAGCTACCGCGAGATCGCCCGGGTGCTGGGCGCCAACGAAGAGACGGTCCGCGTCCGCGCCCACCGTGCCCGGCAAGCCCTGCGCAAAGCGCTGGCGCCGTATTGTGATGAAATTTCATCGACTGCTGTAACGTTTTCGCCGTGAGAAACGTATAACTGATAGGACTGGATGATTGGATGACTGGATGATTAGATGTTTGGGGATCAACCCATCCATCCAATCATCCACCCACCCAATCATCCATAACCGAGAAAGGAAACGAGCCATGTCGCGCATGCTGCCTTTACTGTTGACTATCCTGGCGCTGATCTGGATTGCGCCGGCCTTTGCCGACGGCATGATGATCCCCGTCCGGCCCGAAGTGCCGCGCTTCAGCGTCGCCTATCACCGGGTCAACGTCACCATCGATCACCAGGTCGCCACCACCGACATCGACCAGGCGTTTCACAACGAATCATCGCAGCAGGTGGAAGGCGCCTACATCTTCCCCATCGCCGACGGCATGACTATCTCGAAGTTCACCATGTATGTGAACAATGAGCCGCTGGAATACAAGACGCTGGAGAAGGAAGAGGCGCGGCGCATTTACAACGGCATCGTCTCGCGGCGCAAGGATCCGGCGCTGCTCGAGTGGCTCGGTACGCGCATGATCCAGGACAGCGTCTTCCCCATCATGCCCAACGAGGACAAGCGCATTCGCATCGCCTACCAGGAAGTACTCAAAGCCCAGGGCGGTGTAATCAAATACGTGTATCCGCTGAAGACGGAGAAAATGTCGGCGAAGAACCTGCCCGATTGCAGCGTGGATATCACTATCCGCAGCGCCCAACCCATCCGCAGCGTCTATTCACCCACCCACAACATAACCGTCGAGCGTGAAGGCGACCGTATCGCGAAGGTCAGCTACCAGGAAAAGAACGTGCTTCCCGACCAGGACCTGGTGCTCTACTACACGGTCAGCGAGCAGGACATGGGACTCGACCTGCTGGCATATCGCGAAACGGATAAGGACGGCTACTTCCTCATGCTGGTAGCGCCGAAGTCCGAGGTGAAGGAAGATGATATCCAGCCGAAGGACGTGGTCTTCGTGCTCGATAAGTCGGGCAGCATGGCCGGCGACAATAAGATCGAGCAGGCGAAGGCGGCATTGAAATTTTGCCTGAACAACCTTAACCCGCGCGACCGCTTCAACGTGATCGCCTTCAACGAGGATGTGCGGCGCTGGGAATCGGACATGCGGCATTCGACGCGTGACAATATCAAATCTGCCGAAGCATTTGTAAACGATTTCAAGGCGGATGGTGGCACGAATATAAACGATGCTTTGCGCTCCGCCCTCGAGTTGTTTGATACCAGCCTCGATTACGTGGCGGTTCCTAAAATCATCATCTTCCTCACCGACGGCCTGCCGACAGTCGGCGAAACCAACATCGAGAAGATTCTCGCCAACGTGAAGGCAAAAAACGCCGGTCACCTTAATGCCCGCATCTTTGATTTTGGCGTGGGAGTCGATTACAACGCGCACCTGCTGGACAAGCTGGCTTTGCAGAACCATGGCCTGGCCGAGAATGTGCTGCCGAAAGAAGACATCGAGGTGAAGGTCAGCGCCTTTTATAAGCAGGTTTCCGCCCCGCTGCTGATGAACGTGAAGGTCAATTGGGGCGACGCCGAAGTCTACGACATTTACCCGAAAGAAATGCCCGACGTCTACAAGGCCTCGCAGTTGATCGTGGCGGGCCGTTACAAGCTGCACGGCGCGGCCGTCAATACCGAGATGCGGCTGACCGGCGAGATGAACGGGAAGACGCAGTCCTTCACCTACCCGGTTAAGTTTCCCACTATCGCGCCGGACGATGAATTTATCCCGCGACTGTGGGCCACGCGCAAAATCGGTTACCTGGAAGACCAGGCAAGGCTGAACGGACCCAATAAGGAGCTGATGGAGGAGATCATCCGCCTGTCGAAGGAGTTCGGCATTCTCACCGAATACACTTCCTTCCTGGTAGATGCGGATGTGAACATCGCCGTCCGCCCCGGTGAAGCGCCTCAACCGATGATCCTCTCCAAAGGTCTGGAGGCGAACGCGGCGATGGGCGCCGCCCGCGTCGGCGACATGGCGGCGGCGACGGCCGGGCCCTCCGGCGTGGCGCAATCTGTCAACCGCAAGGCCAACATCAACGCAGCGCAGGCGGCTCCCACGGCCGGAAATTATGTAATGAATGAAGCAGGCGATCGCGTGCGGTTGTCGCAATTACGCAACATCAGCCAGCGCTCCTTCGTGCAAGCCGGCGCGCAGTGGGTGGACGTCAACTACCAGCAGAACATGCGCGTGGTGAAGGTGAAGGCCTTCTCGCCCGCCTACTTCCAGTTGGCGAACTCCAACGCGCGCATGGCGCAATTCCTCAGCCAGAACGGCAACGTGACGGTCGCCCTGCGCAACATCGCCATCCAGACCGGACCGGACGGACAGGACGCCGAGTTCAAGCCCGCTGAATTCAACGAGATCATGAAGGAAATCGATACGGAGCTGGGCGCGCCGGAAGCGCGGGCGCCGGCAGACCGACCCGTGGTCGCGGATCGAAACGCGCGCGATCCGCTGGCATTCACCTGGGCGCTGCCGCTCGCATTGCCAATGCTGACGATGATCTGGCGGCGGCGAAGAGAGAAGCAGGGATGAACGATTGCGCATCGTTACGAGAATGGCTGTCGGCATACCTTGACGGCGAAATCGATACCCGCCGGCGGGAAGCGGTCGAAGCGCACCTGGCGGGCTGCGACGCCTGCCGGCGGGAGCTGGCCTCCCTGCGCGAGGTGTCCGCCTGCCTGCGGGTCTGGCCGGCGCCGGAAGCGAATCCGCAGCTTTCCGCCCGCTTCGCCGCGCGCCTGGCGAAAAGGACGCGGCAAAAGGCCGGATATCGACCCTTCGCAACCCCCTGGCTCCGCGCTGCCTGGGCGACCGGCCTGACCGCCTGCCTGGCACTGGCAGTGTTCGTCTGCCTGCACGGTTTGACGCCGCGCGAGAAGCCGGACAATTCGCCTGCGCCGGTTGTCTCGCAAGGCGGAAACGGCCAGCCGATCGCTAAAGGAGATACGGCGGTCGGGAAAGATGATAAGATCGTCGTTGACGTACCGCCGGCCATCGATAAGCCGAAGGACGATTTTTCCGTTCCGCCGGCGTCTTCCCGCGCCGCGCGTCATCGCCCGGCCCGCGTCAACATCGCGAAACTTCCGGCCCCGAACACGGCAATTGCGGTGGAAAAGTATAATATGAAGGCGGAAGAGCACGTCATCGACCCCGCCCTGACCGCGGTGAACGTGCTGACCGAGACGCCCATCGCGCCGGCGGAAGACATGTTTGTTGCCGCTGATGATTATGCCCTGGAAACGATAATGAGCAAGGATGAAGATAGCAACTCGCTGCCGATCGACGCGCATTATGAGCATCAGCCGGCCGCGCTGGCCTTCGCGCTGCTGGCGGAAGCGCCGTAAGGGATTGATATGACCATGCCGCGTATAATACTGTGGATCGCCGTCTGCATGATTCTTTGCCTGGCGCCGGGGCAGGGCAGCCTGGCCGATCCTTATACGGATGCCGAGCGCGACATGCGCGCGCGGCTTGGCGACGGATTTCGCTACGGGCGGGCGGAGATGTTCGTCTGCGCCGGCAACCTGGAGAAAGACGCCTTCGCCGGCGTCGTCGAAGGCACTATCGGCCAGGGGGCGAAACTGCTGTGGAAGCAGTATTTCACTAAAAAACCCGACTACCCCATCCGCGTCTACCTGTTCAAAGATGAAAAAACCTACCGCGCGTATGCGAAAGCGCTGTTCGGCGACACCGACGTCAGTTATTTCGGCTATTACAAGCCGGATAAACAGGCGCTGGTGATGAATATCGGCACCGGCGGCGGCACGCTGGTGCACGAGATGGTGCACGCGCTGATGGCGCCGGATTTTCCCGATGCCCCCACCTGGTTCAGCGAGGGGCTGGCCAGCCTCTACGAGCAGTGCAACTATACCGACGACGGCCTGGTCGGCCTGGTCAACTGGCGCCTGCCGGTATTGCGGGAAGGGTTGAAGCAAAAAACGACGCTGCCGTTGGAAAAACTGGCGGCCACCACGCGCGCCGAATTCCTCGACCGTAATCTCGGCGTGCATTATGCGCAGGCGCGCTACTTCTGCCAGTACCTGCAGCACCGCGGCCTGCTCGGGCAGTTTTACCGCGACTACCGCGACGGGTATGCTAAAGATCTCACCGGCGCCAAAACGCTGGAGAAGCTGTTGAATAAACCGCTGCCGGCGGTGGAGAAAGAATGGCTGACATGGGTGGGAAAGTTGAAGTGACAAGGGGCGGGGGGCGAGAGGCGAGTGTTATAACATGAAAAGACTCCAGAACTGAAAAGGTATCGGTGAACAGAACACTCGCCACACGCCACTATGGTAATGACAATGAAGACTCGCATTCGCAAACATATCTGGCTCTGGTCCATAACCGCCGCTTTCGTCCTGAGCGCCATCACGCTGGCGCTGGCACAGGCCGGCGGGAAGCTGTTCGTGGTCAACACCCTTTCGGAGAACCTGTCTATCATCGACATCGCCGCCGATAAAACCCTCGGCTCCATCCCGCTTGGCGCCAACGGCTATCGCGTGGCCTTCTCGCCCGATGGGATCATGGCTTATGTCACCGCATCGTCGAATGTCACCAACGCCGCGCAGGCCAAAACGAAGGAAGCCGCTGCTTCTTCGCGGCTCCTCCTCGTTGATCTGGCGAAATCCCGCGTAGCCGGGCAGATTCCGCTGGATATCTCGCCGCTGGCGAACATCCACGTGCATCCCAACGGGCGCGAGGCTTACGTGGTGACCGCCGCGCCGCCGGGTTCGCGCAATCTGGAACGAGGGCGCGTGCTGTTCGTCGATCTGCCGCGGCGCAAGGTAACGCGGGAGGTCAACATCGGCCTGAACCCGCTGGACAGCGTGATGACCCCGGACGGCAAGCTGCTCTTCACCGCCGATTGGGGCAGCCGTTCCGTCTCTGTGGTGGACCTTGCCGACGGACGCCTGATCGACACGCTGCCGTTGGGCATGGCGGCGGCGCGGTCGCTGGTAATGAGCGCCGACGGCAAGTATATTTACCTGGCGCTGGAGATACCGTTCGCCGGCCTGAATAATAATATGAATATGAATATTCAGGCCAATTCCGGTCTCGCGTATCAGACGACGAATTTCAACGTCGTCCCTCCCGGCGGCGCCGCCATCGCCGTAATCGACGTGCTCACGCGCAAGATGACGCAGTTTCCCCTCGATGGGGTGGGCGCGATCATCGCCTCCGCCGTCTCACCCGACGGGAGCCGGTTATACCTCTACGGTATGGCGACTGTCCCGACCATCGCGAGAAACACCACCCAAAACCAGGCGGATGCGGATACTCGCCAGCAACCGCGGCAAATCGCGCAGCAGGCCGCGCCGGTTGCCGTCTATACTCTCTTCGCCATCGACCTGGCGAAGAAGCAGGTGGCGCAGCGCCTCGGTTCCTTCGGCTACCTTTCCGCTGTCGCCGTCAATGCGGAGGGCAGCAAGCTGTACCTCATCGGCGCCCCCGGCGACCCGGCAAAGGAAGCGGATGTGCAGTCGCGCGTCAATACCCGCGTGCAGCGGGTGAACGAAATGAACCAGAGCAAAGGGGGGACGCCTGGCCCGGCGCAGGCGAGCATGAACGAGGATACCGCCGATACCGTCTCCGGCATCCTCGACGACCTGAGCAATCTGCCGAAAACCCTTATCGTCCTCGATGCCGCCACGGGCCGCCGCCTCACCTCCCTGCCCCTGGGCAGCCTCCCGCAGGGCTATGGCGTGGTGGAAGGAGAGTGATGGTGAATGGAGAATGGTGAATGGAGAATAGTGAATGGAGAATGGTGAATGGAGAATGGAGAATAGTGAATGGTGAATGATAAATGGTGAATTCACCATTCTCTATTCTCCATTCTCCATTCACCATTCTCCATTCACCATTCACCATTCACCATTCACCATTCACTATTCTCCATTCTCCATTCACCATTCACCATTCACCATTCACCCGGGCGCTATCTCGCACCGCTCTCCGCCGATATGCCCCCAGGGCAGTGGGGCGTCCGGTGGAATGCCGTCCAGCGCATACCGGTCGGGGTCCAGCCCGCTTTCGCGAAAGGCTGTTTCCCAGGCAGCGGGGGTGTCTGGCGCCTCGGCGATGCGCGCCAGCGCCGAAGCCTGCGCCCGGTCGCCGCGCGCCAGCACCGCCTGCCAGTAGGACCAGCGCGAGCTTTCGTGGGTGAACTCGGCTATCCCGCGCAGCGTTTTGCGCAACAGGTCGAGCTTGGCTTTGATCTCGCGCTCCGGCGCCATGGGGATGCGGGCAAAAGGCGTGGCGGGCTTCGGCACCAGCGCGCTGCACCCCACGCTCACCCGCAATCCGGTCTCCGCTATTCGGGAAACCAGTACCGGGATGGCCTCCACGTCCTCCCGTGTTTCCTCCGGCAGGCCGACGATGAAGTAGAGCTTCAAGTTGGGGATGCCTGCGCGGAGGGCGCGTTCGGCGGCGGTGAAGAGCGCCGCGTTCTTGAGCTGTCCCTTGCCGATCCGCTTCCGCAGCGATTCGGCGCCCGCTTCCGGGGCTAACGTGATGGTGCGCGCGCCGCCCCTTGCCAGCAATCGAAGCAGGTCATCGGTGAGCGCGTCCGCCCGCATGGACGCCGGCGACGGCTCGCCGCCGCGCGCGAGGATGGCCTCGCACAGCTCGAGGATTTGCGGGTGGTCGGTCACCGACGCGCCGATCAGCCCGACGCGCTTGCGGAAGCGCATGCCGCGCTCAATCTGCGGCAGCAAAGCCTCCAGGCTCCGCCAGCGCGCCGGGCGGTAGACATGGCTGGCGACGCAGAACCGGCATGCATAAGGGCAGCCGCGGCTCACCTCCATCAGCGCCATTTCGCCGAACTCGGTGTGCGTGGTGAAGACCTGGTTGTAGACGGGGGCGCCGTCCAGGTTGCCCACCATCAGCCGCGCCGCGGGCATGGCGCCGCGCGCGGGAAGGTACAGGCCGGGCAGCGCCGCCAGCGCGTCTTCGCCGGCGAGGAGGGCATCGATCAGCGGTCCGGCCAGGTGGTCCGCCTCGCCCACCACCGCCGCGTCCAGGAAGGGCGCCACCGGCTCCGGATTATAGCTCATCGTCGGCCCGCCCGCCAGCACGAAGGGCCGGTGCCGCCGCTCCGCGAAGGGCTCGATGCCCGATCGGAGCAGGATGCGCGGGATATTGGGGTAGTCCAGCTCGAAAGTGACGGAGAAGGCGATAAGGTCCATCGCCAGCAGCGGGCTGTCGCTCTCCAGCGTGCGCGCCGGCCCACCGTCCTCCGGCAGAAACGCGCGCTCGCAGACCATGTCCTGCCGCGCGTTGAACAGCCGGTACATGGTCTGAAATCCCAGGTTGGACATTCCGACGGCATAAGTGTTGGGGTAGACCAGCGCCATCCGCAGCTTCCCGCCCGGGTCCTTGCGGATGGTCTCCTCTTCATCAGCCAGCAATCGCTCACGCGTCAATACTTTCATCACAAACTACTCGGTAAACACAAAGACACAAAGACGCAAAGGTACAAAGACTAAATAACTCTTCGTTTCTCAGTGCCTTCGTGTCTTCGTGGTATTCAGGCAGTTATTCCGTGTATTCCAGCTCAATCCCGCGTATGACCACCCGGTCGCCCTGCTTGACCCCGCGCTCCTTCAACGCCGCGAAGACGCCGGTGCGCTCCAGCGTGCGCTGCAGGCGCTCGATACCTTCTTCACTTTCCATATGCGCGGTGGCCATGATGCGCTCGACTTGCGTGCCGGTAATTTCCCACAAACCTTCGTCCAGCAGATTGATCTCCAACTCGCGCCGTTCGCGCGCGATCGACACCCGCATAGGCGCGGGCTCGGCCTGTTGGGCGGCCTCGAGCTCTTCCTGCTCGCGGATGATGGCGTCGATAGCGTAGAGCAGCGGCTGCACCCCTTCGCCGGTGAGCGCCGAAATTTTAAAATAACGGTAGCCGGCGTGCTCCAGATTGCGCTTCATGTCCGGCAGGTAAAGCTCCGCCATCTCCTGATCGATCTTGTTCAGCGCCACCAGCATGGGCAGCCTTTCCAGTCCGGCGCCATATTCCGCCACTTCGCGGTTGATGGTGAGGAAGGAGGGCCAGGGTTCCGTCTCGCCCGCGAAGCCGCCGGAAACATCCACGATATGCAGCAGCACCCGGCAGCGTTCGGCATGGCGCAGGAAATCCGTGCCACGGCCCTTCCCTTGCGCCGCTCCCTCGATCAAGCCCGGCAGGTCGGCCATCACGAAACCGCGATCTTCGCCCACCCCCACCACGCCGAGTTGTGGCTCCAGCGTGGTGAACGGGTAATCGGCGATCTTCGGCGTGGCGGCAGATACCCGCGCCAGCAGCGTGGACTTGCCGGCGTTGGGCAGCCCGATCAGGCCCGTGTCAGCCAGCAGCTTCAGCTCCAGCCGCAATGCGTATTCTTCGCCGGGCACGCCCTTCTCCGCGAAGCGCGGCGTCTGGCGCACCGGGGTGGCGAAGTGCGCGTTTCCACGCCCGCCTCGTCCGCCGCGGGCGACCACCACCGACATGCCGGGCCGCGCCAGGTCGGCCAGCGGCTCCTCGCCACCCTCATCGTAGATCACTGTACCGGGCGGCACTAAAACGGTCACCTCGTGTCCCTTTTTGCCGCTCCGATTGCCGCCGCCGCCGTCGCCGCCGTTGCCGGCGGCAAAATGGCGCTCATAACGGAAGCGCAGCAGAGTATGCACGCGCTCCCGCGCCTGCAGGATCACGTCGCCCCCGCGCCCGCCGTCGCCGCCGTCCGGTCCGCCGCGCGGCACGAATTTCTCCCGCCGGAAGGCCACCGCCCCGTCGCCCCCCTTACCGCTCCGCACGGTGATCTTTGCCTGATCGATGAACATTATACTTTCATTTCCCCCCAAACCACGGAAAATCCTGCAATCCACCTTTCTATTCCTCAAAACGCCGGTCCAATCCCGAAGTTGAACTGGCTGCCGCTATCGATATTTAAACCGTAATCGAAGCGCACCAGGCCGAGGGGGGTGACGATATTCAATCCGATTCCGTAAGCGAGCCGGAAGGTGAAATCGGAATCGGCGAGCGCGTCGGCGAAGGAACCGCCCCAGGCGTCACCGGCATCGATGAAGACAATCCCCTGGATCGAGTCGGAAACCGGAACGCGCAATTCTCCCGTGACCAACAGCATATTGTTACCGACGAAGCGATCGATTTCATATCCGCGCAGCGTATCCAACCCGCCTAGTAAAAATTGATCGAGAAACGGCGGCGTGCCGGAACTGACGCCGGCCTGCAGGCGCGCCGCCAGCACCCGCGGGGGCCGTGTGTTTTTTCCGCCGCCCAGCGACCAGTAGCGTCGCGCCTCACCGGTGAACTTGGTGAAGTTGGCCCCGCCGAACAGGCCGGCGGCCTCCACACTGCCTTGCGCGTAGATCCCCTGCACGGGATAGAAAATCGACAGGCGCGTGTCACGCGTGGCGGCCACCGCCAGGCTGCGCACGCGGGAACTGCCCAGGATAATAGGCGGCACGTCCGGATTGTCGAGGGGCAGCGCGCGTACTTCGGTCAGGCGGAGGGTGGACGAAATCTGCGTGGTCGGGTTTAGCTGCCGGCCTACCGTCAGCGTGCCACCCGTGCGCCTTGCCAGGTAATCGACATTGCTCTCGTCGGCCAGCCCAACCTGGCGAATGGTGTCGCGGCTGAAGATGCTGGCGCCCAGGCTGGTGCGCGGGTTGCCGAACATCGGATTGAGATAATCCACCTGGTAGATATCCGCCGCGCCGGTCTGGAGCTGTATGTTGAGCCGCTGCGCCGTGCCGCGAAAGTTGACGTCTCCGAAGATCAGGTAGCCCGAAAGTCCGCCCACTTCGTTGTACGTTCCACCGAGCTGCACGTAGCCGGTGCGCCGTTCGGAAAGGTTGAAGGTCAGCGCCACCGTGCCCGGTTCAGTGCCCGGCGAAGGGGTGACGGAGATTTCATCGAAGATTTGCAGCCGCTGCAGGCTGGTCAGCGATTGTTGAATGGCGTTTACGTTATATACGTCGCCCGGCCGCACCGTCAGCAGCTCGCGCACCACGTTCTCCCGCGTTCGTCGCAGGCCCTCGATGCGAATCTCGCTGATGGTCGGCTCCTGGATGGTAAAGCGCAGCGTGCTTTCCTCCGTGAAGTTGACTTCCGTCACCTCCGTAAGCGTGTAGCCGCGTTCCGAGTAGGCCCTCTTGATCGACTCCGCCGCCTGGCGGGCCAGCTCCGGATTGAAGATATCGCCGACCTTCATCGGGATGGCGTCCAGCAGCGTTTCGTTCGACATTACCGTATTGCCGATGAACTCGATGGCGGTGATGGGTGGATTGGGCGTCACTTCCACGATGAGGCGCACCTCCCCGTCCGCCGGCTCGCTGGTGACGCGGGCGGCGCTGACCCAACCGGTTTCCAGCACCGCGTCCCTCAGCACTTCCGGCACTCCCTCGTCGAAACGCTGCCCGACCAGTGGTTGAGCTGCTTCATCCAGCGCCTGCCGGCCCGCCTCCGGCAGCGTTTCCGCCCCCCGGAAAACGACCTCCCTAATATTCGGCGCGGGCGCCTGGCCATATAGCAGCGAAACCGCGGCAAACAGCATGACGCCAAGCAGCGCGGCACGGGCAATCACGGGCATAACAGCCTCCTGTGCGTAAAGATTACCAATATAATATTGGATTCCTCACGCAAGGGAAGGTCCTGTCTTGCCTAATTATAAATGCAGAAGAAAAATGCACTGTGTGAAATGCAAAATAGCCGGGTTAGCGATAACGGGACGAGAATGTGAAACGAGAACGAGTTTGATGGAAATGATCACCCTTCTTATGTACTTTACGTTCTTTGCATGAAACAACCGATCGAAGAAGCGGAACGGGCGCCAGTTGACCCTTCACGCGCTCATAGCCGGCCGAGAAGAGCAGGCGGTGTTTCACACCTGTATGGCAGAGGAGGCCGACGCCATCATTGCCGCTTTGCCTTGAAATGCGGGACATGGACATCAGCCATAAAACGCCTTGCTGCAAACTTCTATTTCGGTTCTCATAGTCTCACAGCTTAATCCTCCGCCGTTTTCGCCAACTCGGCCGCAACGGCTTCGGCTTCTTGTGGAGTTGAGAGCTTAAAAATGCACAGGCCTGCTTTCCCTTTCTCGTTCTGCGCCGTGAATATGATCCGGTTCCGCTTGTGCCCCACGCGTTTCAGCTTGAAACGGTCGAATGCCATGATAATCGATTGTGAGGTACATTTTCTGATGGTAAATGTAAAGATGATCCAAAGTAGCGCAATGCCCAGCGTATATAGTATCATTGCGGCATACTGCATTGCCACCGGAAGATGATGTATACTTAAACTCATCGGTATATTTCCGATACCGAGCATTAGCCCGAATGACAGTTGGATGTATAGCGAAATTCTTGGTGAGAAATTAGTTCCGGAGAGTATGACGGCAAAGTCGGTTACCCCCAACCGGCCATCGCCGAAAAATCCGAAGATATTGCCGCCGAATTTGCCGGAAAACCAAACCATCTCGTTGTCGTCGATGGCCTGAATAATTACGCTTCTCGCCGGTGGCGTTACCTGCATTGGCGGTGGAGGCAATTGAGATGATGTGGTATCCTGCTCTTCCGATAAGTGCATGGTCGTTGCTTTCGCCATATTACAAAGCAATAATCGTCACCATATTTAATTTCGATCTTTCGCTATCGAAATCTAAAATCGTTCCATTTTCTATAATGATCGCCCCTTTTTGAATTTTGATGTTAGCTGATGCAACCTTTTCGTGGAACATAGCGATTATATCATCCTGCGAAAGGTCACTGCTCAAGAGATACATCTGTCCGTTATATTGTAATAAGACCTGCTGATTCCCATGGAACTTCTTCGCAAAAGCAGCAAGATCGAAAGTAATACTGATTACCTTATCTTCTTTTCCGTATTGTATCCAGGCAAAAATGCCGTTATAGAAATCGTCCGATATATCTTCCGGGTCAATAAAACCTCTGCGCTCGGCTTCATTGGTCGTTAGACCTTTTACCAGAGGATTACCAAGGCGCTTTCGCGCCTCCTTTTTCTTCATTCCCGTTTCGATCAATCCAGGTATCCCTTTGTTTACTTCGACGGGCCCCACAATGATGGTATATGGGATCAAGGAAAGATTCGCTCCTCTGCCAAACCAGGGTGAGCTATTCTGCAAAATAATCCAACGAGCGAGCATGACACAGGTTATTGCTATTGTTAAAATGATTAATAAACCAACGTATATGCGCTTGCGAGATCGAGTGAAAGCGGTAAGCATCAAACACTCCCTTGTATCTTTCTCTGTCCGCCTTTCCGCCGCTGCAAATATGCATCTGCCGCGCTCGCGATCAGAAAGCCGATTAACAAGCCAGACAACAGGCTTCCCCATTTAAGCAGCCGTAATTGATGTAATAGCTCTTCGTCAGTCATGTATAAAACCGCGACTGCCCATACCAGCAATATGGCAATGTATGCCATTATTTTCAACCTTTCGCGCAAAGGAATCCTGAACTGTAAAAATGAAGCAGGCCTCGCATCTGCCGACAGCGGATCCCAGAAAATCAGGTAGAAGAAGACGGCGCCGATGATCCCATTGAAGATTTCCTTCGATATCGCGAATGGCAGCACAAGGGTTGTGATGACCTGCGCCAGCGCCGCCATTATCGTAACCGCTAACATAATCGCCAATATCCTGAGCCAGCGTAAAATGAACTGCCGGCCGGTTGCTACCCAGGTATTCATCTGCTGCCCCCTTCCTCCTTCATTATCTTCCTTCGCAACATGAAAGCATCTACAGAACGCGCTACAAAAAAACCTATGGCAAAACCGAAAAGCTCGCTTCCAGCTACAAGCAAGAGCTGCTGGAGTGAACTCTCGAACAGGTTAGAAATTGCAATTGCTGATGCCAGGACCAGGACGACCACCACCGCCGGATAAGTCAATGCCTTGAGCCATTGGCGCAAAGGTCGTCTGGCAAGCATATTCTGATGTAAGGCTTTCTCCTTATACGTAGTCAGGCTCTGGCTGGGGAAGATGTAAGTCACGATGCCTACACCGAGGCCGATAAAGAATGATTCAACAAAGTAGCCCATAGCAATATTGTACGACGGAGTTATCGATTTGTCCAAGTTAATCATCTCCATCTTCATCAATCATCTCAATCATTTTCAAAGCGAGTCACCGCTATATCTATACCTCCCGAGAAGGAACAGCTAAGTCGCGGTCGAAAAATATCCGGTATGACCACCATCGCCCTGCTTGCCCCGCGCGCGAACGCGGAAAAGGTATTTGCCCCCCGCCACTGGGAGCGGCTGGCCGTCCTCGGCGCGCTGATCGACGCCCGCTTCGAGGCGCAAGCTTCCGAAGTGTTTGACCGGCTGGGCGAGGTGGAAATTATCGTCTCCACCTGGGGCATGCCGGCGGCAGACGAGTTGTTCCTCGCACGGGCGCCCGGGCTGCGCGGCATCTTCTACGCGGCGGGCTCGGTGAAGGGCTTCGTCACCCCCGCCCTCTGGGAGCGCGGGATCGCCGTCAGCTCCGCCGCCCCGATGAATGCCGTGCCGGTGGCGGAATATACGGTCGCGGTGATCCTCCTCGCCAATAAGCGCTGCTGGACCTACATGCGCCATACCCGCGCTGATGCCGGCGTGGCGGAGGTTCCCGGTAATTACCGGCGCGCGGTGGGCATCATCGGGGCAAGCATGGTGGGGCGCGAGGTGATCCGCCTGCTGCGCCACACCGATCTCTCCATCCTCCTCTACGACCCCTTTGTGGATGCGGGCGAAGCCGCCAGCCTGGGCGCGCGGAAGGTCGAGCTGCCGGAACTGATGGCCGCCTCCGACGTGGTTTCGCTGCACGCGCCCAACCTGCCGGAATTGCGCCATATGATTGATGGAGAATTGCTGGCGAAGATGAAGGACGGCGCCACCTTCATCAACACCGCCCGCGGCGCGCTGGTGGACGAAGCGGCCCTGCTGCCCGAGCTGCGGACGGGCCGTCTGTATGCCGTCCTCGACGTTACCGATCCCGAGCCGCCCGCCGCCGGCAGCCCGCTCTATACGCTTCCCAACGTCATCTACACCCCGCACATCGCCGGCTCGATGGACGCCGAATGCGAGCGCATGGCCGACTTCGCCATCGATGAGTTGGAGCGATTCCTCGCCGGCCAACCCTTGCGCAACCCTATCCGTCCCGAAGCATTGTCGCGGCTGGCGTAATATCAATCATTCACTTTTCGCTTCTTTGCCTAACGTTGTGATTTCATCGAGGGTCATTCCGGTTGCTAGAGCGATCACTTCGGCGGGTATACCCTCGCGCAGGAAATTGAGCGCGGTTTCTCGTAGCGCTTCTGTTCGGCCTTTCTCCATACCGATAGCCTCGCCTTTCTCCATACCGATAGCCTCGCCTTTCTCCATACCGATAGCCTCGCCTTTCTCCATACCGATAGCCTCGCCCTCCGTTCGTCCTCTCGCTTCAGCGGTTCTCAATTCTTCCAAATCGTCCAGACGCGCCTTCAACTCGGCATCATAAATTTCCCGTTCCTGCTTGTTGAATGAGATTTGATTCAGTATTTCCACTGCTTTTACCAATGCCGGGTCGTCGCTCATTGTCGGCGGAAGGGAATTTTTTTTCAATTCGTGAGCTTTATTCAAGAAGGCGATCCAGCGGTCCAGCAGGGTGCGTAATTCGTTCCAGTCCTTGTTAAATTTGCGCATTTCGATGAAATAGAGCTGCTGGTAACTCAAGTGCTCCAGGTACTCATCCGTCTCCATATCCTTGAAGACGAAATGACGTCGGAAGCGGTCATCGCCGAAGTAGTTGAAGTCGAGCAGGTGGATGCCGATGGTTTTATTGAGATCCGCGTAGGTGGCTCCCTCGACAAGTTGATCCACATACATTTGTGACAGATAATAAAGAGCGCGTTTCCCGTAATATCCGTGCTCGCCGATCTGCACTTCGATATCATACCAGACGCCCTGGTCATCCACCGCTTTGATATCGAGAATGCTCATTTTTCCGCCGACATAGGTTGCCAGATTATAGGGATTCTTGATGTTGAGAGCGGTGAGCCGCGGGTGGCAATCCAGCACGCCGTTAACCAGCGACAGGAGCAAATCCGCGTTCTCCTCGCTGCCGAACAGCTTCCGGAATACCAGATCGATCTTCGGATTATAACTACTCATCACATTGCCTTTTCGGTTTATCTACCTGATGATTCCATTGTACGGAGAGGGCGAGTAGACGTCAATGATACTTCCTAATCCTTCCAACTTCGAATCCCAACCTTATTCTTCTCACTTATCACTTTTTACGCACTGTTCCCTGCACCTTCCGTGCCAGGTTCAGGCGGAAAGAATCGGCGCGCGTCACCAGCAGGTAGGGGCACAGCTCGCCGCCGAAGCCGCGGTAGAACTGTTCGACGCCCTCCACCATCGATCCCTCGAAATCGAACTCCGGCGTCACTTAAGTGGACCCCATTGTCAAGACCACTTCTCGGTAAAAATAAGATAGTCCCCTATCCACTACTATTCATTTAATCCTCATAGCCCAGGGGAGTATTACCCCGGGGAACGACCAAGTCCAAG